>Ga0272440_1000564_pt1 | contig 31291 bp, 21 predicted proteins | sample SSMMMBAug17_FD_192440 | JGI IMG/M metagenome (GOLD analysis project Ga0272440, IMG submission 192440) | Marine sediment archaeal communities from Little Sippewissett salt marsh, Falmouth, MA, United States - SSM-MMB-Aug17 | ecosystem: Environmental > Aquatic > Marine > Wetlands > Sediment ... | reverse complement strand
ATGACAGTACTTGCACATAACCTTTACAGATTATTTGCAAAAGACCTTGAACGTTATTCAAATAACTCAGATAACAGCATTTATGAAAAATTTATTATGAATAGTGGCGAAATTGAAGTTAAAGATGTTTTTATAAAAGTAAAACTAAAGAAAAAGAAAAATTTACCTTTACTTCTTTCTGTCATGAAAAACTATTCATCAGAAAAATATTGGTGGGCAGAGAATAAGAAGTTAATTTTTGAGGGTATGTCAATTTCATAAGTACGGTTAAATTTTTACCGTGAAAATCCATGGTAAAGGCAAGCCATTAGCACCTGAAATAAAAAAAGTTGTTGTTTCGGTCAAACTTTATTTTGATAGCAACAAATTTACTCCAACAAAACCAAGTGTAAATAGAACAGCAACCAAAACTGAATCAAGTTTTAATCAGCGATGATGAAATTGATTTTTTCAAGCGTTGCATACTGATGTTAAAGCGGTTGTCTCCAGCGGCTATTCAATTGATCCTATCATGGCAAATTATATGCATCATGGTTTCTGCGGTGTTCTTCCCAAACCGGTTGAACTTAACAATGTGATTCATGTATTGAAAAGCATTTTAGAATAAAGGTTGATTACCATTCAATAAATTGAGTTTTTTTATGAAAAAACGATATGTTACCATAATTGCTTTAATCTTTGTATTGTTATTGATTAAATTCATGATGCCTTCTCATAATAATCAGAACATATTTTATATTGGTCTTGCTGGACCCATGTCTGGTGATTTTGGGCATTTAGGACAAGATATGCGCAAAAGTGCAGAGTTGGCCATGGAAGAGATTAATAACAATATGGATCTGGCGCAAATCAATTTAAAACTGGCGGTTGTTGATGACCGGAGTGATCCTTCCTCGCATTATCGTCCCCTTGAAGCTGCAAAAAAAATGGTGAAGCAGGAGAATCTGATAGCTGTTGTCGGTCATTTTTTTAGCGTTTGTACAATGGCAGCCACACCCATATACGACAATCATGAAATCCCTGTGGTGACCCCGACATCGACACAACCAGAAGTTACCACCAATAGCCGATGGGTTTATAGTGTTATTTTTAATGATGCGTTTCAATCATCATATATTGCAAATTATGTCATTCATGGATTACGAAAAAGGAAAATTGCCATTATTCATGAGGATATACCTTATGGCCAATCTTTACGAAGAAACTTTATCAAAGAACTTGTTTCTAACAATATCAAACCTTTTATTGAGGTCGGCGTTCAGGGCGAAACATTCAATCCAAGAAAATTGAAAAAATATTATCAGGCGCTAAAAGATGCAGAAGTTATATTTCTCGCCACGCGATACGAAACCGCTGCATTGATCGTAAAGTTCCTGAAATCAAGAGGAAGTTCTGCTGATTTTATTGGTGCGGAAAGTATTGGTTCCAAAGCGTTTATACTCGATGCCGGTATTTCCGCAGAAGGAGTGTATGCGGTAACTCCTTTTCTGGTAAATTTATACGGAAAAGAAGCTCGTGAGTTTTATTCGTCATTTCAGGAAAAATACATGGAAAAGCCCACCTGGATCGCCACTTATACCTATGAAGCCTTTATACTGCTGGCCAAAGCCATTAAAAAAGTCGGGCCGCATCCTGAAAAAATTAGATCTTTCCTCAATCAGATGACATCACCAGATAATGCCCAGCCAAGCATTGGCGGAGATATATATTTTGATCATAAAGGGGCGAATCGCAGGCTAATTGCCATAGGGCAGGTCCGCAAAGGTGAATTTTTTCCAGCCAAATTTCAATTTTCCAATGTGAAATATCCGCATTTATATGATAATTTGGAAAAATCCGGACAATTATTTGAACTTAATAATAATATCATGAAACGACGTCTTGTCGTATATACAGGCATTTATGTTCAGGAAATCGAGGAGTTCAATATTGCGCAATCCAATTTTAAGGTCAAATTTAATCTTTGGTTCCAGTGGCATGGAGATTCCAGACAAGAGATTGCGTTTGACCTTGTAGACGGAGTTATTGATCATATTGAAAAGGTTGAATCCTATCACAGTGAATCACTTAATGAGCATTATCTGGCTTATAAAATTGATGCCCATATCAAAGATGAGTTTCCGCTCTTCGATTATCCGCTGGATCATCAAACTTTACAGATTCGAATTATGCCCAGATCAGATTCGACTGAGAGTATGATATTTGTACCCGACCTGAGTAATCCCATATTGACCAAAGCCAATCTAGACTTTGGAACCTGGGAAAACTATAAGAACGTTGCTTATGTCAACAAGATAAAACAATATCTGAGTTTTCAAAATCCGAAGTTTGAGCATGGCATGCTCAATCTTGATTATTCGGTGTTTCATTATGATATGCATCTGAAACGCAGATTAAAGCAATATATTCTAAAATTTCTTCCGCTTCTTCTTCTACTTCTTGTTTCGTCTTCAATCTTTTTTATCACTTCAACCATGCTTGCCTCTCGAATTGCAATTAGCATTACCACTTTATTGAGTTCAATGGCTTTTCACATGAGCCAGGCCAGTCATCTGGGTAATGTGGGGTATACGACCAAAGTCGATGAATTTTTTATCATTACCTATTTTCTCATTTTTATTACAATAACTGAAAATGTTGCTGTGGGTTACTTAAAAGATATTCAAAAGGATACTCTCTGTAAGCGGGTAGACCTTGTATCTAGATTTATTTATCCCTTACTGATTGTGGGGGGGTTTTTAATTGTTTTTGTTTTGTAAACATAGGAATGCTCGAAAAATAAGTTCCCCATTTATAGGAGTCCCAAATCTAAAGATTTGTGACTCCAGCAAAATGGGGAACTTATTTTCAGACCATTTCATAGATAGGAGAAAAAATTGATGAAACATATAAAACTGAAAACGCGTATTTATGGGTTGGTTATTTTCTTGTTGTTATCCATGACAATTGTCAGTGTGGCATCTCTTAAAATTATTACCGACCTTGGCCATACAATTAAAAAAATAGGAGAAGATGACATCCCTCTGGTCCGTGTAATTGCCCAATGTACAGAACAGATACTCAACCAGTCTCTAAATTTTAATACACTTCTTCAGTATGCCAAAATTCACAATAAAGAAAAGTTTATTCATAGCAGGGATGGATTTATTGAATCCGGCAAACGTTTTGTTGATTTGATGAAAGAGGGTAAAGCCATTGCCCAGACAGGAATTAAGGTTGCCGGAAATGAGCATGAAAAAGAGGCTTTTGAGAAGATTAAAGAAACATTGAAACTACTCGAACAGGAACATAGTGAATTTGAGCACCACAGTGAAGAGCTTATTCAGGCTTTGTATATAAAAACTTTTAAAGATGATTTTAAATTAGGTGATGGTTCACAGAGTTCGGGGTCTTATCCTTCGGACAAGTCTGGTCATACATCAAGCGCTGAAAAGAAGGATCATGCGGCATCAAGCCACAAAGGCGATCATGATACTGATAGCGCTTTGAAAGAAAAAGAGAAAATGATCAAGGTTGTTGAAAGGTTGGAAAAAGAGACCATGACCATGGAGCATGAATTAAATAAAGGACTTGAACTGGCTGATGATCTAACGCGATCTTTACTTGATCATGCGCATCACGAACAGGTTGTCGGCATGGACATTCTTATTCCCATGATGCTTATTTCACTAGTCGGTGGACTTCTTTTGAGTGGATTTATTGCGAAAACCGCAGTTGACACGATTCAAAATTCTACCCGAAAAATGAAAGAAATTGCAGAAACCGTATCCGCAGCATCGGAACAAATGGCCGCTGCAGCGAATGAGCTGGCCAATAGTACTGTTTCACAGGCAGAACGTCTTTCACAGATTTCCGATGACATTTCCAGTTTCAACAACTCTATTCAGGCGAATTCACAGGCTGCAACAAAGACCAAAGGTTTTATCCAAAATATTGATAAAGTTGTCGTATCAGCGGATAAAGCCATGAAAGATCTCAGTGCTGCTATTCGAGGTACCATGGAATCTGAAGAAAAATCCGGAAAGCTTTTTCGCAGGATGAGTGACTACAACATTCAAATCAATATGCTTGCAACAAGTGCAACTGCAGAGGCAATGCGCAGTGAAACATCGAGCTCTCTTGGCGTTTTTACAAAAAAGCTTGATAAAACAACTCATGCGGCGCATGCGATCAATATAGAAATATCCAACCTGATAAATACTTCTCTTGAAAAAGTGAAAAAAAATGCGGTTGCAGCCACAGACATGAAAACTGTTCTGAAAAAAATTATCAGCCTGACAACCAATGCAAACCAGATAATTTCTAATGTTACCACGAGCAGTCAAAAGCAGGCCAAGGATATCAACACAATAGATAAATTAATTCATTCTTTAAACGACGTGACGCAATCCAATGCTGCAGCATCTGAAGAAAGCTCCGCATCCAGCGTAAGTATGGCAAACCAGGTTAAACACCTGCTTGATATTGTAAAAGATCTCGAAGTTATGGTAGAGGGTAAAAAAGCGTTGGAGGGGGATGAACAACATGGAGAAGATTTATGATGCATTCGATAAAATGATCTCTTTCAGTTGGGTTACAATAAAGGAGAATCCATCCATTTGTTTTTCAACATCGTTTAGTTTTTACAACCTTTGTAGGTTGGGAGTTGGATTGAAAATGAAATAGCGCGGAGAATCCCATCAAATCTTTCTGATAGTATCAATCTTGTGACTCTATGCACGAGCAGTTTGAGCAGATTTCTGGGATTGCGATAATTCTTTTAGTTGCATTGTTAAAGAATCCATCATCTGGTTATATTGATCCTTAGCGAGCATTTTCATGGACTTAATTTTTTTCAGCAATTCAATTTGGCCAAGAATTTTACCTTCTTCCCTGCCTTCTTCCCTGCCTTCTCTCAGAGCATTCAATTCAATGCTGGTTATATATTTCATTTTTTTCTCCTCTTCAATTTTGTAAATTGTTGTCTGGTAGGTTGTTGCCAACTGTCGGGGCAAAACCATAATCCAATCAATGAATTTAAACAAAGCATGCACTTTTTCCTCAGTGTACCCTCTGGCATATAACATTTTAGTTAATTCAATTTTCCAATGCAAACGTTTTTCATAGTCACTTTTTGTTTCAAGCATTTTTAAATGCGCCATAACAACAATTGCAAATGGATTATCAGACATTTCCAATTCTTGAAAGCGATCATGATAATCCAATAATTTGATCATTGGAAATTTGAAATATTTTTCTGAACCCCATATCTCCCTGCTATATGTTGTGGGACGCCATTTGGGATCATCATCAGCTAAAATAGCAAAGCTGGCCACCAACATATTGTACATATCTTCCAATCGGTTGGAATAGGTATACATTCGATCTGGTAAAATGGATTGTTTTTGTCCCTGTACTTCAACATGAAACAACACAAGACGTTCTTCTCCTGAACTTTTAAAGACCTGCACAAGTTTATCAACAAAGCGTTTCCCAGTTTTTGCACCTTTCATTATTTGAGAAAGTTCTTTATCCAAAAAGATAGGCGCTTTACTCCAATCAATATCACTTGCAATTTCAGGTGCAAAAAATTCCATAAAATCATTAAAAAAGATGCCAATCATATCTTTCCATGGAGAATCAATCTCATGGCTGAGCTTTTCAAGTAAGTTTTTTTGTGTTTTTTCTGGTAACGTTCTGACAATCGTCTCGTATGAATGAATTATGAATTCATGAAAATCTTCATAATACAAATGCCGAAAATCGTAAATGTGTATCCAATGATATTGAGCATATGTTTTTGAGGGCTTGATATCCGGACTTTGAATAGCAGCATCATATTCCTGTGGTGAACATTTCAACCTGATTCCGTTGGTATCAATCATTGCAAATGTTTTATTGTGAATTTTGTAATATTCCTTTTGCTTTGAGACTTCAAGGATTGCTTCTGGAAGTTGCAAACACCAGCTTCTAAATAATTCGATATCTAATAACAAAACGAACTCCTTTGTATCATAACAATTTGAATGCCTTCATTAAGATTTTGATACTATACATTTTTGTAAATTGCAAGTAACAACTTTTTGGAGGTACGATCCATAATTCAGACTTCAGACATATACCTGCGGACGCGAAAGGGGACGCGTATGGAGAAGACTTATGACGCATTCGATAAAGGATCTCTTTCAGTTGGGTTACAACGGGCGAAAAGGGACGCGCGAGAAAGGACTGCGAGAAGGGACGTTCGGGGACGCGAAAAGGGACGTTCCTGTAGAGCGTGCATTGTCATAGTATCTTGGTATAAATAATTATCACAAAAGATTCAGAATTCTCAAAGTCTGCTGAACCAAATCAACAGAATACGAGACGAAATAATTAATAATTAAGATAGGGCCCTATAGGCCCTCTAATAATTAAGATGCGACCCTATCGGCTCTCCCATTCTGTTGAAAAAGTCGGACAAGTCGGACAAGTCAGACAAGTCAGACAAGTACGACTTGTCAAACTTGTCTGATAGGGATACTGACCTTTTAGATTGCACGTCCCCAAATGGAATGTGTACCTGATGTGTCAAGCTTCGATATTATATGACATGAGAATCAAAGAATAGAAAAGACTCAAAGTAAGTATGCTTTAGAAGAATATTTCGACAGTGTACAAGGCAGTTCCAAATTTCCTGCTTGATAAATAAATAGATCTGTTATATTATATATATTATATTGAAGGCTGTATTAAAAAAATACCTCATCTCATATTGTTTTGAAAATCAAATCAATTGTGGCGTATCCAATTAGATGAGGGACATAGTCGTTCGTTCTATATTTTTTACAAGTAAGACAATGAGGGAAGACCAATGTCCGAAATAGTTTACTTTTCAAACACGTTTTTTGACTTTTTACGCGATCTCAGTAAAAACAACAACAGGGAGTGGTTTCAAGAAAACAAAACACGATACCATAATGAAGTACGTGATCCATTGCTTAATTTTATCTGTGATTTTTCTACACCCCTGCAAAGCATCAGTGAGCACTTTTTAGCAGATTCAAGACCTGTCGGTGGATCCATGTTTCGTATATATCGAGATATCCGTTTTTCCAAAGAAAAAACTCCGTACAAGACAAATGCCGGTGCTCATTTCAGGCATAGTGCAGGTAAAGATGCCCATGCGCCTGGCTTTTACCTTCATCTGGAACCAGATAGTGTTTTTGTGGGAGCAGGAATCTGGCGTCCGGATACAAAAACGCTCAATAAAATCCGGGAAGCTATTGTAGAAGAAACAAAGGAATGGTCCAACGCCATTAAAAGCCTTGAACAAAAAAGTATTTGTAACTACAGCGGAAACTCTTTAAAACGTGCTCCCAAAGGATTTGATCCCAATCATCCCTATATTGAAGATCTAAAACGAAAGGACTTTGCTGTGATGCAAGACTTTACAGAATCAGACGCTAAATCTGATAACTTCATGAATAAAGTTCTTGAATCGTATAAAAATAGCGCAAGATACGTGAAATTTCTCACCAAAGCCCTTGACTTACCATTTTAGGAGAAGCCTGATGGATATTAATCAATATCAGGCAATTCCTTCAAATCAGAAAAATTTAATAAAGCATTTAAATCCGCTTTTGTTGACCATAAAATGCCATTTTGTGCCATCAGTTTTTTTGCACTTTCTGTTACACCGCTGCTTGCAAAGAGCCATAATGTCAGTTCTCCTAATTCATCACCCCTTCTGTCTCTGACAAGGTTACCTGGCAAATCAAGTTTTACACAACACTTTTGCCAACAGGATTTTTTTGCCATTTACTTTCAGCAATCCAAACATTTCGGCCAGCAGTTGCATAAATATCAATTTCATTGCCTTTACCTGCGCCAAGCCGACTTCGATGATCGATATAAATAAATCGATCTGGTATTTGAATTTCTTTAGAACAGTTAAAAAACTTGGGACTCCAGTTCTTGAAAAGAGAAAATAGTCTTCCCTCAACATATGTAAAATACTTGTTTCATGTTTCTTTCTTAAATTTAATAACTAAAACTTGCAGCTTGATTCGGATAGTTAATCAAGTTTAAAGAATACGCTTCTGCCAAACTTGAAACATATTTTGAAAATCGTTGGCGATCCAGATTAAATTTTGTAATCAAATTGATCATCCACAAAGGAACATGGGTTGTGTAGCACTTCAGTTCAAGAATAACATTTGTACAAGGTGGAAAAGCCAATTCATGGTCGTAGTTTGTCATTCTGTTCGCACCTGGAGATAATTTGAACTCTGTCTGTGGACAGGATTTGAGGTCGATATCAAATGTTGCCCTGGCATAATCATCAATATCTGAAACATATGCTTTTCTGCGATACTGAGTAAATACTTTTGGAGACGTATTGTATGATTGAAGCAAACGATAAAATAACGCAATCGTTTCCTGAGAAGATATTTCATCAGGGATGTTTTGAACTAAAAAATTTGGTCACTCAGGTGAATCTATTTTCGCCCGATACTTTCTAATAATTGTGTTTTTCTTTTGCTTAATTTCCAAAAAACGTGGCAAACTTTCTTTACTATCATACGAACGAATCCGCATATTGAAACGATTTTCCGAACCATTCAAACGTTGCTGTAAAAAAGTCAGAGATGGTGAATCCAAATACAAACTGTAAACCATATAATAATGGTCATTTGTTTTTTCCGAGTGTTTATCCAAAGAGCAATACATTGAAAGGTATTCAGAAATTGGTTCTACCCAAGATTCAGGAATAAAGTACTTTAACTCATAACGTTCCAATTTATTGGGCATTTCCTTTTGTGAGTTTGGCAACATACTCAAAATGGTCCCAGGTTAACTTTTTGCTTTAATCGCTGAATACATGCTTCAAAAGTACGACTAATGATAGTGTGATCGTCAATCATATCAAGCTTGGGCCATGTTGCACGTTCTCCCTCAAGAATAAACTGCTTGAGTCCTGAATGCGATGGATTTTTCAATAGTTTATGATAAAGAAATGGATTAAAACTTGGGTAGATGTTGATGTCTCCAATATATTTTTGATTTAATATGGCATGCATTTTATGTAATAAAAATCCTAAAAATCCAGGATCATTTCGTATTCGTAAAGTTTTTAAAATTTCATTTCCTATTGCATGTGCAATGGAAGTCGCAAAATTGAACATAAATGGTATATTACCTTTACGTTGTTGAGGAATTAGAAAAGGAAGAACATGTGGGTTGGTCTGGCTAACGATAGTATGGTTAACATTATGAAGACGACTGAGACGTTCAAAAGGAATGTCACTATGAATAGAACCATCGATCCATTTTTCATTTTCAAGGTAAAAACGATGTCTCCCATGTTGATTCTTGGTTACTAAAGAAACCGGTGAAAAAATTCCAGGAACAGCACATGAGGCTAAAGCACTGTATGATACACTAACTTCTGGTGCAGTAAGGTAATTCAAAAGTCGGGGTTTTTGATGAGAACGAGTAGGGGAGACTGAAATGTTAAGAATACGTCCGGATCTTTTATATGCTTCTTCAAAAGTGTAATTACCTATATTTCGTCGGATAAGCCTGAATAACTGCTTAGAATCCAGTATTGATTTTTTGTGTAACATCATTTTAAAATCAAGTAATTGAAAAGCCTTTAGGTAAATATGTTCCGTATTTGAATAGAATTCATCAAGCTCTATTTCATTCCGGCTGCAAATAATACCTGCAACAATAGCGCCCATGCTGGCACCAGAAATAATCGAAGGCAACAAATCCTGTTCACGCAAAGCTTTTATTACTCCCAAATGATATACACCGAAAACAGCTCCACCACTTAACAGTAAGGCTGAACGACCAAAATTTCGTTGCGCACTTTTAAAAAGTTTAAGTTTTTCATAATCTGATACCTGGGAGAAGGTGGTATCACATAAAAAATTCATGGATCTAACCACTTCGTTTAAATAATCCTTAATAAGATTTTTTGTGCCTACACGGGAGTTCTGGTAGAGAGCTGGTTCGGTTATATTTCCAAGGTTTTGGTATAGACTTTCATGCAAAAATTTATAGAGCTGTTGGGATTTTTGGGTTTTTCGAAATTTTTGGATTTGAGAAAGATGTTGGCGTATGAGTTTATGATTATAATGTTCAAATTCATCATCAGCTTTCCACTCTTCCTTACCTTCTAAATTATCTAATTGATACGCAGCCTCCTTCCACATTTCATACGTGGTAGCTTCACGTAATAAATTTTTGTATTTTCGAATGCTACAATAGCTATTCGTTTTCATTTGAACCCCATACTGTTAAAAGGTTTAATTGATAAAGGCTTGCTTGTTTTATCCATACATTTTGGATTATATTCCAAATAATTCCAACCTTCAATTTTAATGATCATTACTTTCATCCAATATGAAGAGTCAAGCATTATAGCATTGTTTCTTTCGCTGCCGATCCATTTTAACAAAATATCTTGTTTAAAACTTCAGACAATTGTTCCTTTGTATATGGTTTGGGGACTACCCCGCAAAAGCCATAATCCTCGTAATTAGCCATAATGGGATCATTGGAATAACCGCTTGAGACGGCAACTTTAACATTGGGATCTATTTTCAATAACTCTGGAATCGTTTTAGCGCCCCCCATTCCACCTGGGACAGTTAGGTCAAGGATTACAAGATCAAACGGCTTTCCTGCATCAAAGGCATTACGATATATATTTATCGCTTGAGTTCCATCTGTGGCAGATGTCACGTCATAACCCATCTTGTTTAAAATCCGACGAACCATTTTCAAGATTGATTCTTGATCATCCATGATTAAAATCTTGCCCTGACCATCATGTTTATGTTCTTCATTATTCTGTATCTCAACAATGTCTCCTAAGGATGCGGGCAAATAGATATTGAAAACCGTTCCCTTTTCGATTTCTGAATATACGGTAATGTGTCCGCCATGCCGTTTAATAATGGAATAAACAGTTGCTAATCCGAGACCACTTCCTTTTTGCTTTGTTGTATAATAGGGTTCGAATATGTTTGGAAGGTTATTTTTTGAAATACCAATACCCTGGTCTTCAACAACGATTTTAATATATCGTCCGGCTGATAACGGGATGTCACAATCAGCTTCAATTTCTGTTTTTTCTGTTCGAATTGTAATCGTTCCCCCATTTGGCATTGCTTGATTCGCATTGATGATAAGATTTCCAATAACCTGATTGATCTGCCCCTCGTCGACATCAGAAGGCCATAAATCCTTTGACAATTCAAAAAGACAATTTGCTTTTGAGCCTCTTGTCGAAAATATTGCGGATTCATTTATCAATTTGTTAATGTTCGAGACCTTTTTTATTGGAGAGCCACCCTTAGAAAATGTTAGAAGTTGATGTGTCAGACTTTGAGCTTGTTTTGAAGATTCCTGAACATCTAAAAGAACCTCGTATAGTTCGTCATTCTTATCCACATTAATTAGTGCATATGATATATTTCCAGTTATCACACTCAGCATATTATTAAAATCATGAGCAATGCCACCTGCCAAAGTACCAATTGCTTCCATTTTCTGGGCTTGGAGCATTTGTTCTTTGAGTTTATCACGTTCTAATTCCATCCTTTTACGGTCGGTAATGTCATTAACAATTCCCAAAATGGTTTCTGGTTGATTCTCTCTATTCTTCAAGAGCACAGCATTTATGGAAATCCAGTATTGTGTTCCATCCTTTTTTACTGATTTCAATTCCAAATTTTTAACTTCGCCTTGACTGAGAAGTAAGGATTTGAGTTGTTCTCGATCAGAAGGATCAGCGTATAAGTCAATCGCTGGCTTCGACATAAAATCTGTCGGGTTATCATATCCAAACATCTCTGCTATTTTAGGATTTGACTGCAATAACCTACCTGAAAAAGAACTCTGGAACACCCCTGAATTTATATTCTCCACAAGCAAACGATAATTTTCCTCGCTTTCTGCTAATACCTTTCGTAGAGCTTTTTCTCTACTCGCTTGATTTTCAAGTTGTTGTGTTTTTTTGTTTAAGTCAGTGACGATGCCCTTAACCATGAGCATCATAAAAAAGCATATGGTGCCTCCGAAAAATGTAAAAAAAAGCATAATTACAAAAAGAAAATTGGCCACCCAGCGGGCAGCTGAAGACATATTTTCTGAAAAAAGGTTCTCGGCCTCATCAAGCCCTTTCTGCAAATCGTCTATTGCGTTTAAAATATTAAGCTTCTGCGCTTCGTCTAAGTTATTCGTGTTAAGCTTGCGACTGACTTTTTCGCCTAATTTTATGAGGTCATCTATTAGCCTATCTCCTGTTTTCCACTCTTCAATTGCCTTTTCGATGAAATGCAAGTTTCTAAAATATTTATATAAAAAAATCATTATCGGAATATCATCCGGATGGTTACCACCAGCCACAAATCCCTGAGTAATGATTTCAACTGGTTCGGATTTGTCCATCGATAAGCGTGCGGCTTTGTCTCCAAGGGGCTTTTTTAAACTATCGACAAAGGCTTTATATCTTGACTCTTCACCAGTATAAACATACTGTATCAATTTGTTTGTGGCCTCCTTTTGACCTTTCGCCCACAACCCTTCTCCACCAACATAGGCCCTCAATCCTGATAAGAGACTGAAGCCACTTATACCGATGAAGAAAAGTCCACTGACAATCATGAAGACAGTTAAAATTGCTAAATTAATCTTTCTTTTTTCGCTCATTCAAGTATCCTATTCTTAGATATAATCATAGGAATGCTCAAAAAATAAGTTCCTTATTTTAATGATAAGGACATCGGTGAATACTGACGTTCCAAATCTTTAGATTTGTGCGTCACACGCTTTGTCTACAAATCTAAAAACTTGAATCCCAGCTAAGATGAGGCTCATATTTTTCGAGTATTACTTAGATAACTTTTTTAGGCATTTTTAACATCCGACGCATTCTCAAAAAAAGATCTTTCTCTCTAGGGGTTTATCATTTAGACATGCCTTTTTTACTACCTTAATAGAAGTTCGTCTGCTTTCAAACGGCCAGTCACTGGCATGCAGTATTTTTTCAGGACCAAATGTCTTTATCAATTTGTTGAGGTTGAAATTCTTCCTGAGGCTCCCCGTTATGCGGGTAGAGTTTCATTCGTGCATTTTTCAAGCATTTCAGAAAGAACATCGAGAAGTGCCAGGTAAACATCTGGAATGCGTTTAGCGATCATATTGTGACGATTCCAATTAAATGTATTACCAAGCATTTCCCCTATGGAATTTTGTTAATATTTATATTCATACAATAATTATAAGATTATTTCAATAAGTAAATGGTCATTTGTTTTTTCCGAGTGTTTATCCAAAGAAAGAGCAATACATTGAAAGGTATTCAGAAATTGGTTCTAAACAAGATTCAGGAATAAAGTACTTTAACATATAACATTCTAATTTATTTGGCATTTCCTTTTGTGGATTTAGCATCATACTCAGAATGGTCATTTCTTTTCCTTTTTGTAGCTTGTTTTGGTTTGACAAATTGTCATTTTTACTATAGGTAACTTTGGAGACACCTAATTATAGTACAAATGAAAAAAGGCGAAGTTACCATGTTTATTGGTCGAAAACAAGAATTGAAAATTTTGCAACGTTTTTGGATTATCTTAATAATTTATAAAAATAAATCGAGGAAATCATGAAGACACACATTTTATTGTTTTTATTCATATCGGTTTTGCTTCCCTTGCAGTCGCAAGCTTCAGAGCAAGACATACAATCCTTGTCTTTAAATGAAGCGGTTGAAATCGCTTTATCAAACAACTTGAGTTTAAAAATTGAAAGAATCTCTCCAGAAATTCAAAAAAATAATGTAGAATCGGCACGATCAATTTTTGATCCTGGTCTCACTTTTAGTACGGCTTTGTCTAACAAAAGAACGTTGCCTAAAAGAACTGAAAGAAAATCCTTAGAAGCAAATCTTGAGGGAGGTATTCGCAAAAAATTCAGTTATGGGACAAATGTTTCGGTATCATGCATGATAATCGATGCAAAAGAAGACACAATTTATACAGATTATGATTCTAAATCTGCATCAGGCTCCCTTGTAATTTCTCAACCTCTGTTAAAAAACCAGGGAAAAACAGTCAACCAAAGAAATATCATTGTATCTGAAAACAACCTCAAAAAGTCAAATTTAGATTTAAAGCAGGCGATTATCGATATGGTGGCCCAAACCCAGTATTTATATTGGCAAGTGTATTCAGCCAAAGAATCTTTAGTTGTTCAGAAAAAATCACTCCAGCTGGCACAACGGTTCCTGGAAGAAGTTAACATGAAAATTGAAGTGGGCGGTGCTGCAAATCTGGATGCCTTACAGGCAAAAGCTGAGGTTGCATCCAGAGAAGAACTTGTTATCATATCAGAAAATGAACTCATCAATCATCAAGAATCCCTGTTAAAATTCATTTATGGGACAGTAAAGGAATATAAGGATATTCAATGCAGTCAATCTCCAAATTTTCAACCCATTGATTTGGAAGAAACAAAGATCATGAATGATGCCATGAATAAAAGGACGGATTATTTATTGGCAAAGCTAGATTTAGAATCTGCACAAGTTGATTTACACTACTATTATAACCAACAATTGCCAAACCTGGATTTAACCGCAACAGCGAAATACTATGATGGTGGTACTGATATGAAGTTTTCAGAATCAAATCCTTATCAGGATTATTATTCAGGGGGGCTGTCTTTAAGCTTACAGTTTCCCTGGGGCTTTCGGCATGAGAAATCCAGTTACAGGTCTGCAACCCTTATGTATAAACAAAGAAAAATCCTTTTGGAGGAAACAAAAGCTCAGATTGTGTTAGAAGTACGTAAAGCGATTCGATCTTTGCGTGCTGGATACAAAAGGTATGAAGTGTCTTCTGTGGCAAAGAATCTGGCCAATGAAAAATTAAAAGCGGAAGATGAAAAGTATAAGCAAGGTTTGTCCACCAGCTATAATGTGCTTTTATATCAAAGGGATTTAACTGATGCCATGGTTAGCTGGGTGGATGCAATAATCAATTACCAAATTGCAATGATCAATTTGTATAAAGCCACTGGCATTACTTTAGAAAAAAATAATATTCAATTAAAAGAGGTTTTGTAATGAAAAAATGGAAAACCTGGTTGGTTTTACCACCAGTAATTTTAGGTATCATATTGTTTAACTTCATGGTTAAATCTAAAAAGCCCCCCCGGCAAGCTGACGCCAAGGAAAGAATAAGGGCTGTCAGGATAATCAAAGCCCCGGTTTTAAATGTTCTTCCAAGGGCCATTGGCTACGGCTATGTAGAACCTTCACAAACCTGGGAAGCTGTAGCAGAAGTGAGTGGAAGAATTGTTGAAGTGCACAAAGAGTTAAAAAGGGGCTTTTTTGTAAAGAAAGACCAGTTACTATTAAAAATTGATCCTGTTACCTATGGATTAGCGAAAGATCGTGGAAAAGCCAATGTTCAAAACATAGACGCCCAACTAAAAGAACTTGAACAAAGAAAGAATAATACAGAAAGATTGCTGGCTATTGAAAAAAAATCTCTCAAACTCAGCGCACAGGAACTGGAAAGAAAACGCGATTTATTGAATAAAGGATACATTTCCAAATCAGAATTTGACAAAGAGGAAAAATCATATTTAGCCCAACAATCATCAGTGAATAATTTGCAAAATACCTTGGATTTAATTCCAGCGCAAAGAAAATCACTGTTAGCGCAGAAGCGTTCAGGCATATCTTCCTTAACAGATTATCAATTAAATCTGGGAAAAACTGAAATTCGTGCCCCGTTTGATTGCCGAATTTCAGAAGTTCACGTAGAAAAAGATCAATATGCAGGGCCAGGAACAGTTCTTGTCGTTGCAGAAGGAATAGATTCTGTTGAAATTCCGGTAAAAATAACGCCGCGAACATTTTCGAAATTACTCCCTCGCGTCAAAAACATGGTCGACCTCCAGAATATGAACATGAATATGATTCGGAAAATGATAGGGGTTTCTGCAATCGTTCGACTACCCTTTTTCAAAAAAGGTGTGTATTGGTCAGGCGCTTTTTCCAGAACAAGTGAATCTATCGATATTTCAACTGGCGTTTTAACTGTTTATGTAACAGTGGATGAGCCATATAAGAACTTCATTCCGGGTACAAAACCGCCTTTAATCAAAAACATGTATTGCGAAGTCGAATTAAGTGGCCGTCCTGTACCAGATAAAATTGTCATTCCATATCAAGCAGTACATGATCGACATGTATACCTTGTAAACAAAAACAACAGGCTTGAAATCCGCCCCATTAAAATTTCCTGGCAACAGGGCGAAATCATCGTTGTAAAAGAGGGGTTAGAAAAGGGAGAGCAAGTGATTGTCACTGACCTAGCACCGGCAATTTCTGGCATGCTGCTTAAGCCTGTTGATGACATGACACTTCTTGCCGAATTAAAACAAGTTGCATCTGGAGAGGGTAAAATCAAATGAATACCACCAAAACGACTATCAGGTACATGGCATCACATCCAACTGCTGCCAATTTGTTAATGGTTCTATTCATTCTTTTAGGCCTCCTCACAATGAACAATTTAAGAAGAGAAACCATGCCTGATTTTTCTTCAAATGAAGTTTCAATATCTGCAATATATCCCGGCGCAACCGCGCAAGAAATAGAGTCTTCAATCTGTAATCGGATTGAAGATGCGATTGATGAGGTTTCGGATATTGACGAAGTTCGAAGTGAAGCCAAAGAAGGTCTGGCCACTGTCATTGTCAAACTGAAAGAAGGTGCGGATGCCACAAATTTTTTAAATGATATCAAGACCGAAGTAGAAGCCATTAATGATTTTCCTGATGAGGTGGAAGATGTTATTGTCAAGTCTCGCAATCGCACAGATCGGGTTGTTTCCATTGCAGTGACCGGTCCTATGAAGGAAATAGATTTAAAATTATACTGTGAATCCATTAAAGATCGCCTGAAACGCATCGATTTGATTTCCCAGGTGACCGTTTCTGGATTTTCGAATCACCAGCTGTTGGTTGAAATTCCTTTTTATATTCTTGTAAAGCTCGGACTGTCTGTTTCTGATATTGCCAATGTCATCAAATCCCAAAGTATCGACTTGCCTGCTGGCGCTTTAGAGAGTCACAATGAAAATAAAGTGATTCGATTTGCAGAAGAACGTCGGACAAAAAAGGAACTGGAAAGCCTTATTGTCGTTGCCGATCCCAATGGGGCGGAAATTCGTCTGGGGGATATCGCTAAAATCACAGATCGTTTTGAAGATAAAGAAAATAAAATTATATTTAATGGTAAAAGAGCTGGATTATTACAGATCACCAAGAGCAAAAAAGAAGATGCCTTAAAGATAGTTGATGCTGTTAATGAATTTTTAGAAAAAGAAAAGAAAATGGCACCCCCAGGTGTTCAATTCATTATCACGCAAGATGTATCCTCAGTTGTTAAAGATCGAATAAAACTATTGCTTGTCAATGGTATTGAAGGATTATTGCTTGTCTTTCTCACCATGTGGTTGTTTTTTGCGTTTCGTTTTTCGTTCTGGGTTTCCATGGGATTGCCGGTTTCCTTTTTATGCACCATATTTGTCATGAAACAGATTGACTTTTCTATAAATATGCTTTCAATGGTGGGACTTTTAATTGCCATTGGGCTATTAATGGATGATGCCATTGTGATTGCTGAAAATATTGCTGCAAACCTGGAAAAAGGGAAAAAATCATTGGATGCCGTTGTTGATGGTATATCTGAAGTGGCCTCAGGGGTGTTATCTTCTTTTTTTACCACCCTTTTTATTTTTGGATCATTGGCCCTTTTTATGGAAGGGGATATTGGAAAAGTACTGTATGCCATTCCGGTTGTGCTGATTATCACCTTGTCAGTCAGTTTGATAGAAGCTTTTTTTATTTTGCCAAATCATCTTTCTCATTCTGTAGCTGCCATGCGTAATAAAGAACAAAAATTCAAGCAAAAGTTTAATCAGGGTTTAGAATGGGTGAAACAGAATCTTTTGGGAAGCGTGATCGATTGTGTGATCACCTGGCGTTACTTGTTTATTGGCATCGTTATTTTTATTTTTATTTTATCCATCAGTATGATCGGTGGGGGGTATTTAAAATTTATCGGTTTTCCGGAAACAGATGGTGATGTACTTCAAGCGCGGATTTTATTGCCTCAGGGTACCCCACTCAGCCGAACAGAACATGTTGTGGCAAAAATTGTCACAGCAATGAAACAGGTTAATTTAGAAATGACGCCACTGCAACCAGGTAGAAAACAATTGATCGAAAATTTTAGCATTCTTTATGGACAGAATTCAGATGCCAATGAATCGGGCTGTCATGTTGCCACTGTATCCATCGATTTACTCGGTGCTGAAAATCGCAATGCCCAAATTGATGATATTATCAATCGATGGCGCGAGCTTGTCGGTGAGGTGCCTGATGTCATCAATATTGGCTATAAAGAACTCGCAATTGGTCCGGGGGGGCTTCCAATTCATATACGCTTGAAAGGTGAAAATCTGAATCAATTAAAAAAGGCGTCCATGCAATTAATGGACTGGTTAAATACTTATGAAGGCGTGTTTGATTTAAGCGATGATTTACGACCCGGCAAGCCAGAAATTGTGATCAGGCTCTTGAAAGGCGCAATGGCAAAAGGTGTTGATTCTCAGACCATAGCCAATCAATTGCGATCAGCATATCAAGGCGTAACAGCCAGTGAAATACAACTTAATGATGAATCTTATAGCATTGATGTTCGCATGGCCGAAAACGACAGTAAGACATTGACTGATTTAGAATTATTCCATGTGATGACCAAAACCGGTGAAAAAATACCATTAAGTTCAGTTGCCAGCATTTCATATGAAAGAGGATTTGCCAGAATTGCCAGAATTAACGCCATGCGAACGGTAACTGTTACCGGTGATGTGGATACCCGCATTGCAAATGCGAACCAGATCGTTAATGATACAAAAAAGCGTTTCATTCCAAAACTGAAAAAAAGATTTCCTTCCATCGAGTTTGCCCTGGAAGGCGAAACAAAGGAGATGGGAAAATCGATGAATTCAATGGGAAAAGCTTTTCTTATTGGCATATTTGGCGTGTTTGCGTTACTCAGCATTCAATTCAGAAGCTATATTGAACCTATTATCGTCATGGTTACGATCCCATTTGCATTGATCGGCGTCATCTGGGGCCATTTATTCATGGGGCTGGACCTTTCCATGCCAAGTATGATTGGATTCGTTTCATTGGCCGGAATTGTCGTAAATGACTCCATTTTATTGGTGAGCTTTATAAAACTTCATTCTGAAGCCGGAGAAGATTCGGAAACTGCAAGCAAAAAAGCAAGCCGAGACCGGTTTCGCGCAGTACTCTTGACATCACTAACGACAATCATGGGTTTACTACCATTATTATCTGAAAAAAGCATGCAGGCGCAAATTTTAATTCCCCTGGCCTGCTCAATCGTGTTTGGTTTATTGGCTTCGACTGTATTGGTTCTTCTCGTTATTCCGACATTGTATGCGATTTTGGGGGATTTTAAACAATCATGATATCATCTGATCTAGATAAAAGCTTTGCTCCAAAAACCATGGACTCTAAATCTCAGTTAGATAAGTAAGCCTTGACAGCACGATTAAATCTAAATATTAACTACATCAAAAACATAAGGAGTAATCAATGAGTATTCAAACAGGCATTGCATTGATAAAAAGGGAAATGACAGAACTGGAACGAAACATCTCCATATGTTTAAAACGCAGAAAAAGATGGTCGGAATTTATTCAACTTCAAGCGAAAGATATCATTGCAGATAGTATTGGTGCATGTTTGCATTCTGCCTACAGTGGTATTGAAAAAATATTTAAAATTATTGCAAAAGAAGTAGATCATCATTTACCTGATGGTCAACGATGGCTTCGAGAATTACTGGAATTGATGAATTCGGATGTGCCTGGTATTCGACAGGCTGTCATTTCACAAGAAACATTCAATTATATTGAAGAACTGATGCTTTTCAGGCATGCATTCAGGAATTTATATGTTCACAGTATTGTTCCCAAAAAAATAATTGACTTATGTGATCATCTCAATCGAGTATGGCCCAGATTCCAATCTGAAATTAATCAATTCATTTCATTTTTGGAGGCGTTGCATGAGTGATATAGATATTGAACAATATAAGCATTTTCATAAAAAACGTGCGATGGAAAAATTTACAGAAAGAGAAGAAAATCGACAACGCATTATTGCAACCTTCCCTGAAATAGCTGAAGTTTTTAAACAACTAAATGCAACAAGAGTGATTGTTTATGGTTCAGTTCTTACACCTGGATCCTTTTATCCGCAGTCTGATCTGGATATTCTCGTATTTGGTCTAAATGATAATCAATGGGTAGAGGGCTTTCAGGAATGTTGAATCAATTGAAAGCTTAAAACATATCACTATTGATATGAAGCTTGATTTTCTTGTCGACAATAGCTTCATTGACTATCTACTCAAGCATTGTGACTATATTAACATATTTTAAAATGTTTACTCTTTACTCCATATTTTGTTTTCTACTGTTTTTACTGCAAGCTTTACCTGTCTTTTCAGTGCGTGAGTAATAACCTTTTTCGGTAGTTGCTCATAAGGTACGCCGGGCTCATCGAATTTTTTTATCAGGGAAATCGCGTCAAACGGGCACTTAAACGCACATACACCGCAACCCAGACAGATATTTTCATCGATGAACGTTACACCACAACTCAGACAACGTTCTGTTTCTTGTTTTATTTGCGCTTCTGTAAAGGTCTGGCGTGTATCTTTAAAGGTCTTCATCTCCTTTGACGTGTGACTGACTCTTTGTCGCGGCGTATTGTCATAGCCCTCAACAACAATGTTTTCCTTATCGAGTGAATGATACTCTCTCCGATTTCGACCAATTGTAAGGCTTTGTCCCGGCCATACAAAGCGATGAATTGATATCGCCGCCTCTTTGCCTGCTGCAATGGCGTCTATGGCATACTTAGGGCCTGTATATACATCCCCACCAACGAAAACATCCGGTTGATCTGTCTGAAAAGTCAGAGCGTCCGCGACAGCGGTAAGGTTACTATTGAGCTTAACGTCGCTGCCCATAATTAAATTCCCCCAATCGATTGCTTGACCCACTGAAATCAATACATGATCGGCTTCAACTGTGATTGTATCATTTTCATCATATTTCGGATTGAATCGTCCTTCTTCATCGAAAACAGCAGTACATTTCATAAATTCCACCCCGGTAACGTGATCATTTCTTGATAGAATACGTTTTGGCCCCCATGAATTTTTTATCCCAATGTTTTCTTCGAGCGCTTCTTCAATTTCTTCTTCCAATGCAGGCATTTCTTTTCTTGATTCAAGGCAATACATCTCGACTGTTTCGGCATTGGATCTTATTACTGATCTCGCAACATCAATGGCAACATTGCCTCCACCAATAACAATTACGTTGCCATTGAGTTGAATATCTTTCTCAAGATTAATATCACGAAGGAAGTCAATACCTGAGATAACGCCACTTGATTCTTCACCTTCAATTCCTAAGGCTCTGCTTGCCTGAGCACCAATAGCAATATAAAATGCCTCAAAGCCCTGTTTTCTAAGCTGTTCAAGTGTGATATCTTTACCAACTTCTATACCGGTTTGAAATTCAACCCCCAGTTCTCTAAGAATATCAATCTCAGCATTAATTACGTCCTTTTCAAGCCGGAAAGAAGGAATCCCCAAGGTCAACATGCCGCCAAGCTTTTTCTGTTTTTCAAATACTGTTACTTTATAACCATCAACGGCAAGGAAATACGCACATGAAAGACCTGCAGGACCTGATCCAATGATGGCGATTGATTTTCCAAAGTCGTTGATTTTTGGTGGTATATAGCGTACATCTTTTTTGAGATCCTGGTCTGCAATGAATTTTTTAATTTCATCAACGGCAAGGGGTTCGTCGATATCACCTCTTGTACATTCAGATTCACATTTTCTTGGACAAATTCTTCCACATACAGCAGGTAGTGGATTTTCCTTTTTGATCAACGCAAGGGCTTCGGTATATCGACCTTGAGATGCAAGTTTAACATATCCCTGAACAGCAATATGCGCAGGGCACTCTGTTTTACATGGGGCTGTCCCCGTCTCAACGACGTTTTTCCGATTGTGACGATAGTCTGGATTCCACTTGTCAGGTCCCCATACATTCTCATCAGGTATGGGTGCTTTTGGAATTTCAATGGGGTTCTTGGAACAAATTTTCTGTCCCAACTTTGCTGCGTTGGCAGGACAGTATTCAACACATTGTCCACAGGCCACACATTTGTCGGCATCTACTTGTGCCACAAAATTTGAGCGAGAAAAATTGGGAGCCTGGTAATACTGAGAAATTCTTAAGGCTAAACAAGAGCAGGGACAACAATTACAAATGATCCATATTTTATCCGGCCCATCGATATTGGATATCTGATGAACAAGTCCATTCTCTTCCGCCTTCTTAAGAATTTCAAGGGTTTCTTCATAGGAAATTTGTCTACCTCTATTTGTACGCACACCGTATTTTGCCATCTCCCCCACAGCAATGCAGATATCCTTTTCCAGGTGACCGCAACCTTCTCCCATAAGCCTTCTGGTTTTACGGCAGACACAATCAGCAACAGCAAAATAGTCATATTTTTTCAGCCAATGTGAGAGCTGTTCATAGGAAGCTGTTTGAGAACTCGCGTCTATTGTTTGTTCAATGGGAATCACACGCATGGGAGCGCCACCAACAGGTATATACGGCGTGTATTTGTCTGCCCATCCTCTGCTCTGTTTTTCAAATGCCTTGATAATTTGAGGATATTTTTCCACCTGTTCTTTATTTGCCACCATCAACTCCATACTCCCGGGAATGAAGATAGGCAAGCAAAATTCCTCAAGTACTTTTACATCGTTCTCTTTGGTGATTTCTACAACACCGATCTGTGCCATCTCCATCAATAGTCTGTATGTTTCTCCTTCAGATTTTCCACACTTCTTAGCGAGTTCCTTTGCAGTCGTCGGTACGCGAAGCTTCATTGCCAAAGCAACATCCGCCATATCGTCCGTTACGACGCACTCGAGCGCATAATACCCGGGTGTTTTTTCATGAACAGGTATCTTTGCACCAATTATTTTTTGAACAAGCTTTTTTATTTTTTTTCTCATTTTTATATTTTTATCCTTAAATTATTGATTGTTTCGAACTGGTAGATACGGTACATTTTTTTTTCGTTGCGCGATTCTTCTTTTTTTCAAATCCTTAGTAAACGATGATGGATTTTTGGGCATAATTATTTTTTATTACTTGTATATGCAGCCTGGACTTCCAAATCTTTATATTTGGGATTCAAATAATTTAAAGAAACTGACGCCCAAATCAAAAGATTTGGGACTCCAGGCTACTTACTACAAATTACCCTATATTTTATGATGGTTACTTACTTTCCTGATTTTTGCCTAACTTTTTATTTATAAACGATCTTGCTAAAAATGGCAAGGGCCATGGAAGAGAAACTATAGCATTAATTTTTTATCCCAGTATATAAGCATCGTTCACTTTGTGGATGACATTCCAAAAGGAAAAACTGGCAAAGTCCTTAAAAAAACACTGCGTGAATCGCATATCAAGCAATGTCAATCCAGCAAAAAGAATCGAACACAAATATCGAAAGGCAAACAAAAACAACACATCGAGCAAGCCATTATTGTGCAATTATCAAAACTACTTCCAGAAGAAAACCAGTTTCAACCCACAAGAACATTTACTGGCAAAAATCAATGGAAACTGTCCCGCGGTGATTTTCTGGAACATCATATGGGAACATTCACGCTTATCAAAGACTTGATTCTAAACGATTTCTTGAAAGTATGAGGACAGATGAAATGGAGCATATAAAAGCTGAAAAAATAAAAGATACATTACTGGAGGAATACTACCATTTCAGCAAACGCAGTCTCAATGAATACAAAGGGTATATTGCTGGCAGCCCAGCGATTGACACTAATTATTCATTATCACTCGCCGTCTGAACAAAAGAAACCATTTCAACAACAATACCTGACAGATCATCAGCCAGCTCGGTTAAATCATCTGATAAAGACATGGATTGTCCAATATTATTTTTATTATTTTGCATATCTTTGCTGATCTCTCTGATACCCTCTATAAATATATTTATATCATTGGTTTGCCCCTTGAATGATCCTGTTATTTTTCCTATAAATTCAACAGCATGCGTTATGCTCTCTGACACTTTAGAGAATTCGTCATTGGTCCTTAAAACAATTTCAGATCCATTTTTAATTTCATTAACAGAACCTTCAATCAAATTACCGGTATTTCTTGCAGCTTCTGCTGCACGCATTGCTAAGTTTCGAACTTCATCTGCCACAACAGCAAAACCCGCGCCGGCTTCTCCAGCTCTAGCAGCTTCTACAGCAGCATTTAAAGCAAGAAGATTTGTTTGAAAAGCAATTTCATCGATGGTTTTGATGATTTTTTGCGTTTCTTCACTGGTTGCAGAAATTTTCTGCATAGATGCTGTTAGTTCATTCATTGAATTATTAGAATCGATAACTACTTTCTCTGTTTCATGCATGCGTAAATTGGCGTCATTCGCAAATTGTGAATTTTGCTCAGTCTCTTGATACATTTCTTCAAGAGTGCCAATGGATTTTTCTATTTTTGATATGTGAAGCTCAGAATCCTTATTTACATCGCTATTATTTGAAAGAATATTTCCTGATGCCTCAACAATTTGTTTACAAATGCTTTTCAGGTTATCAATTATTCTGTTGATTGGATTAATAACTGACTGGGCAATTATTATGCTAACAAGTAAAATTGCGATAAAAACAATGAATGCAACAGTAATAAAATAAATCGTTGATAATTGTTTGAGCTGTTTATTTAAATCATTTCTTTTTTGTTGGACATCATTCTTTATATCATCAATATAGACCCCTGTACCAATAACCCATTTCCAGGGTTCGTAAAGTTTTACAAATGAAAGCTTGGGTTGTTCTGCTGTTAGCCCTTTTTTTGAAGGTTTCGGCCATAAATAGTCTACAAAACCGCTTTTATTTTTTTCGCAGACTTCTACACAGGCTTGAAATAAATTTTTCCCCACACCCTGAGCACAGTTATATTTTTTATTATCTAACAATTTTCCATTTAGAGCGGGAACAGTTGGATGCATGATCATTTTTGGGATAGGCTTTCCCATGTCGTTGATCCAAAAATATCCAACGCCATTATTATATCGCATTTTTTCAATTTCAGTTTTTGAGAGATCCATCGCATCCTTGATTGCATCATCAACATAAATACCTGTTCCAAGTACCCAGTTCCATTCTTTTATGAGTCTTCCATAAGATAGTTTCGGCTGATCTTTTGTCAGGCCATTTTGGGTTGGTTTCGGCCACATATAATCAACAAACCCTTCTCCATTTTGCTCACAGACTTCAACAAAAGCTTGAAATAAATTTTGCTTTTTACCTAATGCACAATTAAATTTTGGATTATCCAAAACGTTACCATCTAAACTTGGAACAGTTGGGTGCATTATCATTGTGGGTATTGGTTTCCCCATGTCATTAATCCAAATGTACCCTGCACCATTGTCATATCTCATTTTTTTTATGGCATTGATGGCAATTTCTTTTGCCTGAGATTCAGTGTGTATGTTATTTTTGATAGAATCTAACTCTGCATTGATTGTGGAATGTGCCAGGTCTATTATGCTTACCAAACGGTGACCGTACTGCTTTTTAAGATAATCTTTATTTTGTGCTCTTTGATGGTTTGAATTAATATTTTCAAAAGCTATATTTACGTAGTTTTCAAGTCCTTGCTTAATACGAGTCAGTTCATTTTTTTCAAAGCGTTCAATTTCATTATTCACACTCATATTTAGAGAATATAATCCGATGAATGCAATAATACTAGTAGAAATAATTAATACAATAGAGTAAATAAGAATTATTTTTGTTTTAAACTTCATACCAATCTCCTTTGTGATTCTTAAATAGTTTTATTCATAATTTTAGCTTATTATCTTAATTTACATATAATAGATTTCCAAAAATGTAAATATTAATTCTCAAAAAATATTCTGATTGAAACATAGACTATAGACGAATAAATATGTTAAAAAATTTCATATTACCTATTTCGTGCGTCCTGGTATGTTTATATTTAAAGATTTACAAAACTGTCAAGTCATGATATCTTAAACATTATGATCAAAATATTTTTCCGATAAAAAAACAAATTATAGGACAACAACATACAAGGAGATGAAAATGCAAAAAAAACGCAATAAATACAAATTATTTTTCATTTTAATATTGATAATAAATCTACTTCTTTTGGCTTTCGCATGTAATAATAATCCTGAAAGCATAGAAGAAAATACAATACACCCAACAATTCCTGAAGTTGGGTATATTGAAATAAAACCTCAAACACATACAGAAATAATAAAATCGTTTGGGGTAATTGAAGCTGATGAAGAAATTATGATAAGTCTTGATTTCAGTGAACGCGTTATAAAAATAATGTTTGAAGAAGGACAAAAAGTCAAAGCTGGCCAACTTCTTATTTTGCTTGATTCCAAAAAACAAAAATTACGAATTCATCAATGTAAAACAGAATTAAACCAAACCAAAGCGATTTTGGAAAATGCACAAAAAAATTATAAAAGAAATGAATCATTATTTCTTAATGGAAATATTCCGCGTGTCAAATATGAAGATTCACAATTACAGTTAAAAACAGCAAAAGCGCATTATGAAGAAGCTCAAACGACATTGCAATTATCAAAAAGAGAATTAGATGATAGAAAGGTTTATTCTCCGGTTAATGGTACTATTGAAAAAAAAATGATAAATGTCGGAGAAATGACAACTCCTGGTGCTGGATTAGCTGTTATACAGGCAGATAATGCCCTACGTGTAAGTACATTTGTTACTGAAAAAGAAATTAATCATTTGAAATTAGGGGAAGATGCGGAAGTTCGATCAACTGGCGTTACCGGTAAAGTATACATGGCACGGATTGATTCTTTAGGCGCAAAAGGAGATCCTTATACTGGAAACTTTCCGGTGAAACTAACCATTTCAAATAATGATGAACGATTGCGGCCCGGTATGACAGCTCAAGTTTCAATGAAAGGTCTAACAAAAGAAGATGCGATCCTGATTCCTGATACTGCCCTTGTTGATATGAATCGCAGGCAAGTTGCATTTAAAATAGTTGATGACAAGGCCATTGAAGTCCAACCTGTTTTTTCTCTTTCGTATCATGATAAAGTTCATATTTTATCGGGTTTGGATGCAGGGGACAGGCTTATTGTTGAAGGCCTCCAAAATATTGTAAAGAACATCAAAGTAAAACCATTCAAAATCAATTAATAGAAAGTAGTTGGTATGAAAAATTTAACAGCCTATTTTGTCAATAGACCTTTAGTGGTCAACCTTATGATATTTTTTGTCATTATTGCAGGTATAATGTCAATTAATTTCCACTCTTTTGAAATGTATCCAAGTATTGATCTCGGTATTGTAACCATTACTTCTTATCACCCGGGCGCCAGTCCCCAAGATATTGAACTATCAATAACAATCCCTATTGAAGATGAGCTGATGGAAGTGAATGGACTTAAAAAAATCTATTCTTCCAGTATGGAGGGAATGTCTGTTATTACGATCAGAATTGCACCAGATGTCAAAGATCCCAAAAAAGTATTTGCGGATATTCAAAAAGCGGTTGATAGAGCAAACACGAAACTCCCAAATGATATGCTCCAGGCGCCTTTGGTTGAAGAACTCTCTACAAAGACCATTCCAGTTGTTGAAATTCATATCACAGGCAATGTACCGGAACTTCAACTCCGAAAAACTGCAGATCAAATTGAAAGCGGACTGAGAGATATTCAGGGAGTCTCTGGAATAGATAAAGTGGGGTATAGAGATAGAGAAGTAAAAATTTATGTCAACCCTGAAAAATTACAACATCTTGGTATAACATACCAGGAAATCACCTCAGCCATAAAAACAAGAAATGTTAGAGATTCTGGAGGATCACTGGATTCATTTATTGCTGAGAAAAAAGTATTGACAGTAGGACAATTTTCTTACCCCAAAGAAGTATCAGATGTTATTATTCGACAAAATGGGGTTGGAAACTTTGTCAGAGTCCGGGATATCGCTCAAGTGATTTTGGACTATGAAAACTGGCAAGAAAAGTCATTCATCGATGGGAATCTTTCCATACTACTCCTGCCCAAGAAAAAGCCTTCAGCAGATTCTATGAAAACATCTGCAAGAATAAAAGAATTTGTAAAAAATCAACAAAAAAACCTTCCGCCTGGAGTCAAACTTGAGGTTGTTAATGATATATCAAGGTTTATTGTTGATATGCTTGATGTCCTGATTGGTAATGCAATAATTGGTTTGATTCTATTATTCATTGTTCTTCTTCTATTTTTTCATTTTCGTTTGGCTTTTTGGGTAAGCTTCGGACTTCCAATGGCAATTCTGATGACACTGCTTATCATGCCCATTTTTGGAATGGGTATTAATGTAATTACGCTAATGATGTTAATCCTTCTACTGGGTATGATGGTTGATGACGCGATTGTGACCGGAGAAAGTATTTTTGCACATCATGAAAAAGGCTATTCGCCAAAAGAAGCGGCTATATCTGGCCGAGCAGTAGTCTCAGGTCCGGTTATTGTGAGCACTTTAACGACAATTCTATCCTTTGCGCCACTTGCGTTTTTAGGTGGGCTTGAAGGAAAATTCATGTGGTCTATTCCTGTTATGGTTGCAATTGTTTTATTGGCTTCCATGTTTGAATGCCAGTTTATGTTACCCTGCCATTTGGCGCATATTGAAAAAAGACCAAAAGCGAAAAAATGGGTTTCAGACATTCAGTCAGCTTATAATGTTTTTATATTGAAACTAATAAAATGGCGCTACCTGACAATCATTACTTTTATTTTGATGTTTATCACGTTAATTATCATTGGGGCAAGCACATTAAAATTCAATCTGTATCCTGAAACTGATATTGATACATTTTTTATCAAAATAGAGCTGCCCGAGGGGGCTTCTTTTGAATATACAACATCAAAAACCCTTGAACTGGAAAAAACTGTTCGAAAGGAAATACCAAAAGCAGATCTTCTCAATATTAGTATGAAAATTGGACAACATGATACGGATATGTATGGCGCTGTGGAAGGTAGAAACCCCGCATGGGCACTCATGACGATATACATGCGACCACAGGGACAGCGAAAAACAAACTCCAATGACATTATTGCCAGTCTAAGAAAGAAATTCAAAAAAAATACTGACTTTAGAAGTCTATCAGTGGAACCTCTTTCAGACACACCGGTTGCAGGTAAACCTGTAGAACTTGAATTGATTGGAAACAATCCCAGACGTTTTGAACTTGCTGATATAATTGTTCAATACTTAAAGCACGCTGAAGGTGTCACTGAAGTGTGGACCAGTTATAAGCCAGGAAAACAAATCATCAATCTTCAGTTGAATCATGATATCTTAGCCAGTCGCGGCCTTACAACAGCTGAAATCACGAAAGCTGTTCGCGTTGCGTTTGATGGAATTATTGTAGATAAACTTCAAACCCTTGATGATGAAATCAGGTATCGAATTCAATTTAAGCTCCAAAATCAGAATAAGCTGGATACATTGAAAAACCTGATTGTCGTAAATAACAAGGGAAAACCAATTCCATTAAGAAGTTTTGCAAGCTTAGTATCAGAACCAGGAGAAGCTGCAATCAAACATTATTATGGCCAAAGAACAATCACAGTATATGCGGATATCGATCGAAAAATAATTGATGTTCATACGATGAATAAAAAATTAGAAGATTTTATTCTCAGTAAAAAATTGTTAAACAAGTTTTCTCATATGCGATATCATCTGGGTGGTGAACTAGAACAACAACAAGAAGCTATGGGGGATATCGGTTTTGCTTTTATTGTCTGCGTATTGTCCATTTTTCTGGTTCTTGTCATGTTATTTAATTCTTTAACCCAGCCTTTTTTAATTATGATTGTCATTCCATTTGGATTAACTGGCGTTATTATTGGATTTACAATTCAAAATATAGAAATGAGCATGTTGGCCTTAATTGGCGTTTTAGGTCTTATCGGTGTCTTAGTGAATGATTCTCTCGTAATGATCGCAAATTTGAACCGAATAAAGTTGGACGATTCAACGTCAAAAAACAAAGTCAAACATCTCGATAACAAACAAATCGCTGATGGCGCCAGTGAACGTTTAAGGCCTATTATCATTACATCAGTCACAACATGTGCTGGGCTCTTTCCAACAGCCTATGGGCTTGCAGGGGCAAACCCATTCATCACACCAATGGTAATGGCTATGTTTTGGGGCATACTATTTGGTACCCTTGTATCTTTAATATTTCTACCTTGTTTATATGCTGCTGATCAGGATATTAGCAAATATTTTTCTCAATTAAGGAAGAAGGATTAATTAACTATATAGGCTCTCGAATTGATTATTGGTGTTCCGGAGTTGGCTTTGATTCTTTTGATTTTGTATGGTGTATATCAGCAACGTAAATGGTTTTCAGTTAAGAACGCAGGCCCGTTGGTTTACCCTGCTGACCAATATGATGAACGTTTGGGAGTTCTTCTCGCCTCCATTGTTTCTGGTGTGTTAGGGTTTTTTATTGTATATAAAGTTTTGGGTATCCGGGAGGGAAAAATACATCAAGAACAATAAATATAAATATTATAACAAGAGGCCGTTCATGCCGATAGGTCTTGATGATTGAAAAGAAAACAAATTGTTGCCAGTTTTTCATAAAAAATCATGGAGCAACATATCTTGAACTTGAATAAGTATTAACTGGAAAATGAAGGATGCCAAAGATTTCAAATCAGAGCAGCCTTTTTGCAATGAAAAATTATGTTATATTCATGGATATGACAGAATTGATGATGAGATAGTATGGCGCGAATAACTGTGAGGCGTCAACCAATTCTACTGAATGAGATAAAAACTTTAATCAATGTGAGAAATGGGCCCGGACCAACCCCAAAAAACAAATGGAATGTACTATGATTCATCTTGAAGAAACAATTGAAGTCAACAGCCCCATATCGGAAGTTTTTCACTATGTCGCAGACTTCAGTAACCTTGAACAATGGGACCCAGGCATCTCAACCTCTTATAAGCTGACGA
>Ga0272440_1000563_pt1 | contig 31337 bp, 26 predicted proteins | sample SSMMMBAug17_FD_192440 | JGI IMG/M metagenome (GOLD analysis project Ga0272440, IMG submission 192440) | Marine sediment archaeal communities from Little Sippewissett salt marsh, Falmouth, MA, United States - SSM-MMB-Aug17 | ecosystem: Environmental > Aquatic > Marine > Wetlands > Sediment ... | reverse complement strand
TGTAGGGGCGAACCTTGTGTTCGCCCTCGAACTAATAACGCTTTCGTTCCTATGTACGATGGGCGAACATAAGGTTCGCCCCTACACGTTCTTGGCACATAAGTAAATGAGGAATTTATTTTTCGAGGAATATTTGAAAAAGAAGACAATTTCACAATGTGATTTTTCGAACATTCTATATAAAGAATACAGAAAAAAATCGAACTTCTTTCAATTTAATAAAAATACATAAAAAAAAATAATAAATCAAGGAGTGACAATATCTTTCTTTCCCCTTGACAACCTAAAAATTGGGATTATTAATAAATAAAAAGGAAAATAATAATTTTATTTGAAGGAGGTTTATCATGATAACACGTTGCATGCGCAACCTGATTCTTAGTTTTATGACGATGACACTTTTGTGCAGCCTGGCACACGCAGAAACACAGTGCCCTCGTAACAATAGATCACTGGAAATGGGTCTTGAATACCCGGGGATTACAATTGAACGACAGGAAACAGTGAGTATGGACATTGTTATTTATAATCGGGGTTGTTCCAATGAAAGCGTCCACCTTCAAGTGGTCCGACAGCCCAAAAATTGGACCACTAAAATTAAAACATATCAATTTCAGGTTTCTGATGTATATGTCCCTGCATCTCAAGACAAAAACCTGACATTTGAAGCTGTTCCTGATGAATCAATCAAGCCTGGAAAATATGCATTTGAAATTAATGCAAGCACTCAGGATGGTAGATTTCGATTACGCCAGCCAGTTCATGTAACAGTTGTTGAAAAAACAGGCTCAAAAGATTCGGATACAGGTGTACGTCTTTCAACCTCATATCCGGAGCTGCGTGGGCCAACAGATGGTGAGTTTGAATTCTCTATTGAAGTCAACAGCAAGCTGGATAAGGATGCAATTTTCAATTTATCGGCACGCGGTCCTGATGGTTGGGATATTAATTTTAAACCGGCTTATGAAAGCAAGTATATTTCAAGTCTTCGAATTAAAGCAGGTCAGAACTCATCTGTGGCTGTTGAAGTGAAACCTCCGCCTTCTGAAAATATTGGAGAATATCCAATAAATATTCGGGTTCAATCCGGTGATGCTGAGTCTGAGGCAAAATTAAAAGTCATTTTAACCGGTACTTATGACCTGGAGCTGGGTACAGCGTCCGGACTCCTCTCTCTGGATGCCCGAGCTGGAAAAAAATCTGTTGTTTCAGTTTACGTCAAAAACATTGGATCAGCAAATCAGCATAACATTAAATTTATGTCGTTCAAGCCTGAAAATTGGAATGTCAGTTTTGAACCAGAAACCATTGAAATTCTTGAACCAAACGATATGAAACAGATTGAAGTCACAGTTGAACCTTATGATGATGCATTGGTGGGAGATTATTCAGTCAGTATCAGTTCTGAAGGTGAAAAAGTGGACAAAAATGTTGAATTTCGAATTACTGTGAAAGCATCATCCTCATGGGCATGGATCGGCATTTTTATTATTGTAGCTGTGATTTCCGGACTTTCATATATATTTCAACGTATGGGTAGGCGATAAAAATGGAACCAGGAATAATCATTCAAACCCGGGACCTGACAAAGTACTATGAGAAACAGGCCGCAGTAGATCATCTGACGTTTTCGGTTCATGAAGGTGAAATCTTTGGCTTTTTAGGTCCCAATGGCGCAGGTAAAACAACAACCTTGCTCATGTTATTAGGATTGACCGAACCTTCTGCCGGTAGTGCAGATGTTATGGGAATTGATCCATCACGTGATGCAATCGGTGTCAAACGTCATATTGGCTATCTTCAAGAAAATATGGGCTTTTATCGGGATTTAACTGCGTTTCAAACATTGAAACTCATCACTGATTTGAATGATCTATCTGAAGATGTTGCCAAGAAACGCATTCATTCTGCAATCAAGACAGTTGGACTGGAAAATGCCGGAAACAAATTAATATCCGCATATTCCAGGGGAATGCGCCAGCGCTTAGGTATCGCTGAAGTGTTGGTAAAACAACCCAAAATTGCTTTTTTGGATGAACCGACATTGGGTCTGGATCCTGACACCACCAATCGAATTATTGATCTTATTCAATGGTTGAGCCAGGAGAAAAAAATGACCATTCTATTGTCATCTCATTTATTGTATCAGGTGCAGCGAATTTGTGACAGAGTAGGGATCATGATCAATGGCAAAATGGTTGCCTGTGGTGAAATGGATCGTTTGGCCGAGGAAAAACTGGGTGTTGGAAAAGAAGAATATACTTTGGAAACCCTATATATGAAATACTTTCAGGAAGGTGACGCATGAATGGCATGATGACAATATATAAAAAAGAATTGTCTGATCATTTTACAAGTAATCGGTTTCTCATCCTCTTTGCGCTTATTGCAATGGTGAGTCTTGTTACCGCATATATGGCAGGTTTAAATCTGGCAAATAATCTTGAAGGTGTCGCCAAGCCCAAATTTGTATTTTTACTTATGTTTACATCATCCGGCGTCCAGTTTTCATTGGTGCAATTTATTGCATTTTTTGGCCCGCTTATTGGCCTGATGCTCGGTTTTGATACGATCAATCGTGAACGTAATGAAGGAACATTAAGTAAGCTTCTGTCGCAACCAATTTATCGTGATTCTGTTATCAATGGCAAATTTCTGGCTGGTCTGACCATCATTGTTTTAATGGTCGTTTCCATTATTCTTGTTGTAACCGGTTTGGGTCTGACAATGATCGGTGTGGTCCCGGGAATTGAAGAAATTTTGAGATTATGTATTTACGTAATCATCAGCATTTTCTATCTGGCGTTTTGGTTGGGAATTGCAATATTGTTCTCCATTGTTTTCCGCAATGTAGCAACATCCGCCCTGGCAGCATTAGCGTTTTGGATCTTTTTTTCATTCTTTATTTATTTGGGCGCCAATGCAGTGGCCAGCGCACTGGTCCCTGATGCTATGAATGACTCTGGAATGATGGTTTTGAAGTCTAAAATTGAAAAAGGCATTGCATTGATGTCACCGCTTCAGTTGTATACCGATTCAACAGCAACGATTATTGATCCGATGAGACGTACAACTCGTGCATTTATTCAGGTGGGTATGATGGAACGATTATCCATGTCCAGATTTTCAGGGCCGCTTCCTTTGACACAAAGTGCATTAATCGTTTTACCTTATATAATTACCTTAATTGCGGCCTCAATGATTTGTTTTGCAGTATCATACATTGTGTTTATGCGGCAGGAGATTCGATCTCTATAGTAAATCGGGCGTATGTACAGGCTAGGAGAAAATGTTACCTTGAGCAAAAACCGAAATCCAACCAATGTCCAATGTAGGGGCGAACCTTATGTTCGCCCTCCTTACCGCTTCGGCACTTTTGCCACTTTGGTTAAAGCCCCATAGCGCTCATCAATAACCAGTATTGCAAACTTTTTAATTTGATCAAGATCCTGGGTGTTTAATGAAACATAGTCAAAATATCCGCGTAAATCAGTGTAACCATCTTTATGAAACTGAATATCATTATTCTTTAATTGTGCATATACTTTTACGTATGCTTTTGAGATGGGTGCATGGGTTTTCTCATGGATCAGGTGGATTTGACCATAGTTTTCGATGATCTGAAAATGAATCGAATTGGCATAATATACTTGTGATAATTTTTTTCCCTGTGCGGTTATTTCAACAATGAGATTACTGTTATGATATTTTTCGGGCAGGTCGATCTCATAAAGCGTTTTATTCTCGGGCAAAGAAATCAACGTTGTTTCATCTGGCTGCACAATCATAAATTCATTGGTTTGCTTCTGAACAAAGGGATTTCTTGAAAACAGCAGCTCAATATCCATAGGATAATAATTGATATGGCATTGTGTCATATTTTGATAAGTTAAATGAATTCGTCTGGATTCGATATTAAAATCAAAATTTTTCTCAGTTGCTGCAAGTTGCGTTTGTATCTGGCTGCGATCTTTATCGTCAATCACTTCCGGCGTGTTACCATGAATTTCATTAATTTGCGAAGACACCGCTGTAAATCTTTTTTGCCATCGGAATACTGGATAGTTTAAGTATTTGCTGACAATGGTTTCAGCCTCTGATGTTTTCCCCTGATACATCAGAACATATGCATGTATATAATCATACTGAATTTTTTCATCAATGTCCTTTCTTTGAATACGATTAAAAAAATCAATGGCTCGGGTCACACGATCCTGAGTAAATAAGTAGCATGTTATGGCCATCATATCCTTTGCATTCAGTTCAGGACAATAACTCAAATATGTTAAAAACGCGTTGTATTGCTTGAAAAATCGCTCATTTAACAAGGTTTGTTTTTTTCCAAGTTGATGCACACGAGCATTGACAAAGGGAGCATATTCCAAATGTTCATATGTGTTGCTTGTGACTGGATGAATCGTTAACAAGGGGGATTCGATATACATCCCACAATGTCTGGCAAAACTGGATTGCTCAAGATATTCTGTTATTACTGTTTTATCTTCGTGATAAATACCATAAGACCACAACACAGAATGAAAAAACTGTCTGCTTCGCAATAAACCAATCACTTCATTAAAAAAAGATTTATCTCGCATCCGAAATGCTATTTTTTTCAAATCAAGGCGATGAATATTGTTCTCTTTTAAATAGTGAAGCACATCTTTATGACTTCCATTTTGAGAGATGTATTTCCAAGATCGGGTATCCATTTTTGATAATTTTTGCACTACATTAAAAGAGGTGGCTTTTGTACTGGCAATACATTTTTCATCTTTGGCAACCTGAACAGGGTATGCTGAAAAATTACCGGTTTTTGGAAAATAGAAGTAATATTCAATTGATTTTGTTGAAAAAGGCTTTAATGATATCTGAATACCTTCCGAGTATTTGCCTTCATTGACAGGTATGGAGCCTTGTGGAATTTGATACATGACAACCAGTTTTTGATTTAATGATGAGGGATTACTGATTACGACTTGTGAGCCATATGAAATGCCATGCAGAAATTCATTTTCAACAAATTTATCTTTTCGTTCATTGTTGATATATTCATAGCGGTCATCAATCTGAAAGAAATGTTGATTAATTCGTATGGAATAATTGTTTTGTGTCAATTCTCCTTCCAAAATTTCTTTATGAAACACAATCATAGGACTTTCTGCTTTTATTGTGCATTCGTTCCCTTGTTGGATGATTTCATGATGATTTTCGTGAAAAGGTAAATCCAATACCGAAAGGGCCATCATGATTTCAGAAAAATTGGTATGGGCATACATGATGTTTTTTGACAGAAAGGGTGCTTGCATATCATGTTCAGCATAATCTTTCCAAAAAGCATTCACACTGATCAACTGGTCATCCTGTTCTTTTTTGGGACGTTTGTAATAATTATTCTCTGCCCATTCATTGGTTCTATCAAGTTTTTTAAAAAAAGGACGCATTCGGGATCTGTCTTCTTTTCTGGGTGAATAATACATTCTCGTTGAACGTTTTTTTGACTTTGAATGGGGGGAAGATAACGCAAGCATTTCTTTACCTTCAAGCGCCTCTATGGCACAGGTCATCGCGCTGGGGACGACTTCGTCAACACCTTTTTGTCCTTCTAACACATTTTTATCATCCAGCGCGGCACCCTTTAGCGCAATATCATACAAATAATTGTATTTTTTTATATCCGGCGGTATCATATTAAAAAGATCATTAACATATCTGTCGATCTGAATTATATTGTTTGAGTAGCGTCTGGCAAGAAGTATTTTTTCGGCAATATTCAACTTTGAAAAGGCATGTAGTGATTTATACGAATCAAGGCTGTTGGCCAATAACCAATGATCCAAAAAAGTCTTGTCTTTTTTATTCCTGATATAGGGCAAAATCGTATCATTAAAAAAAGTACGATCTTTATGGTATAAGAAAAAATTCAACTCGTGGCATGCTTTTTCAGAATAGTACTTCTTTTTCTCCTTTTTATGAAGATCCGGCCATTTTGGGATAAAATCAAATTCATCAAGTTCGGGTGCGTTGCTGATTGTTCGAAGTAAATCAAAAACCTTTCCAATGGAGTCAAAAATTTCAAATTTGGATGTTGTCATATTGGATAAAGTGATGGATTCTTTCGGATGTAAGGTTGAGATTCTTTTTTGTTCTGTGAAGTGTTTATTTAAATCAAAGGTTGTTTTCAAGCGCAAATCTTTTTTAGCAAGGTTTGTTTTGGGCAATGAAAATGATCGATATACTGCATTTGATGGGTCAACAAGCAGTAAATGAAGATGTCTGAACGTTGTTAACTGATCTCGTTTGATAATAATGGTGCCATTGTTTTCGGGTTTGAGATTATATCGCATCAGTGATGGTTCATTTAAAAAATTGATAGTTGAATAGGTGTCAACCGATGTTGACCTTTTTCGACGATTTTCGATGTATTTCGGTTCATCAAACACTTTTCTTTCATCAGAAATCTCATCGTTAACATATTGTTCATCAGGCTTTAATTGCTCCTTTTTTGTATCTGTTTTACGCAGGCTCCAGGGATTCAACAGTAAACCGGGTTTGGCAAGCATATTTCCAGGGTATTTGTCAGCATATTTACGATCCAGAATGTAACGAAATTCATCGCCAATATTTCGTCCGGAAATATAGTGCGACATCGGTTTTGTTAATGGAATTCGATCACCTGTCATATGTTCCGGTGGGCGCATATGCTCAATGATAGAATATGCGGGTAAAAAACGTGTTGCGATCATGTGAAGTCTGGTAAAATCAGTTTTGTTTCCAATCTTGATCACAATCTCATGATCATTGGTCTTAATTTCACCAATAAATGGCGGCTGATTGGTTTCAGTTTTTAATGCACTATGTTCAGATAAAATAATATCGTTTTGCTGGATCCCTTTATCAATACAAATTGCAATTGAGACATCAATGGATTTTAAAAATAGATCATACGTCCCAGGTGACAGCCCTTTTATTTGTAAACACCCATTGGAATAGGTCACAGCGTGACTCTGATCTGACAACCAAGTTGATCCGCGCACTTCAAATAATGCCCATTGTCTGTCACTTTCTTGCGAATAATAAGGCAGTTGAATGGTATTATTGACATGGCTGTTAATATGTTTTGGATATGACGCTTTTGAATGAAATAGATTCCATTTATAGGAATGATTTTTTGTGCATGATGCTTTTATATCGGTGATATTTTTCAGCGCACCTAAATGAATGCATCCTTCCTTATTGGTTTGAAGTTGTTGAATAATTCGGTTGCGAAAGAACATGTGTTTCAGTTCAATTTGTACAGAGCGATGACTGCGGGGTTCACCATTTTTACCCAAAACTTCAAGGGTATATGTATTATTTTCATGGTTCAGTAAAATATTTTCTAAATGGGGCGTCTGATCAATATCATTTAAGTGAAACGCAGCATCATCCATTAAAGAGTCCGGTTTTTGCTGGCTGATATTGTCGATTGTTGCGGTTAATTTAAATCGAATAATTGACAGATTTTCAGGAACCTGAAATTCATAAATGGATTCCTGATCCTCAAATACTTTAAAATCTGATACGACCTTACTGGCAGAGATCCCATCTATATTAACAGATTCAATGTGCAGGTTGATATCTTTTAACAACGAAAGGCTGATGGGATAATTATTGACGCTTAATTTGGGCCTGATCAGAACTTTTGATTTGTTTTGCGTTAGAAGTGACTCACGATCCACATAAAAGCCGACATTCAGTGCATATTGTTCTGACACGTGTACAAAACCTGATAATGAACAAAAATCCTTATTCTGTATAATTATTGGCTGATACCTGGGATGCGTACTGAAAGGAATAATAATAATGCCCTGCCTGTCTGGTTTGTATTCATAGCCATCAAATTTAATTACAGCATCGGGCTTTTTTTGATTTTTCTCATCAAAAACTTTAAATTCATGGCCCGCTGCGCCAATGGATTCAATACAAAAAAGCCTTCCCTTACGAATTAATGCGCGACTGCTTTTGCCATTGCCAATAAATTCCACAACAAAGACACCGGGTTTATTGATTTCAGGGAAGGTAAATGTTTTTAAACTTCGAAGAAAGGGCGGGGCATCATAGGTGTATGTTTTTTCATGCGTTGGTGCAAGACCATCAAGATTAATATCTGTGCTTAACTCTTTGTGGAAGGTTGAATAATAATTCAAGGTATTGATTTCAAATATTTTTACGATCAATGTATCTACATTTTTAATATACAATTGAAGCGCAACAGGATCATCAATAGAAAAAAACTGCTGATTGCTTTTGGAAAAATCAATATCAACGCGATCTTTAATTTTATGAAAACGATGCTGTGAAATGATTGAAAACCATTCCGCCATATCACCTTCCATATGAACAATCTTTGTCTCTACAAAAATGTTTTGAAGCCATTCTGTATCAAGATATTGATCAAAGCGGTCATATGAATAATCCTTATTTTCTGCAAAAAAATGCATTAAATATTCTTTAAGCAGTTCTTCGTCTGATATAATTGATGGTAAAAGCGTATATTTTTGGTAATCGGCTTTTAGATCTGCCGGATATTGATGATTTCTGAAATATTTTTTGTTGCTGTAATGAATATTTTTGGGCAATTCCAGATATTTTAGGAACAAGGAATAGCTGTAATCTCCCTGGCTGCGATTAAAATCTAATGTATGAAATAATACGTGTGCTTTAAGAGAATTATAAGAGGGATTAAGGTTTTCTACAAAATACCACAGTCTTGACAGATACGCCTTTTTTTCATCCAGGTTGTAACGCAGGTCGATATGATCAGCAGGGGCCAGTTTACGAATATATTCATAAACGAAATTTGGCTGATCAATCAGTTCTGGAGCACGTTTCAGACATTCGTCCAACTGTTTTTTTAACATGGATTCATGAATATGATGTGAGCCAAATCCGCTGCTATGCGGCGATTCAAGGTCATCAATAACGAGTTTGGGTAACCCTTTAACATCTGGCATACGCAATCGTTTAAGGAAATCTCTTCGTTGTTCGGGCGTTAATTGATGAGGGTTTAAAATGGAAAGCCCAGATTCTTCAAATCCACTGAGATCTCGATACCTTGAAAGCGCTTGCTTTTTTAAATGATTTGTGCTGATTACCTGTTGCTTGAGACGACTGGCATACAGTTTTTGCTGCGCATCAATTTCTTTTTGATGATCAAAACGCAGATCCAATTCATTTTGAATATATTTCAGGCTTTTTGATGGATTGTCATTATAAACAAAAAGGGCTTGACGATTGATAATTTCCTTGACTTGCGCGGTGTATCCTTCGCGTTTGATCCATTGTTTTAAGAGCGATTCGGTTTTATCAAAATCTTTAATGTTTTGATAATACAAACAGTTATAATAGTAATAATCTGTTGTTCCGGGTATCAATTCTTGTAATGCTTTTTGTCTGTCTTCTGAAAGGCTGAATTTTTCGACAAAACCTATTTCAATGGCATCAATCAGATTGATATTTAATAATATAATTAATAATATCAAACAAATGGTTATTTTCATAAAAACCTCCTTAAATCACTGCAAAATCTTTAAGCCATTCCACAATAGGCAACCACAAATAATGTCTGGAGTTTAACCCTACAATCAGATCAAGGTGTCCGGATGAAGGCACTTTGATCAAATTTGGACAATTTGGACTGATAATTTCATGTGCTAAAAAAACACTGTCCGGCGGGGCTAAAACATCATAAGGCCCATAAAAAAATAGAAATTTTTTGTCTTGTTTTTGTAATTTGCGAAGGGCGTTTAGATAATGAAATGCATAATTCTGTGATGAAGGATATCCTTTTTCGATAAATCCTGAAAAACAGTTTTCAAGGGAAGATGGGATCGGTTCAATAATTTTTCCCAATAAGGTTTTGACAGTTGCACCATTAATGTTAAAAGGATTAAATAAAAAGGGTGCCAGAATATTAAATCGAACCAGCCATTCCGGAAGATTTCGAATAACGCGTGTCAATGGAACGAGATTTTCAGATAAAGTCCCTAAAAATGATTTTTCTTCAAGACCCAATGCTTTTGAAGCCCAATTCATATAGGGGATCACCCGAATAAAAAGCTGATTGAACGTTATCGGACTTCCAATTGTAATGACATTTCGAATAAATGGATCATCATTTTCCATGCAATACGCATAAATTAACATTCCGCCCAAAGAGTAGCCAATCCATGAAATTTGTTCACATCCGCTGTGATTGACAACAAATTGGATTAATTGGGGCAATTCTGAATTTGCGAGCTCCAGAAAGGTTAGTTCTGATGGTGCTTTATAGATCTGGTCAAAAAAAATACTGTTTTTGCAATACCGGGTGACATACCTGTTATATACACGTTCTGTATAACGTGGATGATAAATATAAACCTCAAAGCCTTCAGCAGCCAAAACATTGGCAAAGGATCGGTTATGATCCAACAACAAACAATTACCATCTGTATCAATGCGATATAAATTGCCATTGGTTGCGATACCGGGTGCAAGTATGACTGCGCCGCGTCTTTTTTTAGGTTTGATTGAAAATATTTTTTTTACAAATATTTCGTGATTCCGATCAGTGCATAACAGGTCCTGCCCCATTAAATAGTGAGGCGGTGATGGCATAACCTTATCAAGACGTGCTGTGGGGATTTTGGGATCAAATGTCATAACGTGCTCCAGAATTGCAATATGTTTGTCCTGTTGGACCTGTCAAACCTGTCAGACCAGGCGTTCAAGCCGGTCCTGCCCGACTTGAACGGTCTAACTTATCGGATTCCAATACTCTCGTTCAACACGAACATCTTTCCTGGTTCATAGAAACAGCGTGATACGCCTCTTTAGCTGCTTCAATATTCGCCGACGTTTTTATCGGAATTTCATCTTGAATCGCTTCACTCAATGATTCAATGGATGGCATTTTCAGAGCGCGCGCAAAGGCACCAACCATTGTGGTATTAATAATGGGATGCGTTTGTGTTCCCAGACCATGTTTGCGCGCAATTTGCGCGGCATCAATCCGGGCAACCGGATACCCTTCACACATGGAAGGTAATTCAAAAGAATCCGGTGCATTTAGAATAATCCATCCATTTGGTTTTAAACCTGTCATCACAGGGGCTGTATCAAATAACTTTCTATCCTGTACAACAATATGATCAGGTGTATAAACATTGCTTCGGACTGAGATCATCTCTTGATCCAGCCTGAGATAAGCCTCCACAGGCGCACCACGACGTTCTACGCCAAACGAAGGAAACGTTTGAACATATAAGTCATTCTTGAACAATGCCTTGGCGAGTATGACTGATGCCACGACTGTGCCCTGTCCACCGCGTCCATGAAATCGAATTTCAACCATCGAATTAAAACCTTACATTTGAAAGGGTTAGAGGTATTATCACCTCGGTTCATTAAACCATTAATAATCCAATGTTTTCAAGGTATCAACAAGATTTTGAACTGCTTTTGCTGATGTTTCCAATGCCTGGCTTTCATTGGATGCCAATTTCAGCTCAATGACCTGTTCAATACCTGATTTTCCTAATTTTACCGGGACCCCGATGAACAAATCATGAATACCATATTCCCCTTTCAGATATGCGGCACAGGGTAAAATTTTGTTCTGATCTTTTATGATCGCCTCTGCCATTTCAACTGCTGCGGCTGATGGAGCATAATAGGCACTTCCGGTTTTCAATAAACCAACAATTTCAGCCCCCCCTTTTCGTGTACGATCAACAAGGGCTTCAATTCTATCTTCTGACAATAAATCAGTTATAGGAATACCAGCGACTGTTGAGTAACGTGGTAAGGGAACCATTGTATCGCCATGACCGCCCAAAACACACGCATGCACATTACTGACAGATACGTTAAGTTCCATTGAAATGAATGCCCTCAATCTGGCTGAATCCAATACGCCTGCCATTCCAATAACACGATTGGGTGGAAAACCGCTGACATCATAGGCCACGTGACACATGGCATCCAATGGATTGCTCACAATAATCAAGATCGTATCGGGTGAATACTTGACAATTTCTTGGGTAACCTGTTTAACGATTCGTGCATTGGTGGCCAAAAGATCATCCCTGCTCATACCCGGTTTTCGGGGTAATCCAGCGGTAATAATTACAACATTAGAATTAGCAGTATCTTCATATTTCTGCGAGCCTTGTAGCTGAGAGTTATAAAGTTCAATTGGTGCCGCTTCAGCCATATCCAAAATTTTTCCCTGCGGAATCCCTTCCAATATGTCTATCAATACAACATCAGCAAGCTCTTTTTCTGCGACGCGTTGCGCAGCTGTTGCACCGACATTGCCTGCACCCACTACTGTAATTTTTTTATCCATGTTTTTCATCCTCTTCATTAAGTTGATTTTTATTTAATGGCAAAAAAACTTGAAAGATGGTTCCAAATGAATGGTTTGATTCAAAAGAAACCCTGCCATGTAAGTAACGTTCTGTTAGCAATCTTATACTATATGTACCATGACCGCGATTCGGTCCTTTTGTAGAAAAAGCACGTTGGAAAATTTGAAGCTGAACATCTTCTGGGATACATCCTGAATTTTGTACCCAAAAAACAACCTCTTGATCCTGACATTGACATCCCAGTTGAATAGCATTCAGTTCTGGAGTGGCTTCCAATGCATTCTTTATCATATTAATGATCACACGAGAAAGAAGCACCCGGTCCGAGATAAAAGTGAAATCTGTTGATTCCGGATCAATGTCGATCCATCTATTATCTGCCACCGAATTCTTTTCACATATATCTTTGAGATCCTCAAGAAGGCTTAAAGCGCTTATTAAGCGCCACTCAGTTTTTAATTCATCATTTTCAGCAGCAGTAAGTTCTCTTTGTGCCTCTATCTCATCAATTATTTTTTCTGAAAGATTCTCCAGTAAATCTTTCAGATTATTATCCCCACCTGATTCCAAATCATCAATCATGTCAATACAACCTCGCAGACTGTTAAGTGAATTCATTATATCATGAAAGAATATCCGCTCCAAAAGCCTTCGACGCTTTTCATGACTGATGTCGGAAATGTACATAATACAAAAATTGTCATCCATTGATTTTAAATGCGATGTAAAAATTCGAAATATAAAAGCTTTTCCGCTATCTTTTTGAATCACTCGGCATTCCTGAATATCCTTTTTGCCTGAAATGCCATTTATGATAGCAATGACTGCCCCGCATTTTTTACAGAATCTTGTGGTTCCACATCCCGCCTTATTTATTGATGAATGAATGCAGTTAAGCAATTCTCCGGGTCGTTTGCCATATATATCCTCTTTTGTTTGATTACCGGTAAACGCTAAGAAATTGTCATTGCAATAAATAAGCTGTCGTTTGTCATTCAATACTAATAAAAAATCAGGCGTGGTATTCATTAGTACTTGAACCGCTGGACATGATAAATCATATTTTAAGAATTGAGCCACCTGTTTCATGATGATCTCAGATGGGAATCGTTCGGGCGGCGCAAATTCTGTTGTTAAACAATCTTGTTTCATTGCGTATTATTTTCTTCTACTCATTGAAGCACATTCATCGATTTTATAAGGAAACCTCGAAAAATAAGTTCCCCATTTACTAATGTGCCAAGAACGTGTAGGGGCGAACCTTATGTTCGCCCTCGAACGAATAACGCTTTCGTTCCTATGTACGATGGGCGAACACAAGGTTCGCCCCTACACGTTCTTGGCACATTAGTAAATGAGGAATTTATTTTTCGAGCATTCCTAATCTTTTTATAAATAAAGATTGTACACATTTTTATTTTTCAGGTCAAGATAAAATAAAAACAAATAATGGCATGAAATTTGAATCATAACGAATTATTGTGTTGATGCAGTCTTATCTATCAAGGTTTGAGAGCTGCGAATTATTCTATCCGCGCCCCACATTTGGTGGGATTCTTTTATTTGGTGATGACCTTCAAGAAAGCACACGATTAATAAAAGCAGTTGATGATCAAAAAAACTGACCACGTGTTTTGCCTACCAATCAAGCAATTGTGCTGCGAATTTCATCTATCCCAAAGCGCCTTCTCATTTTTGCTGATTAGAACAAATGATAATCACACGTTCAAATTTAAAGTGTTTCATCAACATCAGCAATAATATCGTACAATTCTTCAGCAGTTTGGGATTTCATTAATTTTTGCTTGAACATTTCATTTCTTAAAATTCTTGAAATATGCGCCAGCAATTTTAAATGAATCCCTGTGGACTTTTCCGGTGTAATGAGCAGGAAAAAAATATGCGTAGGCCGCCCATCAATGGATTCAAAATCAATTCCATGACGACTTATGCCAAGTGACAGGGCCAGTTTATCCAAAGTTTTCATTTTTCCATGGGGGATTCCGATACCATTTCCAATTCCTGTGCTGCCCAAACGTTCTCTTTCAATTAATACACGTATCAATTCTTCCTGTTTCACTTCGACCAGTTTGGAAATGGGTAAGGATAATTCCTGGAGGACTCCCGCTTTATCAGTGGATTTCAGGTCAGGTATAATCGCTTTTTTGTCTAACACATCAACGATTCTCATTAAAAAACCTCTCTTTTTGAGTGAAAAAATGATGAATCCTTGGATATCGCCATGCGTCATCCAAAGATTCATGTCGTTAAGAACTCATCGGCTGAATTAATCCATAATTGCCATCGTTTTTACGATACAAAACATTCACCCGATCAGTTTTTGCATTTGTAAACACAAGAAACGCATTATCAATTAAATTCATTTGCTCAACCGCCTCTTCAACACTCATGGGTTTATATTCTATGTCAATCATTTCAACTTCTGGCTCTTTATCAAAATCAGGTATCTCTGATGGCAACACCGCCATTTCCATTTTATCCGGATTTTTATTTCTTCGCTTTTTTTGTTTGCCTTTACTCTTTTTAATCTGCTTTTCTAATTTGTCAAGAACAATATCAATGGCAGAATACATATCTTCCTGCTCTTCACGACCATTAATATTTAGCCGATCCCCAATAATAGTTACTTCAGCAATATGTCTAAATTTTTCTATGGAAAAAACAACATTGGCCTCAGCCGGATTATCAAGATAGCGATCAAACCGATCCAGCTTTGAACCGATATAATCTTTTAGATCCTCAGAAGGTTTTAAATTTTTAAATGTAACTGATGTTTGCATAGTGATCTCCTTTATTGATCTACTTTATAATTGTTTTCGTTTACTTGATGGCAAAACACCAAGCATTTCACGATATTTGGCTACAGTTCGCCTTGCGATTTCAATATTGGATTGTTTTAAAATCTGGGCAATTTTATCATCACTGAATGGCTTTCTTTTATCCTCATTTTGAATAATTTGTCGAATACGTTCCTTGACAGTAGCAGATGCAATTGCCTCGCCATAAACACGTTTGATGGAACTATTAAAAAAATATTTAAGTTCAAAAATTCCCTGGGGTGTATGCACATATTTATTTGTAGTGACCCTGCTTATTGTTGATTCGTGCATGTCAATATCTTCAGCGACATCACGAAGAACCATTGGTTTCAAGTATGCAATCCCCCTTTCAAAGAAATCTCTTTGAAATCGAACGATGCTTTCCATAACTTTGTATATGGTGCGTTGTCTTTGATGAATACTCTTGATAAGCCATGTTGCTGAACGCAATTTTTCCTGAATATAATTTTTTGCATTTCCAGAGACCTGACTGTCCTGCCTGAGAGCATCACGATAAAAAGGACTGACCTTTAACCGAGGCATACCATCATCATTTTGAACAATAACAAACTCGTCCCCTTCCTTATAAACAAAAATATCCGGGCTGATATACTGTGATTCATCATTGTTAAATTGATGACAGGGTCTTGGTTCAAGGCTTCTGATAACATCAGCTGCGAGAATAACATCCTTAAGATCTTTTTTCAGTGCGCGACAAATTGCATTATAATTTTTGTTTTGAAGATGTGTCAGGTGGTTGTTAATTATTTCGGTAACAATGGAATTATTCAACCCCAAATGTCTTGCTTGAATCATCAGGCATTCTTCAAGATTTTTGGCGCAAACACCAACAGGATCAAATGATTGCATCAATGTAAGCACTTTGTTTATAGTTTCAAGAGGATAGCCATTTGCCTCAGAAAGTTCTTCAGGGGTTGTGGTCAGGAAGCCATTGCTATCAATATTACCAACAATTAAACTGCCAATGGATTCTTCATCTTTTGATGGAAATGTCATCAATAATTGCCATAACAGATGTTCATCCAAAGATTTACGTTTGGCAACAAAGGTTTCGTATTGCGGCGAGTCTTTCTCTTCAGGTTCATAGCTGATATTCCCAGAGGAACTGTATTCATCAATATAATTATTCCAGTCTATCTCATGTTGGAGGTTGTCTTCAACAGTGACTTCTTTGACTTCTTCGGATGGAATGTCGGGTTTGTCATCGACCTCTCCCGTTGAAATATCGGCTACTTCATCGATGGTTGGATTTTCCTCCATTTCTTGAAAAATCATTTCCATCAACTCAAGTCGGGAAAGCTGTAATAATTTAATCGCCATCTGCAATTGTGGAGTCATAATTAATTGTTGCGTCAGGCGGAGTTGCTGTTGGAGTTCCAATGCCATTTTTTATATTTCTTTTGATTTTTAATACAGTTAATAATTCAAAGACCTTGATCAAGGCCTTAATATACAATAACGTTTGATTATTGTATTACAAACGAAAAGAATCTCCCAAATAAATTTTACGAGCAATTTCACTCGATGCAATATGTTCCGGAGATCCGGATTCAATAATTTTACCCTCAGATAAGATATATGCCCGGTCGCAAACACCTAATGTTTCGCGAACGTTGTGATCGGAAATTAATATGCCAATGCCACGCTTTGTCAATTGTTTAATGATATTTTGAATATCGACAACAGCCAGAGGATCAACACCTGCAAAAGGTTCGTCAAGCAAAATAAACATAGGATTTGTTGCCAATGCACGAGAAATTTCTAATCGTCGCCGCTCACCCCCAGATAACATATATCCTTTATTTTTTCGAATATGTGTAATGCCTAATTCCTCAAGCAGATAATCAGTCTGCTTTTGCTGAGACTCTTTACTCATATTCATCGTTTCCAATATGGCCATTATGTTATCTTCAACACTCAATTTTCGAAACACCGATGCTTCCTGGGGTAAATAGCCCAACCCTTTTCGAGATCGAATATACATGGGCGCTTTTGTAATATCCTCGCCATTGACAAAAACATGCCCCTGTGTTGGACGAATCAAACCCACTGTCATATAAAATGTTGTGGTTTTACCGGCACCATTGGGTCCAAGCAAGCCAACCACCTGACCATTATCAAGAGATAGGCTGACTGAATTTACAGTTGGCTTTTTATGATAAATCTTTGTTAAATTTTGAACAGATAATGTGGCCATACATGCAAACTATAATATATGGATTTATAAAAAAAAACAATACTAAAATATTATCATTCGATAATATTAACTAAGGCGCTTGTTTTTGTCTATTAATTTTTTTTATTTCCTGATCTGAGAACTCATAAATTGCCTCAACCTGCGCCCCCTTTTTACTGGAAATTTCAATTTGCTCAGTTATTAAATTTACAGTAATACTGGATCCGGCAATGTTATTTTTTCCCTGATATAATTGCGCCATATTTCCTGATACGATCAGTTTATTGTCAGAAGGCAAATAGACTGCGGTGTCAGCTTCAATTCGATAATCATTCCATCGTATTCTTACATGCCCAATTGCATTGATTTTTTTGACTGATTCCCTGGTTATGGAAACAGTCTTTTCTGATGCGTTCATGTAAACTTTGAGTTCATCGGCAGTGAGTTGAATATTCTCCTGATCTACCCTTACATTTCCTTTAAAAACGACAAATTGCTTTTGAGGCATCGCTATCATTTTATCTGACTGAATATGAACAGGGTGGTTTACATGATGCGTTTCTGCGAAACATACCCCATAAGTTGCAAACAGGATAAGTGCAAGAATCGATTTTAATAGACGATTTTCTATACTCATTTTGAATGCCTTATATCTATTTCTCTTGGATCTGTAATGGTCAGTGCAACTGAATCTGAAAGTGTCAGTTGGCCATCACTCAAATTATAATACATTGCTTTGGCTGTGATGGTCAATCCATAGCCAGTTATTGCAATGTTGTTTGTTCCAATAATTTCATGTCGGGTATACGAATATATTAAAGAATCACAAACATATTCCCAGGGCGGTTGCTTTATTAGAATATCCTCTTTTATTTCAATATTTTTATTATCATGGACAGTGCCATGAACAGCTGTTAGTGTAATGGCTTTTCCCGAATTTGGATACAGAGTCAATGTCAATGGTGATATATGATTTTGTGCATTGATGCGTTGAACTGATTCAGAAGATAGATCCCATAGTTTTTTTCCATTTTTTATAGCAACATGGTGAACCGCTTTAAGGCCAATATCTATATGAGATTCTATGGGTGAATCAATCAGATTTTTAGAATTGAACAAATACCGATAACTGGTCAAAATGAATACCATGCCGCCAACAACCAGCCCAATGATCACAATCAACACTATTTTTAATGAAAATCGCCACATAGAACCTCGGACCATTATTATTGCTGAACAATCCTATCAATTGCTTTCAATTGCTTCAGAATAGATTCAATGTGATCCAGATAAACAGAGTTTGGGCCATCACATTTGGCCTGTTCAGGATTGGGATAAACCTCCATAAAAACAGCATCAACGCCAGCAGCAACAGCAGCTCTGGCTAAAACAGGTACAAATTCACGTTGACCGCCCGAACAGCTCCCCGATCCGCCCGGCAACTGAACACTATGAGTGGCATCAAAAATAACCGGATACCCCAGATTTCTCATGATTTGCAAACTTCTCATGTCCACAACAAGATTGTTATAGCCAAAACATGTGCCACGTTCAGTCAAAAGAATATTCGTATTTCCATGTTCGGTAATTTTCTTGATTACCTGTGACATATCCCAAGGCGCTAAAAATTGCCCTTTTTTAATATTGATACATGTTTGTACTTTTGCCACCGCTTCTAACAAATCAGTTTGTCTACAAAGAAAAGCGGGGATTTGGATAATATCTAACACCTCAGAAGCCGGTGCGACCTGAGCAATTTCATGAATATCTGACAAAATGGGGACATCCAGACGCGATTTCACCTGTTCCAGAATGGTTAATCCTTTTTGCAATCCGGGGCCTCGAAAAGATTGAATTGAGGTTCTGTTGGCTTTATCAAAAGAGGCCTTGAATATAAAAGGTATATCCAGACGCCCTGTCAAATCTTTAAGGTATGTGGCAATCTCTATGGAAAGCGACATATCTTCCAATACACATGGGCCGCCAATAAACACCAGCGGATGGCCATTACCCATTACCCATTTTTCATTTCCAACGACTTGAGACATGCTTCCTCCATCAATTCATAATATATTATCGTTATTTCATGAATAATTTTTAGTTATTCTTATCAAAACGGCATCATTTTTGAAAGAGAAAAATTTTTTTTAAGCTTTTTAATTTTTTGCTTAGGAATGCTCGAAAAATCAATTCCTCATTTACTTATGTGCCAAGAACGTGTAGGGGCGAACCTTATGTTCGCCCATCGTACATAGGAACGACAGCGTTATTAGTTCGAGGGCGAACATAAGGTTCGCCCCTACATCGGGCTGGCACATAAGTAAATGGAGAACTTATTTTTCGAGTTTTCCTTATTTATCCTTACGCATATCATATGATATATCATTCAATAAAAAACATTCTTGATTAGTTATCAACAAACTGTTATGTTACTCAGATTATCTATCCAGGCAAATTCATTAATAATGAATGAGCCCTTTCTAAAGCTTAGGAATGCTCGGAAAATAACATACTCATTTTTCTTGATCGTCCAAAAAAATAAGGTCGTGTAGAGACTTAGCATGCTAAGTCTCTACAGAACAATTACCTCAAAACGAACAATATCAATAATGGGGAAGTTATTATCAAAGCATTCCTTAGCAGCGATGTAAAATCCATTTTCATTTTAACAATTGCAATTTATTGCAAAAAAAAATTGTGTTTTTTAAATGAGTTTTCAATCCAAACGAATTATGCGAACAAAGGAATCCAGGTTAAAAAAATTAAAAACAAGATTTGTTTTATTATTATGCCTGCTGGTTATTGGGTCTATTGCATGGGCATTGACCATCAGATTTGAGGGGCAATCACCTGATATCAAACTATTGGATTGCCCCAAATTTTGTGGAATGAATACGCAGATATCGGTTCAGGTATCTGATGAGAAAACCGGCCTTCGAAAAATTTGGGTGGGTTTTCGGCAGAAAGAAAAAGAAGCGGTTTTTTACGAAAAGACATTTTCTGTTGATTTATGGAAAGGCCAAAGTTCAGATCATCAACATGAATTTCAATTCTCACTGGAACCCAAAAAGCATTTTTTTCCTGATGGCAATGGCACCTTAAGAATTGCTGTATGGGATTATTCCTGGAGGAATTTTTTTAAAGGAAATAATGCTTATATTGAAAAAACGCTAACCATTGATACAACCCATCCAAAAATTGAAATCATGTCCAGGAAACATCATTTTAATCAAGGCGGCGCAGGACTGGTTATTTATCGGGTATCAGAACCTGATACCGCAAATGGCGTAAAAGTTGGAAATCATTTTTTTCCTGGTATGCCCGGTATGTTTCAAGATCAACTGGTTTATGCTGCGTTCATGGCAATTTCTCATGAGCAAGGTCCGGGCACTGAAATATATGTTCAGGCAGAGGATCAGGCCCATAATCAGGGACGTTCACCCATCACTTATAATATTCGTAAAAAACGATTCAAACGCGATATTATTCGGATAACAGATCGTTTTTTAAGAAAAAAAATGCCTGAATTCTCAAGCTATTTTGATACAGAAGATCGTTTGGTTGATCAATTCTTAAAAGTGAACCAAAAAGAACGTTCGGCAAATGTAAAAAAGATTCAGTCTGTCTGCAAGGAATCCAAAAATGTGTTGTTTTGGAGAAAAACATTTCTAAGATTGCCCAAATCTGCAACACGCGCAGGTTTTGGTGATCGACGCACCTATCATTATCAAAGTAAGGTTGTAGATCATCAGGTGCATCTGGGGATTGATCTGGCATCGACCTATCATTCGCCAGTCCCTGCATCCAATGATGGTATCGTTGTGTTTGCGGACCGAATTGGTATATTTGGACGAAGCGTGATTATTGATCATGGTTTTGGCCTGTTCTCACTATATTCTCATCTGAATCGCGTTATGGTTAAACCGGGTAACGAAGTCAGAAAAGGGAATATTATTGGACATACTGGAACTACTGGCCTTGCAGGTGGGGACCATCTCCATTTTAGTATACTGATAAAAGGCATATTTACCAACCCTCTTGAATGGTGGGACAGAAACTGGATTAAATACAACATTATGGACAAAATTGATTCTGTAAAAGAATTGATTAATAATGGATTGTAAAGTGGAACGTTTAGAATATGAAAAAAAATAAAGTTCAAAAAACCTATGATGAAATAAATGCAAAGATCAAAAAAGGCAATGTGGTTGTTGTCACTGCTGAAGAAATGGTCAACATCGTTAAAGAGAATGGCCCGGCTGATGCTGCACACGATGTTGATATTGTAACAACAGGAACATTTGCCCCCATGTGCTCATCCGGCGTTTTTATCAATTTTGGACATTCCAATCCACCCATCAAAGCGTCAGAAGTACGATTTAACAATGTACCGGCCTATGGTGGTATAGCCGCAGTGGATTGTTATCTGGGCGCAACCGAACCATGTCGGGATGATCCGCTGAATAAAGCGTATCCAGGCGAGTTTAATTATGGCGGCGGGCACGTTATTCAGGATCTGATTAATGGTAAACGCATTACACTTCAAGCCTCTGGTTATGGAACAGATTGTTATCCCAATCGTGCCATTGAACGAAAAGTGAGACTTAGTGATATTCCAATGGCAACATTGACCAATCCAAGAAATGCCTACCAGAACTATAATTGTGCAATCAACACCGGCAAACGAACCATATACACTTATCTGGGTGTTTTAAAACCCAACATTGGAAATGCCAACTATTGCTCCGCCGGTGAACTCAGCCCTCTTTTCAATGATCCACTGTTCAAAACAATTGGCATTGGAACACGTATTTTTTTGGGCGGAGGTGTTGGTTATGTCACCTTTTATGGAACACAGCATAACACTGATGTTAAAAGAGCACCCAATGATACTCCCATGCAGCCTGCTGGAACACTATTTGTAATGGGGGATCTAAAACAAATGGACCCCCGATGGCTGGTTGGAATTTCAATATTGGGATATGGATGTTCCCTTGCGGTCGGCCTCGGTATTCCCATTCCTATTTTAAATGAAGACATGGCAACGTATACATCAGTCTCAGATTCAGATTTATACACACAAATTATTGATTATTGTCACGATCAACCTGCCAGAAAAAACAAAAATTATGGACAGATCAGTTACGCGGAATTAAAACAGGGGGAAATACAGATCAAGGGAAAAACAATTCCTACTGTGCCTTTATCATCTATGGTTCGTGCACGTGAAATTGCCAATACATTAAGAAATTGGATTCTGGAAGGTTCTTTTTTGTTGGGTGCTTCTCAACAAAATTTAAAATAATTTTCATTTTAATTAGGATATTAAACGATTGAAAAAATCAAAACATTCAAAAACATCAACGGCTGATATGCCATCAGATGCATCACAACATCAAAAGGAAAAGCCTGAAAAAGGAAAAATTCGAGAAAATGTTGAAGCGATCATTATTGCAATTATTCTGGCACTGTTTATTCGTACATTTATTGTGCAGGCATTTAAAATTCCATCAGGTTCCATGATCCCCACACTTTTAATTGGCGATCATATTTTAGTCAGTAAATTTATTTATGGCGTCAAACTTCCCTTTGTGAATACGACCATTATACCAGGGGCTGACCCAGATTATTATGATATTGTGGTGTTCAAATGTCCCAAAGACCCTCAAAAAGATTATATTAAGCGTGTTATTGGATTGCCCGGGGACATGGTGGAAATAAAAAATAAGGTTGTCTATATTAATGGGGAAAAAAAAGATGACTCACGCGCCTACTTTAACGATACAAGAGGTTCTCCATTGATGAATCGACCTCGCGATAATTATGGTCCGGTAAAGGTACCGGATGATTCTATATTTGTATTGGGAGATAATCGAGATCATAGCTATGATAGCCGATTTTGGGGATTTGTTGAGACAAAAGAATTAAAAGGCAAAGCGTTTCTTGTCTATTTTTCTTGGGATACAAGTGAATTTGATTGGTCGCTTCCCAGTTTTTTGAACATTGATGTGCGTTGGGGCCGGTTGGGTCATTTGCTCAAATAACCCGCAATTCAATCAGGAAAAATAATGGATCATTTTCATCAAAAACATATATTAGATATGGCATCGCTGTCAAAACAAGAAATTGATTACATAATCAATACTGCCATAACACTGAAAGACATATCAAATCGGCCCATAAAAAAGGTACCCACGCTTCGTGGAAAATCCATTGTACATTTTTTCCATGAACCAAGCACACGTACCCGAACATCGTTTGAAATTGCTGCCAAACGCATGAGTGCCGACACATTTTCCATTTCAGCATCAACCAGCAGCATGACCAAAGGAGAAACACTCCTTGATACAGTAAATACGTTGCAGGCAATGAATCCGGATATCATTGTGATGCGTCATTCAGCATCTGGTGCCCCCCATTTTGTATCAAGAAAATTGCTGAATGCATCGGTAATCAATGCAGGTGATGGCATGCATGCGCATCCCACGCAATGTCTTTTAGACATGATGACAGTTCGTGAAGCATTGGGAAAAATCAAAGACCTTAAATTATCAATCATTGGAGATATCTTTCACAGCCGCGTAGCACGATCAAATATTATTGGATTTACCAAAATGGGAGCAAAGGTCACAGTGGCAGCTCCCTGCACGATGATTCCAAATGGCGTCGATAAACTGGGTGCACAAGTGGCCAAATCACTTGAGGATGCTGTGTCTAATGCTGATATCATTATGGCCCTTAGAATTCAAAAAGAACGTCAAAGTAATTTTTTCTTTCCATCAGAACGAGAATATGCAAGCTTTTATGGCCTTTCTTACGAACGTCTCAAATCAATGAATAAAAATGCGTATATTATGCATCCCGGTCCAATCAATCGAGGCGTTGAGTTGTCATCAGATGTTGCAGATTGCCCAGAATCATTAATTATGAAACAAGTCACCAATGGTGTTGCCATTCGGATGGCATTGCTTTATTTGCTCATGGGAGGTACACGAAATGCGCATTCTAATTGAAAATGGTACAGTTGTCGATCCAAAACAATCCCTTGAAGATACACGCAATGTTTATATTGATGGCAAAAAAATTATTGCAGTGTTGCCACCATCTGAATTATCTAATGCGCCTTTTTTAAGGGATAGTGCTGATCACGTATATGATGCACAGGGCCAAATCATTTGCCCTGGCCTGGTGGATATCCATGTTCATTTTCGTGAACCCGGGCAGGAATACAAGGAAACAATTGAATCTGGATGTAAAGCCGCTGAATTCGGCGGGTTTACAGATGTTTGCTGCATGCCCAACACGACCCCTGTCAATGATCAACCTGAAATTACACAATCTATAATTCAAAAGGCACAATCATTCAAGGGTACGCGTGTTCATCCAGTTGCAGCGATCAGTCCAGGCAGCAAAGGACAAGGCCTGACTGAGATGGGATTACTTCTGAAAGCCGGTGCATGTGCTTTTTCCGATGATGGCCAGCCGGTTTCAAATCCACAATTAATGCGACGTGCAATGGAATATGCACGTAGTTTTGACGCTTTAATTGTCTCTCATTGTGAGGATTTAAAACTGGCTGAAGGTGTCATGAATGAAGGGACCATTTCTACACGCATGGGATTGGCAGGAATTCCCAACGCTGCTGAAAGCGTGATGGTGATGCGAGATATTGCTTTGTGTGAGTTAACTGGTGCACATTTACATATCGCCCATGTCAGTACTGCACAATCTGTTGAAGCCATCAGAATTGCCAAAGATAAAGGACTTCCAGTAACTGCTGAAACAGCGCCCCATTATTTTACATTGACAGACGCGGCTGTTTTGGAGTATGACACTCACGCAAAAATGAATCCCCCTTTGAGAACTGAAACAGACAGAGCGGCTATACGACAAGCGTTAGCAGAAGGCGTTATTGATGCGATCGCAACTGATCATGCCCCCCATTCTGATCTTGAAAAAATTGTTCCCTTTGATCAGGCGGCCAATGGCATCATTGGCCTTGAAACAAGTCTTGCTTTGGGTTTGCGGCTTGTTCATGAAAATGTGCTGACACTTTCTCAACTGATTGAAAGAATGTCAATTAATCCCGCCAAAATTATGAAAATGCCAGAAAAAGGCATTGCAAGCGGGTACCCGGCTGATTTAACCATTTTTGATTTATCGGTAAAGCACACCCTATCGGCACAATTATTAGCGTCCAAAAGCAGGAATACCCCTTTTGATGGTTGGACGTTTCGAGGAAAGGTGATGCAAACCATCGTTGATGGCCGACTGTGTTTGTAGACGCATCATCTATTCATAATAACTCATAACTTTTTAAATATCATCCAATTTAAGAAAAACAGGAGTTCTTAATGAAACAAAGATATAAAATTTCTTATAATGACAAAAAAGATCAGATTCGCATAACTGAACAAATGGAATGGGAAGGCCAATTTATTGAAACAACTGAAGAAAAGTATTCAGCTGAACAATTGGTCCAAGTAATTGATAAAGACATGCAAGAAATCATCAGTACGATTCGTACCAACAATTTATTTCCACCCTATGAACTTGCCATCTCAATTGCCAATATTCTTATTCAATTACTAAAAGAAACTGATGAAACTGTTAATGAAATGTTTTTGGATTGGGAGGATATTGAAGATAAACCCATAGAAAAAGAAGAGCCTGAAGAAGAGGATATTATTGAAGATGAACTTTCTGAATTAACAGATGATCTTTCTGATGATGATATGGAGGATGGTTTTTTAGAAGAAGATAATGATATTGAAAGCATTGTGCCAAAGTCATCAGCGCCTCCGGATGATGATGAAGCTAAAAATGAAGATCTATAAAAAATAGTGTATACTTGGAATGTATAACCCAGGGCGTTGCCTTGGGCTGGTATATTGCGCCCTTTCAGGGCTAAGAAAAGGCCCCCTTTTTTAGAATGCGCCTGTGTGTATTGTCCTTCCGGAAGGACATAAGAGCAATGCTTATGCTTATAAAACGCGGGAATCAGGTTCCCGCGTTTTATATAATCAACAATCTGGATTATAGCATAAATTCCCACATTGAAGGCAACGCTTTGTTTCTTGCAATGCAACCTTTTCAGTCAAAACCTGATCCACTTCATCAAAAGACTTAATTCTTACTTTGGGAGGTAATTCTTCCATTGTGGCACGTGGAATCCTTTTAATTCCATCCAATTGCTGTAATTTTGTATCTGGAATGAATGATTTCAGGAGCGCTTCTGAAGGTACTGTAACGTCTTCATCGGAAACATATTGATGAATGGATCGGGCTGCGCGACGTCCACCGCCAATAGCATCAACAACAAGCTGTGGTCCAGTTTGAGCATCACCCGCAGCAAAAATATAGGGGATATTTGACTGCAAGGTTTTGGGATCCACATCAAAGGTTTTCCATCGGGTCGTTGCCATTTCACTGGCTTCTTTTTCATCTTTGAGAAAATCAATATCCGGCTGCTGTCCAATGGCTGTAATAATGGTATCAAGGGGTAACAGCGTTTCAGAACCTTCAATAGGTACAGGCCGACGTCTACCGCTGGCATCAGGTTCACCCAATTCCATTTTTAAATATTCCATATGCGTCACTTTGCCCTGATCATTTGCAACAACTCTGACAGGAGCAGCTAAAAATATGAATTGTATACCTTCATGTTCGGCAGCTTCAATTTCAACCTCATTGGCAGGCATTTCAGCACGGGTCCGCCGGTAAATGATATATACCTCTTCAGCCCCCATGCGGATGGCATTTCTTACGCAGTCTATGGCACTATTTCCACCACCTACAACCCCAACACGCCTGCCAATTGGAAGGGGATTGTTATCCCCAAGGCGTGATAGAAATTGAATTCCTTTGTAGCAACCATCCAGATCTTCTCCTTCAACACGCAACGCATAATCAACCCATGCGCCGATCCCCAGGAAGATGGCATCGAAACCTTCCTCGCGTAAGGATTCTATGGTAAAATCATTACCCAAACGCATGTTTGTCTTTGCTGACACGCCCAGATTTAAGATACCTTCAATTTCCCAATCCAGGATTTTTTTGGGTAAACGATATTCCGGAATACCATAACGTAACATTCCTCCCAGTTTATTCATGGCTTCATAAATAACCGGATGATGTCCCATACGTGCCAGAAAATACGCACATGAAAGTCCTGCCGGCCCCCCACCAACAATGGCGATTCGCTTACCGGTGGGTAAAGCCTGAGCTATGGGAAGTCGTGCACCGGAATTCATTTCATAATCAGCAACAAATCGTTTGAGTTGATTGATTGAAACAGCATCATCCTCAATCGCGCGCCGGCATTCTGTCTCACATGGATGCGGGCACACACGACCGCAACTGAGCAGCAATGGATTTCTCTCACGAATGGTTGAAACCGCACCGGCATAATTGCCTTCTTTGATTTGACGAATGTATTTTGGAATATTTATTTCAGCCGGGCACCCCTGACGACAGGGCGCCAGACATTCAGTAGATTCGTTAAGATGCAGCAAACGTTCTGATGGCGTGGTGATGCTGATAATCCCTTTTGGACAGGCTTTTTCACAGGCCCCACACCCCACGCATCGATCATAATCCACAACCGGTATGTTATTTGGACCAATGGTAATGGCATCAAACATACAAGATTTTACGCAATCACCAAACCCCAGACAACCGATATCACAGGTCTTGTAGCCCCCAGAAAGTACATTAACCGCCTGACAACTAACAGCCCCAAGATATTCATAGATGTTTTCGGCTCTAAAACCACCGGTACATGTATTTTGAGATGAAGGCGGCTCGGCAGCCCCAACTTCCATCCCCATAACTGATGCGACAGCTTCAGCACAATCAGGACCGCCAACAATACAGACAGTCGGTTTCGCTTTTCCAGCGACAACAGCAGCTGCGGCTGCAGAACATCCTGCATAACCACATCCGCCGCAATTGGCACCTGATAAACAGTATTCTACTGCTGCAATTCGAGGATCTTCATAAACGTAAAAAACACGTGAGGCAAGGCTCAGTATACCACCGCATGCCAGACCAAGCCCCATCATAAACAATATGGCTTCAGTCATAATTACACCATTCCTTTAAAACCCATAAAGGCCAATGCGATCAAACCGGCTGTGACCAGCCCAATGGATGTATCCTGCAATGATTTGGGTACACGTCCCAAAATAACGCGTTCCCTAACACCAGCAAACAATATCAATGCCAGGCCAAACCCAACAGCATAACTAAATGATGATACCAGCGTATTCAAAAAATTGTACTCTTCTTTGATATTGATCAGGCAGGCACCCATAACAGCACAGTTGGTTGTTATCAGGGGTAAAAAGATTCCCAAACCTGCATACAGGGCAGGAATACTTTTTTTCAAAAACATTTCTACAAACTGCACCAATGATGCAATCACCAAAATGAATGCAATGGTTCGTAAATATTCAAGACCCAATTGGGTTAAAATATAATTATCTACCAGCCAGGTAATCAGCCCTGCCATGACCATAACAAAAACGACGGCCATCGCCATTCCAACGGCTGTTTCCATCTTTTTGGAGGTTCCTAAAAAAGGACAGTTCCCCAAAAATTGGGCCAGTAGAATATTGTTTACAAATATACAACTGATTGCCAGAACTAATATATCGCCCATTATTTTCTCCTAATTTATTGACTTTCTATCGACACTCAAGATTTCTGAGGAACCATATTCATCAGGCAAAGCATCAATCCAAGCGCAATAAACGCGCCCGGGGCTTCAACCATAAATGCAAAGGGTCGATAGGCATCCCCCATAACCGGGATATTATACAAAAATGGCAATGACAATGTTCCTGTGCCAATAACCTCACGAACAGCGCCAAGCAGCCCCAATGACAATGTAAAGCCCAATCCCATGCCCAATCCATCAGCAACAGATTTGGCAACGCCATTTTTTGATGCAAAGGCTTCAGCACGTCCTAAAACAATACAGTTTACCACAATCAAAGGTATAAATATCCCTAATTTTAAAAACAATGGATATGTAAACGCCTGCATGAGCAATTCAACAACAGTCACAAAGGTTGCAATGATCAAAATAAAACAGGCAATTCGAACCTTTGCAGGAATAACATTTCTGAGTAATGACACGAGCATGTTGGAACCCACCAGGACAAACGTTGTGGCCAATCCCATCCCCACGCCATTTTCCAAAGTTTTTGTTACAGCCAGGACAGGGCAAAGACCAAGCACCAGCCGAAATGGAGCGACTTCGGCCCATAAGCCTTTTGTAAATTCCTGAACTACAGTTTTTGCCATGAGTGTTATCTCCTATAATTTCATAGATTTAATTTTTTCTTGAATTTGCGGCTTAATGCGTTTGTAAATATCACCGGCAATGGTCACAGCATCACAAACACCACGTGTCGTAATCGTTGCACCAGTGATTGCATCAATTTGCCCCCCATCATTTTTAACTTTTGTGATGTCCATAATGGGAAGTCCTTTAAATTTTATGCCAAACGATTTCTCAGTCGCTTTTGATCCCAGTCCAGGGGTTTCAGAATGTGTTGTAACGCCAATGCTCAATAATTTATCATCATTAAGATTGACCCCAACCATTACACCAATCATCCCACCAAAACCTTTACCATCACTTTCAAATGTAACAACCTGTGGCTTACCATCCAAAACGCCGACAAAAACGCTTCGTTCAACATCTCCATCTTGTACTTTAAAACGATCAGTGATCGGGTCATTGCTACATTCATTCAATATGGTCCGAATGGCCGGGCCTTTCACAAATACAAGCTGTTGATATTCTATTTTTTCGCGGGTGCTGTTTCTAATGCCGGCCAACAATCCGCCTGATAAGGATGCTAACACGGCAATGACAACCACCATTTTAATCATATCACGCATTTTCTATCACCTTTCCAAGTGGTTTAGGTCTGAGCCGATCAATCAAAGGATTGGCCAGATTCATTAATAAAATGGCAAATACAACGCCATCGACATATGCACCAATATTTCGAATGAGGACAGTCAAAAATCCTGCACCCGCCCCATAAATAAGCATGGGGATAAAATTCACAGGTGATGAAGCATCATCAGTCGCTAAAAAGAATGCACCCATAAGCGTGTATCCGGTTAACAGATGAAATCCGGGACAGGCATATTTCGAAGGATCCGAGACATAAAATAGATGGGCTGTAATCATTAATCCCACAATAAACGAAATGGATATTTCCCATCGGATCACTTTATTGTAAATCAAATATGCACCGCCAAGGATCAATCCAATGCCGCATGTTGTACCAATTCCTCCAGCCTGTTTGCCCAAAAACATATCAATCACACTGATGTTTGAAACAGCTTCAAAACCTTGAAATTTGATTGTTTCTAGTGGATAAATCATGGGAAACCCAGGATTATAATTTACCAGTGCCCCATAGTAATCGTACATATCAGGCCAGGACAACATAATGATTGCCACTGCTGCTAAGACCGGATTAAAGGGGTTACCACCGATACCGCCAAAAATTTCTCGCCCGACGATAACTGCGAGAAATGTACCAAACACAACAATCCACCAGGGTGCGGTTGCAGGTAAAAGCATACCAAACAGCATACCAATTACTGCTGAACTGCAATTATCAATGGTAGATTCCTGGCTTAGAATATAATTCATACCAAGTTCCCATAACATGGCGCTGGCAATCGATAATGCAATAACTCGGGCTGCAGGTACACCATAGACAGATATCCCAAACAGCAAGGCCGGCAGTGCTGCAATCATGGTATGGTAACTACGGGTTTTGATACTATCTCCATTATGCCAGAAGGGCGCATGGGAGACAACGAACTTTTTCGCCTTATTCATCTTGTTCCTCCGCAGTTTCGATCAGGGAAAGT
>Ga0272440_1000561_pt1 | contig 31403 bp, 21 predicted proteins | sample SSMMMBAug17_FD_192440 | JGI IMG/M metagenome (GOLD analysis project Ga0272440, IMG submission 192440) | Marine sediment archaeal communities from Little Sippewissett salt marsh, Falmouth, MA, United States - SSM-MMB-Aug17 | ecosystem: Environmental > Aquatic > Marine > Wetlands > Sediment ... | reverse complement strand
AAAGACAGATTACAAATCTAAACAATAACAAGATTTATCTCATTAAAAACATCGTTAAACCTAACTTTTGATAGATAATTTATAATTATTAGGCATTATCTATATAATTTTTGTTTTTCCGAAACATGAACATAAGATATTGATTTAATTAATGATCCCAGCGGGATTTGAACCCGCGTTACCGGCGTGAGAGGCCGACGTCCTAGACCCCTAGACGATGGGACCAAATTAATTGAAACTTTTTAATATTTTTAAATTGAAAAGTCAAGACATTTATAAGTACTTTAATTGTTTGTATCGTTTTTTTGTTGCTTCATATAAACGCTCACCACTTTTATTGATATCTTTATCCCAGATCTTAACAATTCGTCTGGCTATATCCTGAATACAAATTGTAAATGGCCGCTTGGGTAATGAAATCAATAGGGGTTCTTTTTTTCGAACAGCCTGACGAATATCTGGATCATAAAAAATATAGCCAAAGTAATCGACTTCAATTGATAACGTTTGACGAAGTGTTCTGTCAACTTTATTTGTCATAAGCAGGTCTTCTGGATGATCGCCCATGTTAAAGATAATTCTTGGATGATAATACCCCAGTGCTTTTTTGGCTCTGGCTGCCAGTTCAGGATTTTTGTCGTGGATCATTTCCAAGAGTGCTTTGACTGTCAGTTGATCATCGATGCCGTTGTGACGAAATGAATCCACAACCATTTTGAAAATCTGACGATCATGCCTGACAATACTTGAAATAATGCGAAATAAAAAATTTTTCAAAAACATGAAAAAATTCATCAATGCAGGCGTTTCAAATGTCGTGACAATAATCCCTTGATGCGATATACCAAAAAAATTCAAGGTGTTAAATGTTGTACCCGCACCTAAATCTAGAATAATATATTCAGCCGATAGCTGCTGAATGTTTTGAATCACATCCAATCGCTGATCAAATGGTATGTTCGCTAAAAAAGGCGTCCGGCCTTCTCCAGGAATAAAGCTTAAATTGGGAATGTCGGTCTCGACGAGCAGATCCTTAAATTTTGTTTTTTTTGCTTTGAGATAATCGCCAATCCCAGCGTGATTGTTGCTTAATCCAAGATATGTGTGTAAGTTTGAACCGCCAAGATCAAGATCAATCGCAACTGTTTTGTGACCTTGTTGCGCTATTGCAATTGCCAGATTTGATGAAAATACACTTTTACCAACACCACCTTTGCCGCTTGCGACAGGAATAATAATTCGATCTTTTTTCATGAACAAATTTCTCTTTTTTTTATTTGATTTTTTTTTCTCAATGGATTTTCCCATTCAGGTTTATGCTCACAATATTATAAATATAATATTTTGATTGAATCAATGCAACTTAATTTTAATAATCATTATATAAAAATAATCTTTTACTTGACACGGACGAACGATTTCTTTTACAAGTAACTTAATCAGTTAACGAAACTTAGAATGAGGTGGCAAAATGGCAATAAGAATTCTTGTCGTACACGAGTATACAGTCATCCAGAAAATTGTGAATAATTATATATTAACAGAATATTCAGATGCTGTTGTAAAGTCTTTCTCATCTACCTTGGATGCAATTGATGAGCTTGAAAAAGTTAAGTATGATATTGTTTTCAGTGCAATGGAAATGCCAAAAATGGATGGTATCGCGTTTTCTGAGGCGATGCTAGAAACCATCAACAAGGATGCCCATTTTATCATAATGACATCCAATTATGATGAAAAAAACATTAAAGCCTATAAACAACTGGGTATCAGCAATATATTGAGTATTCCATTTACTCAGCCACAACTGACGATGCTGATTCAAAGCATTGTCAATCCAAGATTGAAACGTATTCATGAACGTTTTGTCATTCAAGACACGCAGGTAATAATCCCCCTTGACAACATTGAACTCAAAGCCAGGCTTATAAATATTGGAATGAATGGCCTTTTGTGCGAAATAAAACTAAAAAAAGAATACTCAGATCTTTTAGTTGCAAACAAATTAAAGTTAATTATTCCAGAATCTTCTGGTAATGTTGTTGCAGAGAATATTACAAGCTGTTTGATGCGATTATCAGTCACTGAATGGGATGAAAACTATTCCCCAAAAACACTTCGCATTGCGTATCGGTTTATCAATATGCCTCAAAAAGCACGACAAATTGTTCAAAAAGCCATTAAAGATTCAGCCAATGAATTGACATTGGCTGAAACACACGCATTGGAAAAAATTATGCAACAAGAAGGCAAGCTTGTTAAATAAGCATTTGTTGCGAAAATTTCTTGGGGTTCAATTTTTTAGCTTGATGTCCACCACGTTGATTGATCAAATCCTGTTCAATATCTTTCAAAAATCTGGATGCGGTTTGATTTTTTCTTTTTCCGAAAGACATTCGCGTTTTTGTGTATGTACAGTAAAGCATTGTTTTTGCACGAGTGACGGCAACATAAAAAAGACGTCGTTCTTCATCAATTAATTTTTGTGTTTGCGATATCGCAAAAGGAATAATGTTGTCCTCGCATCCCGCTATGAATACCACAGGGAATTCAAGACCTTTTGCCGCATGCATACTCATTAATGATACCTTTTCCACATGATCAGGAATCACATCAATGTCTTGAAATAAAGAAACGTGAGAAAAAAATTGTGAATAATCATGTCCTGTTTGTGATGCCAGCGAAATCATTCGGTCAAAATAACTCTGATCATTCATAGATATGTCGGTGAACCCTTTGAGTTGAAGTATTGCGTGAATGCTTTGTGCAATACTTTTGTTTGTTAACATTTCGGTCAGTTGTATTCCGAATTGAACAAACTTTTCACATAATTTTCGATGGCTGGTACTAAGTTTATCGTATGATAGATTTTTTAATTGATCAATACTGAATGGTTGGTTAAGGTTGTCTTCCAGCCATTTACAAATTGATATGCGTCTTTTTTCATCAAGTGTATGATCCCATAATAATAATATCGGGTCCATATCAAGAACCCGACAATCCCCTGAAATCAATCTAAGAATAGACATCATACTTTGAATTCGTAGACTTTGTTTCTTCTTGGATGCCATATGATATGGGATTCCAGAACGTTCAAAGGCCTCAGCAATACTTTGGCCAATATCGTGTGTGCGATACAATACCGCAAAATCAGAAAAGCCAAGTTCCTCCGCTTGTACTGTTGCATCCACCCAACCACTGTCCAATGAATAATGGCTGAGCCCGCCCATTGATTGCTCAATTGTTTTGACAATTATTGTCCCTTCAGCCTGCGCTGTATCCGTTTCTATGATATGAATTTGCGATGCACCTTGAATGCCAGAAAATAAACGTTTGCGATTGCTTTGAAGGCTATGTGATGCGATAATTTGCTCAGATGCCGATAATATGGTTTCTGTGGATCGATAATTTTGTGTCAGAAAAATACATTTGGCATCAATAAAATCTGTCATAAATCGCTGAAAGTATGAAACATCTGATCCTCGGAATCCATATATCGCCTGATCTGGATCTCCAATGACACATAAATTCGTATCACTTGCCATCAAAAGCTTCAGTAAGGTGTATTGGCTAAAATTGACATCTTGATATTCATCAACAAAAATGTAAGGAAATTGGATACACCATTTTTTCTGAATGGTTGGATTGTTCCGAAATAATATGATTGTTTGAAACAAAATATCTTCAAAATCAACTGCCTGATATTTTTTTAAGGTTTCATTGTAAGCATGATATATGTCCTTGAAGTTAGGATCATCTGAAATGGATGTCAGGTCATCATCAGGCGTCAGGCAATTCTGTTTGGCTGTTTCAATCCATTTTTTGCATTTCTTTACTGATGGTATCCCTTTGATGGTATGATAATTATTGTGGACTGAAGTTAAACAGATTTCTTGCTCATGTTCATTGAGAATGCGAATGGATTGATTTTTAAAGAAATCTTTTTCAAGGATATGTAAACATAAAGAATGAAACGTTTCGATTACAGGTACAGACCCTTTTTTTTTCAATAACTGAGTTAAGCGGCTTTTCATTTCCAAAGTAGCCTTATGGGTAAAGGTTACCGCCAGAATATTTTGTGATGGAATATTCTTTTCAGTGATCAATGATCCAATTCGGTGGGTTATGGTTCGCGTTTTTCCTGTTCCGGGTCCTGCTATAATAATTAAATGATGCTCTTTTGAATCAACAACTGTTCTTTGAGATGTATTCAGACCTGTAAGATTTGTTTTTTCAGGTTTGTCCAAAACAAAAGTCTGTTTTTTTATAATTGGATTATTTTTGCGTTTTTTTGTTATTTGTTTGTTATCCCCCATTTGAAACAGTGATTTTTGACCTTTTAATTTCTCGATTTCTGATTTTTGAAATACAGTGACAGTGCCAAATTCACCATCAAAACCGCCCTGCAGATGCACATGTCCTGCTCGCAAACGCCTGATCGCTTCAGATAAGAGGGGAATATGAACTGTTTCGATTTTATCCAATGGACAGTCTCGCAAAATATAAAATTCTGACCCCAGTTTTTCAATGGCCGTTTGATAATGTGTCGCAACGGTTTTGGTATTTGGCCCTTTTTGTAATATTTCCGATAATATTTCTTTTAATGGAATCAGGCTGTCAAAATGGGGAGAAACAATTTCCTTTTCAGAACGATCTGCCAGTTCATTGACACGATATAATACGCCAAGTGTCAGCGGCTTTCCGCATTCTGGACAGATACCATTTAAAGATTGGCTTTCTTCGGGACTCAGGCGAATGTTGCACTTTCGATGACCATCCAGATGATATTTGCCCTCTTCTGGATAAAATTCAATTGTTCCCTCAAAACCTTCGCCTGTTTTCATGGCCATGTATATGGCATGGTATGAAAGTGATGTATTGAATAAATTGGCTTCACGCCCTAATTTTTCTGGCGAATGGGCATCAGAATTGGAAACCAGTGTCAAATGATCTAAAAATGATACCCGACGATTCATGGGTGGATCTGATGACAGCCCTGTTTCAACTGCAAATAAATAATCTGATAAGTCTTCAAAGCACTCTGTCAGTGTGTCAAATCCTGATTTAGATCCCAATAATGAAAACCAGGGAGTCCATATGTGTGCGGGAATCAAAAAGCCCTGTTCATGGGCATTTAAGGTCATGTCTAATAAATGGTGCGCATCCAGACCCAGAATGGGACGTCCATCTGAGTGAATATTACCAATGCGGTCTAATTTGGCATTTAATGACTGAACCGCATCAAGATTCGGTAAAAATAACACATTATGATTTTTTCGGGTGCGACCATTTTTTTTATAAATATTGCTGATTTCAGCAGTCAATACAAAGCGTACCTGTTTCTGGCAAGTTTTTGGAATGTCTTTGTCAATAAGACAGGCAATCTCTGGTTTTAAAGCATATAATCCTTGTTCTGCAGGAACCAGGTTTTCTGATAATTCTGAAAACCATCCCGGATGTGTAAAATCGCCAGTTCCAACAAGGTTAATTCCTTTAATTTGTGCAGCCTTGTATATATGTGGCAGATCAAGTTTTTTGGAGGTTGCACGAGAGTAATGGGAATGGATATGAAAATCTGCGATAAATTTCATTGATGTTCCTTTGTAACTTATTATCAACTGCCGCAAGTGATCAAATATTTGCAACATATCGATGTCATTTGGAAATTTTTCTTTACAGAGCGTTGCTTATTTTTTCCACTCCCACAGAACACATTCCAGATATTCTTTTATTTTTTTAGCATCTTCCATTTGAAGGACTTTTTCCAGGTTTTTCTGTGCATCTTTCTGATTAATTTCACAAATCATTTTTTTTATTTCCGGGACTGATGCCGGATTCATGCTGAGAATATTGATTTTCATGCCAATGAACAAATAGGCACAAAAAATATTTGATGCCGATTCACCACAGATACTGACCGGTTTTCCAGCTTTTTGACAGACTCTGGCAACATCACGAATAACCTCAATAATTGATGGATGGAACGGATCATACAAGCCGGCAACTTTCTGATTATTTCGATCAACAGCAAGCATGTATTGAATTAAATCGTTGGTGCCGACGCTGACAAAGTCAACATATTGAATGGCTCTGTCCAATATTCTGACAATTCCGGGTACCTCAACCATTATTCCCAGGGGGATTTCCGGATCAAAGTCAATTTTTTCGTTATGCAGTTTTTGTTTTTCTTCATTCATTATGTCAATGATCTGTCGTATTTCATCAATGGATGAAATCATTGGAAATAAAATTCTGGTATCACCAGAACAGGCCGCTCTTAAAATGGCCCGAATCTGAGTTCTAAAGATATCTTTCATTTCCAGTGATACACGAATGGAACGCCATCCCAGAAAGGGGTTGTCTTCTTTGGGATAGTCCAGATAAGACAGAAATTTGTCTCCACCGATATCAAGGGTTCGGATTGTAACAGGACGTCCTTTTGCGCCAAGAATAATAGATTGATAGGTTTCAAACTGTTCTTCTTCAGAAGGTAGTTCACGACGCACTAAAAAAGGAAACTCTGTGCGATACAGACCAATGAGATCCGCCCCTTTTCGTTCCATCAATGCCAGATCGGGAATCATGCCAATATTTGCCCCTGTAAAAACGCGGAAGTTATCTTTTGTAATCGCGGGCAATTGAATAACCTGCTGGCTTTTTTCAGATTTTACTTTTATGATGTGATCATACTCTTCAATGATTGCTTCAGGCGGATTTTTAAAAACCAGACCAGCATAGCCATCAACAATAATATAATCTTCTTCTTTAACTGTATCAAAAATATCTCGCACACCAATGACCATTGGTATTTCAAATGAGGCCGCAAGAATCACAGTATGAGATGTTCGTCCACCCCGCGAAAGAACTATTGCTTTGAGGCGGTTTTGTTTCATACTGACCAGATCAATTGGAGAAAGATCTGATGTAATTAGAATCGTATCCTTGGATAATGTTCCAATCACGCTTGATTGAACCCCCAACAAATGTCTCAGTACACGACGACCAATATCTTCAAGATCCGCACCACGTTCTTTGATATACTGATCTTCCATCTGCGAAAAAACATCTAAATATTCTGTTACAACACTTTTTAAAGATGAAGCCGCACGAACCCCCTTTTTGATTCGAGAGTTCACTTTTTTCTTAAACGAAGGATCATTTAACATCATAATATGGGCTTCAAGAATCGCATCATCTTGACCCGACATATCTTTTACACGGGCAGCCATATTTTTGATTTCAGCCATTGCCTTGGAAAAAGCCATTTCCAGCTGGTCAATTTCGTACTGAATGTTATCTGTTTCTTCATAATCCACCATGTAAAAACCGAATTTTTCACCATAGTAATGCACATATCCTTTTGCGATACCAGGGGAGACAGCTATTCCATGCAGAATGAATTCTTTTTTAGACTTTTTATGTTGTTGTGATTGTTTTCGCTCTAACAATCCCGAATAGACAACTGCCGTTGAGATTTGTATAGCGATTGTTGAAAAAACAGGAATATCATTATTGCTGATAGCATCAATACTTTTCGTCTGAATGACCATCACACCATGTGGGGCGTTTCGATAAACAAGCGGAATTCCAAGATATGTCTGGTAAATCTCCTCTCCACTTTCTTTGTAATATTTAAATCGGGGATGCTTTTCAGGATTGGTTGTAAAAACCGGCTCCATCCGCTCAATAACCCATCCAGTCAGGCCTTCATTGATGCTCATTGTTAACTGATTGACAACTTTCTTATTCAATCCATGTGTTGCGCGAAGTACAAGCTGACTGGTTTCTTTATCAATTAAGTATATTGAACAAACATCCACATTAAATCGAAATGCAATGCGAGAAACAATTTTCGCCAAAACTTCAACAGGATCATCGTATTCGGAAATAATTTTTCCAATTTCACCAAGAATACGAATATCATCCCTTGGCATTAGATGACTCCTTGTAATGCATTTATATTGGCCACTTTATCGACATCCAGAAGAATTTTTACGCTGCCTTCAATGTTGGCCAGGCCCAAAATGAATTCGGTATCAACTTTGGTTCCAAATGTGGGGGTTTCATCAATGTTTTCCTGCGTAACATTTAAAACTTCTGTCACAGAATCAACAACATTACCCACCTGGATAAGTTCCTCATCCGCATAGATTTCAACCACAATGATACATGTCCGATCCGTATATTCGATTTCCGGCATGTTAAACCGCACCCTTAAATCCATAACAGGAATTACTTTACCGCGTAGATTGACAACCCCTTTGACATAACTGGGTGTGTGGGGCACGGGAGTGACATTTAACATTTGTGTAATTTCTTTGACCTTTACAATGGCAATACCATATTCTTCCTGTTCCAATGAAAAAGTCAGGTATTTGCCTTGATGAATTGAGGTTATTTGATCATTTTCACTCATGGATCTTATTCCTTTTAAGTTGGGGATAAAATAAAAAACATATTGTTTTTATATCACAAATTAATATTAATTAAAGCTAAAAGTTGACTTTACGTTCTTCAATTGTCTTTTTTTCCATTTTTTTAATAAATGGCATCATATTGTGGGTCGATTTTATTTGATTAACCGATTGCATAGCCTCAGTATACGACGCATACATTCCCGATACAATAATATACCAGGGATTTTCCTCTTTGTCTTTGAGCCAGTACACTGCTGTATTTAATCCATCCTGTGTCAATCTTTTTGCTTTGTTCACAGCATTGGTTTCTTTCCGAAAAGAAGCGACAATAACAATATAAATATTTGTATCCGCACGTACATTGGGGATTACAATTTTATTATTTTGAGGTTTCTTCTCAATTATTTCCTTGTTTGGTGTTACGCTTGGTTCAGCTTTTACTGAAATATCTGCTTCAGCCGGTATGTTCGCCTTATGTCTGGAAATATTCGAATCTATCTGTTGTTTCGGTTTTTCTGTTGTATTGCCCTTTTGTTTGGCTTTGTCAGACGATTGTTCAGATATTTCTGAAATATCTGTATCTCTTTGTTGTCTGGATTTTTCCCAGCAGTATGTAATTTGTTCAGGCGCAGTCATAAAGCCACGTGATTGCGCTTTTGCAATGGGTTCATGACCAAATAACTGTAGTTTAAGTTCAACATAATCTGTATTCATCGCTTTTAGTTTTGCACGATCAAGGACAAACTCTGAACGATGAAATCGTTTGCTGCCATATTGAACATCACGAATAAATTTGGGAAATGCCATTGGATTTGGATATGAGCGTGTCAGTTTCATATCTTTTAAATGAAAGGTTACATGTACCGGGCCACAAGATTCTGACCAATAAAAGGTTTCCTGGGTGGGCTGATGTCCAATGACCATGATTTGCTGATTTTCATTACATTTCATTTTAATTAGTGTCAATTGCGGTTGAGATGTCGATTGTGCATTGGTTCGGGATGGTGTTGCCTTGATGATAACCGGATATCGATCTTTTAATTTGACTTTGGGTCTGGGATGATATGCGACATACTTAAAAAAAGAATCACGAAATGGAACAACAAGTCCGGATAATTTTTTGGGTACATAGCGCGTTTGTGTAATTTTTTCCAAAAATGGCATGGCATGGGTCTGAATAAATTTTTGACAGCCTGTTTTTTGCTTGTTTACCAATTTTCCATTGCCTGCTTGAGAATCTCCAGAAAGAACCATGTCGTCCCAAAGATGCTGAAGTTGACAGGCTGTTTCTCTTAATGAAAATTTTCGGATAAAATGAATGGGCCCTTCATATAAATCCCAAAATTCGGCATTATTTTGATCTTTTTTGTTCCACATGGATTGAAGTTGAAAAACACTCAGGCATGCAATAGTTTCCGGCCCATCTCCTGGACAAAAGGTTCCCCCCGGGTTGGCATAAAGCGTTTTAATCAATTTGTAAGATGCTTCGGGCGTATTGGGTAATGGTGCTATTTTTTTTAATGCTCCCAAATATCCATTGAAAACATTGGCTGCTTCTGTATTTTTTATTGTATTTGATGTGTTTGTTAAAGAGGTATTGGTATTTGCCAAAATGGTTTGAACATGTAATTGATGACAGTATTGTAACCATTGCGGCCATTTCCTTTGGTTTTCAATAAAGGGCTGTGTCTGTTCAACTATCATATTGATCATTTGAAAATATGGATTTTTTTCAATATCATGAAGATTCATTAATATATCAGCCCACGCTTCCCTTGTTTCAAGGTCATTTGCAATGCTGACAAATTTTGTTGCGGCCTGCTTCCATTCATGGAGATAGTTTGTTTCATATGTTTTGTAGAAAGCTTTGGATCGGGTATCAAAGCTTGATGGCGTCGTATGCGTTTTTCGAATAATGTGAAATAGATCCTGGATATATGCATAACCATCTCTGGTATACGTGGCACAAATTTTTTTATTTGGATCATTGGTTTGCATGTTCGTGACCCATAAGGTCAACAAATCAATGTCTTTTATTTGCTCATTGACAACAGGGGATGTCCATTCCATAAGGTTTGGCAGTAATGCAACCATTTCTTCAACAGATGTTTTAAACAGGTGCAAATCCTTACGAAATTGACGTCGATTATCGGCCCAGGTCATTGCATTGATATAGCAATCCATAAACAATTGAAATCGATCCCTTGATATGGGATGGACGAATATTTTTTTGCCATCATGATATGCACCGGGTTTGAAAACAAATCTTTCTTTCTGGTACGTTCCCATAAACTGGTTGATAAAATCCACATAATAAACAAGTGTCCCCATTAATTCACCACTGGTTTGATGATATTTCTGATCTGTGTTTTCTACAGCCGAACGTTTACTGATATGGTTACGAAGCTGTGTCATAAATTGATCTATCAATGGCTTAAGCAAATATTTTCGAAATGATTCCACATAATTTTTTTTCAGTCGTGATAATGGATGTTTATTTGAAGAAAATCCGAACCAGGGCAGCCACCATTGAGACACATTTTGATCCAGAGAAACAATGTGGTGATTTAAGGAATGGAAATAGTCAATCGCATCATGGGGAGTGGTAATATTCTTTTGGAGCATGGCAATACTCGAATACGTATTTTGCAGTGTGTTTTTGTGTGATTGATACATCAAGCATAATACCCCAATGGCCATAAGCATACAGACAACGATACTCAATGTCATGGCTTTATATAAAAAGCCATGACGCCTTTCCGGATGAAAATATCCGCCATAGGATGCAGCCTGAGAAAAAATCTGATGGCAGACATCTGTCACAAATGCAGGCTTTCGAATTAAAACCTGTTCTTCGTCTGAATCATCGGGTTGATGCACTGGATGATTGATCATTCCCATAAAATACAAACCAGTAAATTTGGGAGGAACCAGATCCGGTTGTGTTTGCATTAGACCATTTGTCAAGGCAACCAGATTCTTTTTTAACATATTTAAAGATTGCAACAATTGTTGTGATGCTTGATCTGATGTATTTTCAGGTGGTAATAATTGATCGTTGAAACTTCGAAAAGCAGCAGATATAAACGATTGTGCTTCAATTTCCTCGTCTGGAATGGCAAACCCAAAGGCTTCGTCAAGTTTGGATTCGGGCAGGGATTGTGTCCATGACTCGAAACCATCAATATCCTCCATGTTACGAATGGCAAGAACAATTGGAATGTTCATGGCAGTATTATTTCTAATGGCATCTACTCGTGTACGAACGTTTTGTCCCAACGTAAACAATTCATGATCTTCAGCGATCCGCAAATAACGGGCATCCAGAAAAATACCAAGTGTTTGTGCATTATTCTTATAACTTTTTTTGATCAGGCGACTAAGCTGCCCAAATGTAGCAGGATTCAGATTATCGAATAATTCAGCATGATCGTGAACACATAAAAAATGACTTTGATTAATTGTATACAGCGTAAAGAGGTTGTTACTGTGCAGATCAGTTGATTGAAATATTTCTTCTACCTCCGGCAATTGATTGGATAGCTGAAACACCAGGTATAATGGTTCATTTGATGGAAAATTCTGAAGACACTGCTTTAGAGATTTTTTGTCTGTTCGGGTTAATTGTTTTTTATTGTTTTTCATTGAATGTCTCAATCATCTATAACGAATAAATTATATATTAAGGAATGCTCTGAAAATAAGTTCCCCATTTAAAAATGCTTGACTGTTCAACATTTTATAATCAAGCATATGCGTACCAACTTTTCATTTTTGTTTTTGAACCAGGATTACACTGAAAAAGATGAATAAGATGAATTAAAAGTGTTTTATTTAATCTTATTCATCTTCTTCAGTGTAATCCTGGTTCAAAAACAAAATGAACAATTATTAAATGAGGAACTTATTTTCAGAGATTTCCTAAGTTACCGAATAACTTCGGATAGTTTTGCAGCTTCTTTTATCAAATCTGCTTGAAAATATGAGAATAAGCCCACAATAATCGTACCAAGCCCAATGATAATCCATAAGAGTAAATAGCTGTTTTTGGGTCGCTGGTCGATTGCTGTATTCTCAGCAATATAAGCACGCGGAAATAGTTTAGAAGATATTTTTTGACTTGTTAACATGTTTGATCCCCTGATCATTATTTTTTTTAATACTCAATTGCCTGTTCAAAATAAATATATACTTTTAGATAGGACGATTATAATTGTTGTAATGAAATATGCAATTTATATACAATATATGTTAGAGTGTCAAGGATAATGCTGGTTATAATTGTTCCATCAAATCGTTATCCATGCATCAAAAGTTGAATAAATTATTAATAATTTTGCTTAACAATATCAATTTATTTAATAATCGTTCATCCTTTTTTCGAATCTGAATTTTCAGAATTTTCAGAATTAGATCAATTGAATTCTATACATTATCTTATTAATTTAAGATGTTCCAGTTATTTCAGTCGGTGCAGTAATATACTTAATATAAATACTCCGGTATCGATCATTAAGATCACTTTCCTTATAATATTCCTCAACACGTCTAATTGCAGACTCGGACATTTGTTTACGAAGGTTGTCATCGGTCAGAATTTTTGTAATGGCTTGTGCTGTGTCATCAGGGTCGGAAACACGTGTGACAATACCTGATGGTCCTAATGCTTTGTCTTCTTCAGTTCTTCCATTCAGTAATTCATCGCATGAACCGACATCAGATGCCACTGATGGCACCCCCAGACAGGCAGCTTCAAGGATAACAAGTGGTTGGGCTTCGCTGATGCTGGTCAATACCAGTAAATCAATTTTCGGATAATATTCTTTCACATTGACACGTCCGGTAAAAACAATCAAATCAGACATGCCCAGCATGGAAACGAGTTCAACACATTCACGATCATATTGGGGATCTTCATCACGCGGACCCATGATATAAAATTTCACCTGTGGCACATGAAGCGATACAACTTTGCAGGCACGAATAAAGGTTTTCACATCTTTAATTGGCACCACACGTCCGACAAAACCAACAATAAATGGATCTCCCGGTTCTCGTGGTTCTTTTGGATGTTCTTGAAATTTTTCAATGTTAATGGCATTGGGAATAATAAATGTTTTACAGGGATCAGCTCCATATTCAATTTCTAACTGTCTGTTCCCCTCGTAAAGTGTATAAATTTCATTTGCCTTTTGATAGGTCAGACGTCCCATTGATTCAAAAAAACTGACCCACAAATTTTGAAAGAATCCCAGATTGGTTTGAACCTGAATGCGTTCTCCACCAGCAACATATATCCAATCGGCTTGTGATATTTCTATCTTACGTTCTTTGGTGTATATACCATGTTCAGTCAGCAGTAAAGGCTTATGATATGTGCATTTTGCTGTTGCACCTAACAATCCGGCATAACCAGTTGAAACTGTATGGTATATTTTTGCTTGAGGGATTGGAGCAGTTAACAGTTTGATAAGCGGTAAATGAATAAATCGAAATGTCCAGAAATAATCAATAAATGATTCACTATTAACTTCTGGTTTGTAGAATTCCATCAATAAATTCCAGGCATCTTTGCCATAAACTAAATCATGTGCTGTAAATCTGGATTTATCGCTTCCTTGAAAGATGGGTAAAATCTTTTCAAAATCCGAAAAATCGCCATTAAACAACTTTTGGTGATATCGTTTCAGCGTATAAAAATCTTTACGAAACCTTGTTTTTTTGTATTTCGTTCGATCGCCAATATCGTAATCGTGCAGATATACCACTTTCAAACCTTTGAAATTTGGTGGAACATCATATTTTACGACCCATTTTTCTTTTTCTGTGGGAAGAATACACACACCGGTAAATGAAAACTCTGGCAAGGCGCTGACCAGATTATGTACCCATGAGGACACACCACCCGCTACGAAAGGATAAGTACCCTCAAGTAGTAAACAGATATCATATGTATCATCTTCTGCATCATCCTGTTCCACAAGCTCGATAATTTTTTCTTCAATAGAAACTGAATCGTTTTTTTGTTCTTCGTTTTCCTGCAATCTACTTAGATTGTCTTGTTGAGTTTTGATAAAATTTTGCATTTATTTGATCCCTGACAAAATTTGCATGTTATATGATTTCAAAACAACTGGCAAGGGCAAAATAGTAAGTAGTACTCGAGCAAAAAGTTCAACATTTTGGAATATGTTCGCCTGCTATCTTGTTTCTTCAATAAAACAAAACTTGACCCCAATTAAAAGAAATCGTATGATAATAATTTATATTATCTTAAAAAGTCAGACATGCTGACTTATCAGACTAGCAGGAGGGTACATATGACCAAAACAATTCCATTTGATCTAAAAAGGATCAACGAAATAATTCAAACCTGTCCCACACCTTTTCACATTTATGATGAAAGCGGTTTTAAATCAGTAGCACAAGATTTAAACCAAGCATTCAGATGGAATCAGGGCTTCAAAGAATACTTTGCTGTAAAGGCAACACCAACGCCACGCATCATAAACAGCCTTTCTGAAGAAGGATTTGGCACGGATTGCAGTTCTATGGCTGAACTATTATTGTCTGAACGTATTGGCATTGTGGGTGAAAATATCATGTTTTCATCAAATGATACACCAGCAGATGAATATATCAAAGCCAAAGAATTGGGGGCGATAATCAATCTAGATGATATTAAACATATTGATTTTATAGAAAAATATGCTGGGGGCATCCCTCAATTAATTTGCTTTCGGTATAATCCCGGATCACAAAGAACAGGAAACGTTATTATTGGCAAACCTGAAGAAGCAAAGTATGGATTCACAAAAGATCAATTATTTCAAGGTTATGCTAAATTGAAAAATCAAGGAATAGAACGATTTGGCCTTCATACAATGGTGGCTTCAAATGAACTGGATATTCAATTTTTTGTGGATACGGCAATCATGCTTTTTGATCTGGCAATTGAACTCTATAAGCAACTAGATATCAAGCTCGAATTTGTCAACATGGGTGGGGGAATTGGTATCCCTTATAAACTTGATCAAAAACCGGTGGATCTGGCAATTTTGGGTGAAAAAGTACATCAGGAATACGAGCGTTTTATTGTAAAAAATGGCCTGGATCCTTTGAAAATTTTCTTTGAATGTGGTCGTATGATTACCGGTCCGCATGGCTATTTAGTTTCAAAGGTATTGCATATCAAAGAAACATACAAAACATATATTGGCCTTGATGCCTGCATGGCCAATTTAATGCGGCCTGCATTATATAATGCGTATCATCATATTACAGTTCTGGGTAAAGAAGATGCACCATTGGTAAATATTGTTGATGTCACGGGATCTTTATGCGAAAACAATGACAAATTTGCCATTGACAGGGATTTTCCAGAAGTCGACCAAGGTGATATTATTGTCATTCATGATGCTGGCGCGCATGGCTATGCCATGGGATTTAATTACAATGGTAAACTTCGATCCGCCGAACTATTGCTCAAAACTGATGGCACTGTTGAACTCATTCGGCGGGCTGAAACAATTGAAGACTATTTTCAAACCATGATTTTTTAAAACTAACGCTGACCCACAGACGTGCGCTTTACGTACGACTGTGATGGTGACATGCCGGTTTTCCAGCATTCCCTGGAATGAAAGATTGTTTGGCAAAATCTGAAGAATTTTCAAACGTTCCAAAGGATGCCGATTTATTCTTATTCGTAACATCCAAAAAAATTATACTTGCAAAACAGTATCAGAATTCGTTATAATTTACATTGATTTGGAAAAAATCGTGAGAAACCAAATCATTTTAGAATTGTAACCCATTTTTGCAATAACAAAAATTATCGGCAGTCAACAAAAAAATAATGTGAATTGTCGAATAAAAAATTGAAAGGAAGGTAAAATGAAAAAACAGATGATCATACTGGTCCTTCTGTCAGGATTCATGTTGCAATTGTCTGGATGCGCAACAGGTATTCGTCCATTCACCCCCAAAGATCTCAATGAAAAATATGATATGGACAAATATATCCAGAAAACAAAACATTTGTATGTTATTCTGGATGCATCCGGTTCAATGGCGTATATGTGGAAATATCGAGACAAATACTCACATGCCAGAGAAATACTTTCATACTTTAACCAGACATTGCCAGAAATTCCCATATCATGCACAATACGTACATTTGGTAAAAAATTGTGGACATTGGAATCTGAAACAATGCAGGTTTATCAATCAGATCAATATCGCACAGTTGAATTTGAAAAGGCATTGAATCTTTTGAATTGGCCAAGTGGTCAAACCCTCTTGGCACAATCACTTGTAGCTGCTGAACAACGTCTGAAATCCAGGTCTGGCCAGGCCGCTGTTTTAATTGTCAGCGATGGTAAAGATATTGATGACAATTCGATGTCTATAATCAGTTCGCTGAAAAAAACATTTGATGACCGTCTGTGTGTTTATGGTATTCATGTTGGAGATAATTCTGATGGATATGTGTTTTTAGATAAAATGGCAAAAAAGACTTGCGGCTTTGTTGAAAAAGTTGAAGATCTTGCCGAACCTGATGCAATGGCCGAATTTGTCAATCGCATATTTTTTGAGGAATTTATCGATACTGATGGCGATGGTATTGCCGATAAAAATGACAACTGTCCGGATACACCAGAAAAAATAACTGTGGACACTGTGGGATGTCCATTTGATAACGATTCTGATGGCATTTACGACTATCTGGATCAGTGTAAGGATACCCCGGCTGGTGTTGTGGTAAATAAAATAGGATGCCCACTGGATACAGATGAAGACCGTGTCCCGGATTATATGGATTTGTGTGCAAATACACCAAAAGGTTCACCGGTAGACAGCAAGGGATGTATCATTGATGCGGATGGTGATGGTGTGTTTGATCATCTTGATCAATGCGACAGTACACCAAAAGGCGCACGTGTGGATGAATCTGGTTGTTGGATTATTCAGATTATCCACTTTGGTACCAACAAGAAAGATATTCAAAGCACAATTTATCCCTATCTTGAGGAGATCGCAAAAGTTCTCAACCTGAATCCGACAATGCGTTTGGGGATTTATGGGCATACAGATAGTATTGGACGTGCTTCTTATAATTTAAAGCTTTCTAAAAAACGTGCGCAGACAGTGGCTAATGAACTTTTGAAAATGGGATTGTCAAAATCACGTTTAATTGTTGAGGGTTTTGGTGAGACACGTCCCATTGCAACGAATGAAACAAAGGATGGTCGTGCCAGGAACAGACGAACTGAAATTAAAATAATCTGGTAGAAATACCATATTTTATTACAACCCGAGGCATTTTTTGTCTCGGGTTGTTTTTTGAAAACATTAATGAATCCATTAAGAAAAGAATGGCAAATTCTAAAACAGGCCATCGTGTTTTTTACCCGCATTCCGCTTCCTGTTACATCTCAAGATTATGCCAGCGAGACACAGTATGCCCTTCGATATTTACCAGTAATTGGTGGGCTCACAGGACTGTGGGCATCTGTTGTTTTTATATCAGTCAATTCATATTTTTCATCAGAAATCGGTATTTTTTTGAGCATGGTAGCGACAATCTTTCTGACCGGTGCGATTCATGAGGATGGCTTTGCCGATTTTTGTGACAGCCTGGGTGGCATGACCCCTGAAAAACGTCTTCATATTATGAAAGACTCAAACATGGGTGCTTTTGGCGTAATCGGATTATGGGGAATACTATCTGGAAAATATTTATTTCTCTTACATATACCCGTATCTCATCTGCCTGATGCCTTTATTTCTGGACACATATTGAGTCGGTTTTTTATCTTGTTTCTCATTCGATTTTTGCCATATGCAGGTCGTATTGAAACCAGTAAATCAATATCTATGGTTCAAACCAGTCATTCAAAAAATATATGTATTGCAGCAATTCTCACAGGAGTATTCTTATCGGCCTTACAATTTTATACATTCGTTTCAATACCAGTCTTAATATGTACAACTCTTCTGTTATTTTTGTATTATAGAAAAAGTACTGGTGGATACACAGGGGACTATCTTGGCGCAGCACAACAGTTGAATGAAGTTGTTCATTATTTTACAATAATATTTTGGCTAAATATCAATGAAAGCACCGGACTGGCTTAGAAAATGCAAAGCATTGAAATATGGGAAAAAACAATAAAATAATCATTTATCATCTGTTTTTTTTTATCATTGTGTTAATCCAGATGGTCAATGCATCTGAATTAAAACAGGCGACTATGTTTCGTAAATCTCGCGATTTTCATCAAGCATTGGCCCACATTAACCAATATTTAAAAAAGTCGTCTGAAAACCAAAATGCACTTTTCTTGAAAGGGCTTATCTTGTCAGATCTTGAACGCTATTCCGAAAGCATTGCACTTTTCAATAAATTGATAAAAAGATACCCATCAACCCCTGAACTATATAATAATCTTGCTATTGTACAGGCTTTTTCCGGCAAGTATGAAGAAAGCAGTAAAACGTTTCAAAAAGCACTCCATTTACGAAATAACTATCGTGAAGCTCACAAAAATCTGGACGCGCTTAAATTTGCACAAACTTATCAAAAATATGTGAAGCAGACTGTCAATAAAGATGTATACAACAAGAAAATTTTAATGACATCAATACAAAATCATACAAAAGTTGATAACAACTTAAAAACCTGCTATAAATTATTGGAATCTCAGATGTTAACTCGTGAGATTCAAACAGACCTTACAAAATTGGGTTATTATCAGGGAAAAATTGATGGTAATTTTCATGCAAAAATAAGGTCATCAATAATGGATTTCCAGAAATTTCACCAATTACCGATTAAAGGTTATATTTCATGGAAGTTACTTTCGCACATACAAGATGCCATTGATGAAAAAAAATCGCAGGCAGACGATAAACAGAAAAAAACGTTGTCTGAATTGCAAACAACGCGATTAACCCAAAAAATCCAACATGGTCTGTATGATCTGGGATATTCGCCCGGGGCACAAAATGGTGAATTTCATAATCAAACCCGTCAGGCATTAAATCAGTTTTTAGTGGACCATGCAATTGATGATTCACCAGAAATCTCATTTACAATTTCCGGGCATGTCATGAAAGCCTTATATCAAAGTCAGGAAAAATGGACGATTGTTCCTGTTCAACCTGATGATATATGTACACATTTTATTCACTTAAAACAATTTATTGATAGTGGTTACAAACCCATACATTACATTGGTTATGCAACCATTTTAGCTCATAAAACAGGACATTATATTTTAATAACAAATTCTTCGGCCCATTGTCGGGATATGAAAAAGATTATTGGTAACAAATAAAATCAGTATTAATGATTCAATGTGAAGGAAAGATCTGAGAAATAACATAATGAAGGGAAGGAAAAGGAAGGAAATATGGAACTTTGTCCTTGTGGTTCAAAAAAGCAATATAATAAATGCTGTCAACCTATTATAAAAGGTGAAGAAACAGCACAAACAGCCGAACAACTCATGCGTTCACGATATTCGGCTCATGTTAAGCATGAAATCGACTATATTCGAAAATCATGTCATCCGGATAAACAAAAAGATTTTGATAGAAAAGCAACACAAAAATTTGCAACAAAATCTATCTGGTCAGGTCTTGAAATTAAGGAGACAGTGGATGGCGAGATTGATGATGTGACCGGTCAGGTAGAATTCATCGCGCATTTCAAGTACAAAAACATCACACAATATATGCACGAAAATTCCAATTTCGAAAAAATTGATGGTATCTGGTATTATGTTGATGGAGAATCTATTCCAATAAAACAAGTTGTACATGCTACAAAATCTCCAGGGCGCAACGATCCCTGCCCTTGTGGGAGTGGTAAAAAATTTAAAAAATGTTGTATCAACAAAGAGTAGATTGATGATTCCTCATAGATGGATGCATATTTGCAGATAACACCAGATCTCTTAATGACCAGGCAAAATCAGTTTGAGAAAATTGCCAATTGGCAATATGCGATACAGGTTGAATCAGTCTCAGCCCATTTGTGATGAAAGCTTGAGTGTAATTTGCAATGTCATTTAATGAAATATTTTTTTCAATACACGTAATATTGAACTCTTTTTGAGAATCAAGCAAATATTGCCGCAATACACCATTAAGTAAGGGATTATCTTTTGCTATCGGGGTTTCAACCTTTCCATCATAACGCACAAAAAAAATGTTTGCCAGGCAGGTTTCTAAAATATTGGCGTGATTATCTAATATTAAATAATCATCACATTTATTATCTTGTGCAATTTTATGAAAATAGCTGTTTTCAATTCTTGACAGGGTTTTATATTGATAATGCGGGCTGTTGCCACGATAGTATTGATTGTTAACATACAAACGTGCCGGGCTTTTGGGCCATTGAAAAGGAAAGAATCGTATAATTAAATCTTTTGTGTGGGGTAAAAAAATTAGATTAAGACGCAGGCTGGCCGCTTGATTTTGTTGTTGAATATGCTTGATCAATACATTTCGTAGTTCATCGAAATCAATTGTCAGTTTGGTACCAAGGAATTTCGCCCCTTTTTCCAGGCGCATAGTATGTCGATGCCATAATACAGGATTGGCATTTTCTGTGACAAGAATTGTCTCAAATACACCATTACCCTGAAACAGATCAAGCAACTGATGTTCAGGCATTTTTATTAATGCATGATTATTCCATAGATACATTTTTTATTTACCTATCGAACTTTGAGAAAAGGTCGTGTAGATACGCAGCATGCTGCGTATCTACAGTACAATTATCTCAAACGAACAATATCAATAAACAGGACGTTCCTCGTTCCTGCGCCAAGCGTGTTAACGCATAAGTGTCAGGTATTCATTAGCCGAGGATCGGACAATGGATATCTCTTTTTTCCCGAGCTTCTGTATTTTTTTGTCTTTGGTTTTTTCATTATCTTTTATTTCACTGATAGTATAATCACTGTATGGCATGTCAAATACCTCCTTAGGAATGCTCTGAAAATAAGTTCCCCATTTAAAAATGCTTGACTGTTCAACATTTTAAAATCAAGCATATGCGTACCAACTTTTCATTTTTGTTTTTGAACCAGGATTACACTGAAAAAGATGAATAAGATGAATTAAAAGTGTTTTATTTCATCTTATTCATCTTCTTCAGTGTAATCCTGGTTCAAATACAAAATGAACAATTATTAAATGAGGAACTTATTTTCAGAGATTTCCTTAAATAAAGCACTGTGTTTTTTTATTCACAACTGATTCGAGTTAATTTTGATGAACATTTCTATACCTTATTTGATCATGATACTACTATAACCCATATTGAAAATCAACAACTATGCCCATTTATATATTAAATTGTACGAAATTAAGGCGAATAACATTAAGCTCACAGGCGGCAAAAGCAAAAAAGAAATAACTTTTGAAACGATAACGTACTTTTAGAGCTTAAGGGACTGTAAAAATGGGTGGGGTAATTATAACAGTCGTCCTCGGACGTATGTATATCCTCGATTATTGAAAAATACCAAAACTTATAGACCTATGCGGTATCTTGCATGGCATTTTTTTTGCATTTTCCTATGATCAAATAGTGTAGCATTTCTTTCCTGAAAAGAAACATACAGAACAGAGAATTTTCAAAAAGGGACGTATATTGTTCGAGAATTTATGGTCCTAAGCATGCTTTGTCAATATAAACTCGTCATTATTGAACCCATAACATTAAGGAAACCATCATGGCAAAATCAAAACTTATATCTGTCTCATGTCCCAAGTGTGGAAAAGTTTATCGGATATATAAAGAAAATCTGGGGAGAAGAGGCATTTGTAAACAATGCGGTAGTACTTTTTCCATGATGCAACAAGTAAGCAGACCATCTAAAGCTAACCGGCAAAAAATCAAGCCTGTGGTACGTTCCGCACCACCGACTGAGTCTCAATCCAAAGTCAAACAAGTTATTCAGGACGCTATTCCCGAAGATAAGGAAAAAACAGAAAAAATTGAAAAAATTGAAAAAAAAGAGGTAACAAAGCCATATAATTCAGAAATTAAAGAAGTAAAAAATGAATTACCTGATCAAGTGAAATCGATAAAAAAAAATGAATATATTGGTGTCGCAAAAAAAGACCTTAATATTCTGAATGAACAAATTAAATTGCTCAGTAGCGATGGCATGAAAGCTTATCTTGTTGAAAAAAGCAGAATGGATAATGATGTTACCATTGCAGATCTTAAAAAATTTTTAGAACGTGAAAAAATTGTTTATGGACTTGTTGATGATGATAACCTCCAGAAATTTATTGATAATCGTTTGAATCGAATTAAGCCTTTTTTAGTTGCCAGAGGCAGTGAACCAACAGAGCCAGAACATGGTCGGGTTCAGTATTATTTTGATACGCAGCCATTAAAATCCATTGACCCCAAACTGGCTGAAAATGATGAACGTATCGACTTTAAAGAGCGTGGTGAAATGCCTTTCGTTGAAAAGGGCGTACTAATTGCCGAACGTGTTCCTGGGATACCTGGTAAGCATGGAAAAGACGTGTTTGGAAAGCGTATTGAAGCCAAAAAAGCACATCATGTTACACTTCGGTGTGGAAATGGGGCATCACTCAGTGAAGATAAACGCATGATTTATGCCAGAATTAGTGGTATGCCTGTTTCAACAACGGGTCGAAATGAACGTGTCGATGTTTTGCCTCAGTATTATATCAAAGGTGATGTCAACATGAAAACCGGTAATATTCGATTCAATGGTCCGGTTGTTGTAAAAGGCACTGTGCAAAGTGGATTTAAGGTGCGTTGTGCCAGCCTTGAAGCCAAGGAGTTATTTCGTGCTGATGTTCATGTTGATGGGGATATTAGTGTTGAAGGGGGCGTTGTTGGTTCGAAAGTTGTTTGCATGGGATCATTCAAGGCAAAATTTGTGAAAAGCACGACTGTAGACTGTGAGGATGATGTGGTTGTCAGTAATGGCATCGTGGATTCCAAAATTGAAACGCGAAACAATTGCATTGTAGAAAACAATAAAATATTGACATCAGACATTATGGCATTTAAAAATATCGTCACAATGCATCTGGGGTCGAAAAGCTCCCCCGGCTGTCGATTGACGATTGGAAAAGATCCGGTACTTGTCAAAAAAATGGCGCAGCTAAAGGACGAAAATACGAAACTAGAAGAAGATCTGGCGTCAATAAAAGAGGATTTAGATATTGAGAATATTGAAGAACTGCGCGACGAATATCAATCTATTCAGAAAAAAATTGAAGATCTTGAACCAACCCTGAAAGAAGCCAGTTCGATAAACAAACAACTGATCCAGCAGTACAAAAAAATAAGAAAAAGTGATAACATTGAAAACCTGCCCAAAATATTGGAAACGATCAAGGCCTTTTCATTGAAACTTGGTCCGGCAAAAAATGTATTGAATTCATTAACCTCAGAAAAGAAATCAGCGAAAGAATCCCTCGATATAATTCAAAACTTTTTAGATAAAATAGACAATAACACCTCAGAAATTCAAAAAATCAATCGTCAAATTCAGACGGCCGATCAGTCTGCGAAAGTATTGGTTCGTGGGGATGTTTATCAGGGAACAGTCATTGAGGGCGTTAGTGCCAATTTGGAAATCTTTGATAAGCAATCATATGTGATGTTTGAAGAAGTCCTTATTTACAATGAAAATAACCTGCCAGAAAGACAAATAGATACCAAACCGATTGAAAAAAAATAAGATCCTTGGAATGATCCGACAGGCCACGACACATGCCTGACCTGTCAGAGTTAACCCTATAACTATTGATTGGCTGATTGTCTAAGGGATTCACTTTTTTTCAATGCCGCCTGAGATTCTTCTTCACTACCGATTTGTTTGTAAAAAGAACTTAAACTCGCCCATATATCTGGATTTTTCGGTGCCAATTCAATTGCCTTCGTCATGTATGTTGCTGCTTCATTGATATGACCGCATGCACAATAAATATCAGCAATATTCATCATTGCATTCACGTTATTGGGATCAATTTCAAGTGCTTTTAACAAAAATGTTTCTGCTGACTCAGCATTTCCAAGTGCATATGAAACAACGCCCAGATTGTTATATGCATCGGTGTTATCTGGATCACCTGCCAAAACGTCCTCAAAGCACTTTATGGCTTCCTCGACTTTACCTTCACTAAAAAGTTTTTCGCCCCTTGATAATTGGTCTTTACGTTCAAATATGCAAGGAGCATCACTTTTTGGCACACATCCTTTTGATTTCAATGTTGCCTCCACATTTTGCTTATCTGGTGCATTCATAAACCCATTGGCCAGATATATTGATTTGTACGAAATATTGATGACTGGATCTTCAGCGCAGTCAATTTCTGTATATGGAAGAATAAAAGCATCCCATTGGGTTTGCTTCGCTTTTTCAGTTGTAATAACACTCATGCTGCGAAGTTTTAAATCTTTCAAAAATTCGGTATAATACTCGTGAGATTTGATTTCATCATGCCAGACACTAAATTTCATACCTGGAAACTGATTGAGATTTCCAATCGTTTTAGATTCAACACCTGTCCAGAACAATACTGAAGCTGAAAAGTTTTCTGTATATAAATTTTGGAAAAAATTGATTAAATCAGAATTATCTGCTAATGGCTGAGAAATTGAATTTCGAGGAACATTGATCGAAATTGCTTGCTGTTGATTCGATTCCCATGCAGGTTGTTGGTTTCCTTCATCAGGTGGACTATTAACTGGAAAGCTTTCTGCAGATTGTTCTTTTTCAAAGCGTTTCAGCAATTCTCGTGTTGCCTTGAAAGGATCATCATCATCGTTTTGAGGCTGCTGTGGTAAATTCATTTGGGGTGTTAATTGTTGGGATTCATCCGATTTGACAGAAATGTCTTGTCTAACAGGCGCAAGCAGTCTGGTTTGAAAGGTCGCAATTTGAGAAGCATCAGTGGAAATTGCTTTGTTGATATAATCTATGGCCAGATCATTTTTGCCTTGTTTTTGCATCACAAGTCCGAATAGATATTGCGCATTGGCACTGTCAGGATTTGCCTGAAGAAAACTTTTGCATTCGGCCTCAGCGCGATCGAATTGATTCTGTTGATAGGCCATAATGACCGAATCCAACGATGCATTGATATTGACCGGATTATTATCAAAATTCATATAATCTCCTTTGTTCTGGTTTGATTTATTTTTATTAAAAATATTTGAGTCTTTCTTTTTAATCATGCTGTTTTTAATGAAATATTATTCGGCTTTTTTTCGGTTATCTTTAGAAACCATATCTTTTACATTGACTTCCAGAAAATATTTCATTACATATTTTCAAAAGAAATTACAAGGGACAAATAACATAACAGAATGAAAAACTTGATAAACTATAACAATCAAAAAATTACAACCCAACTCATTCATAATTTGCTTTATAGCTATTCAATGCTATTATTTATGCGAAATAAATGGGTTGGCTTCGTATTATTTGTCACGACACTTTTAAATCCAAACTTGGCTATTTCTGGAATCATTTCCTGGATTACGACGATTGTTTTTGCACGTGCCATTGGCATTCACCAACAAAACCTGGTTCACTCAATATATACCTATAATTCTCTAATTGTTGGGTTTTCCATTGGGTTTTTATTTAAAATATCCTTTTTATCAGTCATGATGACAGTAGGAACATCGGTTCTCACTGTGATGTTGAGTTATGCATTATATACATTTCTTACACAGCAATATAAATTACCTGTATTAAACATTCCATTTTTTTTGGTCAGCACGATAATATATCTTGCATCGGCGCGATACAGTTCATTATTTGTGGACTCTTTTTATTCGTTTGAAGGGTTAAATATTCTCCAACTCCCCATGTTTTTGCAAGGACTATTCAAGACAACCGGCACACTCTTGTTTATGCCTTATGATTTGCCCGGGTTGCTAATTCTGATTGTGGTTGCATTAAACTCGTTTATATCCTTTTCTATTCTGGTTGTTTCGTATTATACAGGAACGTGCTGTCTGGCCTTATTAAAAGGAAGTTTCAGTCATGCGTTTTCCAATCTGTCTGCATTCAATTTTATTCTAACAGGGATCGCTTTGGGCGGCATATTTTTGATACCATCCCGACGCAGTTATTTTATGGCCATTGCAGGTGTTTTTGTTTCAGTATTTATTCTAGATGCAGCGTCAGTTGTGTGGTCGGTCTTTCGAATTCCGGTTTTCACATTGCCATTCAATGCGGTCGTCTTGTTGTTTATATATGTTCTCAGACAAATTGGATTTCCCTATATGAATGATTACATTCAGGATATTCCTGAAAAGTCTCTTTCATATTACTTAAATTATTCCCTTCGCTTTGATCGGCAAACACCCCAGCCATTTCTTCCATTTTTAGGAACATGGACTGTTTATCAAAGCTTTGATGGTCAGTGGACACATCAGGGGAATTGGAAATATGCCTATGATTTTGTTATCACTGATGAAAAGAATCAATCATATTGCAATGAAGGGCTTACGTTATCAGATTATTATTGTTTTGGCAAACCCGTTCTTTCACCTGTTGAAGGTACTGTGGTTGAAATGTTTATGGGCTTGAAAGATTGTCCCATTGGTGAAGTCGATAAAAACCATAATTGGGGAAATTATATTATTATATACTGCATATTTGGTTATTATGTTGAGATATCGCATTTTCAAGAAAAATCAATTAAAGTAAAAATTGGAGACACAGTTAAACCAGGCACTGTTCTCGGTAATTGCGGCAATTCCGGTTACTCTCCACAACCGCATATTCATATTCAGGTTCAGGCATGGCCTCATTTGGGATCAAATACACGGCCATTTTATTTTAACAACTGTATCTCTCAAAATCGAACAATATATAATACGGATGTGCTTGAAAAAGGTGTGCGGATTGAACCCATGACTTTTTCCAGAAAACGAAATCAGATACTAAATTTTATTTTGGATGACAGATTCTCATTCCAGATGATAATTGATGACAGGGAGATTGAGATTGTTCATATGATTGTTCGAATGGATATTGATGGTTCCTATTTTTTTCATATTGAAAATTTTGATGACCGACTTTATTTTGGTATCGTTCAACAGCGTTTTACATGCTATCGTTTTATTGGCAGAAAGCATTCACCCTTGACATATATTTTTGCGGCCTTGCCCATTCTGCCAATCACAATTCAACGGGATATTCAATGGTCAAGCATTATACCGGGAAATATTCTCGGGCCTGTGGGTCGGGTGCAATCATTATTGCAATCCGTAGATCATTGCCTGAATCAAGTGAAAGGAAATTATGCGCTGACACATGATAACCAATGTGTATCGGGCTGTATTATGTATAAAAAATATGAGGTGAAAACAGAGTTAACATTTCATGAAACAAAAGGATTTCAGGAAGTGCAGGTTATATTTCCTAAAAAGCATGTAAAATTATTACGCATGAATTCAGACGATTTAATTTAGGGAGTTGAGGGTACTACTTTCGCAATAAATCATCCTGAGTAAAGGCAACTACCTCATCAATGCAAGGGGTATCTGCAAACAACATCACAAGCCTGTCAATACCCAATGCAATGCCTGCTGTTTCCGGCATAAGATGCAAAATACTCAAAAATGAATGGGGTATCGAATAAAGAGGTTTACCAAATGCTTTTCTTTCATTTATTTCCATTTCAAACCGATTTTTTTGTTCAACCGGATCATTTAACTCGGAAAAAGCATTTGCCAATTCATGACCGCCAATATACAACTCAAAACGCTCAGCAATATTGGGATTGTCTGGTTTTAAACGTGCCAGAGCCGCCCTTTCTCTGGGATAATCAAACAAAAATACAGGATTCATCCCAAGAGCAGGTTCTATTTCATACACCATGATTTCATCAAATTTATCCTGATCAATTGCCTGGCGCATCGTCAGACTGCCATATGCGTTGAATGCCTCATTGATACTTATTCGTCGCCAGGGGCATGCCAATGAAATGATGTTTTCTTGATACGTTAAGCAATTATTATTCAATAACGCATTGGCAATATGGCAAATCAATTGTTCACAGTCATTCATTAAATCAAGATAGTTCGCAGCAGTGCAATACCATTCCAAAAGCGTAAATTCCGATAAATGACTGTCGCTCCGCTCATTGGCACGAAAGCAGGCACATATTTGAAATATACGGGGCAAACCTGAAGCAATGAGTTTTTTCATGTTGATTTCTGGTGATGTTTGAAGATACCAATTTTCTGAACAGAAGCTGTCAATAAAAGCTTCTGGTATCGGCGATGGTATTCGACATGGCGTGTTAACTTCAAGGTAATGCTTTGATATAAAAAAGTTGCGAATACTTTGTAAAAGTTTTGCGCGAAGGATCAGACGTTCATGTTTTGATGAAAGCCAATCAAGGGATAATGGGTGTTCCATTTTAAATGTATCAGTCTTGTCTGCATGAATTGTTCTTGCTTGACAACTGTTCCTTTTTATTATATTAATTAAGTTTTTTGCCGATCAGATTATTAACCATTTTTGAAAGACCTTAATAAAAAAAAGTCTAATCGGATCGTCACATTCGATTGATTAATGATCATAAATATAATCCAAAAGAAGGAATATTGTCAATGAGTATCAGGCCATTTTTGACTTTGATAAGCATTTTTATGCTGGTCATTGTTATGGGAGCGTGTTCCAAAAAGTTTCCAGATTATGAAATATTGAAACACGATCTGGAAAAAGGAATGAACTGGCGACCTTTAGCAGATAGTTTACTTGTAAATGAAGTCATTGAGCTAGTCAGTTTTGAAATAAGAAATTCATCCATTTCATGTAATGAAACGTGTGAAAGTGTTCTCGAATTCAGAGGCAAGGTTCGCACCATTGATTCATTTTTTTATTCAGCACAATACAAAGGCGTGTATCATGAAATTCCTGAATGGGGCATGGGGAATAAACAGGCATGGCGTCGCGCAAACCGGGGGCAATATCTGGACTTTTCTGGAAAAGCATATTACGATTTATATGAAACCGGATGGAAAATTCGTCAGTTTGATGCACCTGTTTTGAATAGCGTCAAAGAAAAAGTTGTGAAATTTTATATTCCCAAAATTGTATTAAAAGAGGATACATCCTTGTTTTAGTTTTTTTATGAGAAAAGTGATTGCGCTGCATCCGATATCTCCGGCCAATATATAAGGCATCTTTTTCTCTCAATTGAATAATATAACTTTCCCTGTTCAATTGGGAAAGTTATATTGATTTAAATCAGTTACAAGAATTATCAAATCAATTATTCGTAATTATACGATTAATTTTTATAATCACTCATTATCTGTCTGATTTCACCGGATTTGATCATTTTATATATTTCATTGTCAAAAGCCTGCATAAAATCAAACTGAAAAGGGTATTTCCCTTTTATTCTTGCAGTTTTTGAATACCCAATATAGACAGGATCAATGCCAATGATTGCCCCTTTCTTAATTCTGGCCATTCTCTGATTATACTTCCCAGATAACTTGAGTTTGCCATAGGCATAATCAAAAGCTGTTTCTTCCATCATGATACAATTAACTCTGCCTGCACCCAATTTCAAAATATTTTCAGCCGAACCTTTTGCTTCCTCATATTTAATCTCACCCTTCTTGACCAGACTTCTAAATTCTATGCCCCCCCAACCATCGTATCCAGCGACGTTGCCGATTCTGAGTCCAATATAATCTTGCGGCCAGTTCATTCGGGACGTTGACAAAATATCCTCGGAGCATACAGCAGTGATCGTTTCAGTATAAAATGCCAGAGAATAAGGGTGAAGATATGGCCAGTCATGTCCATGATAAAATGCCGGTGCCAGACCAAAGCCCTCACCTGTGTCCATTAAATGTTTTCCACGTTTCCAGGGAATTGGTTTTATTGATACATTAAAACCCTGCATTCTGGAAAATGCGGTATTCAGTACATTGACATAAATACCCTCCGCCTTTCCCCCCTTACCACGAAAACAGAATGGTTTGTATGCATCATCAACATATATGGTAACATCTACCTTCTCACCAAAAGCAGGTAATACCATCGCATAAAAACACATGAACACCAGTAATTTTTTCATTAACATACTCCTTTTGTTATAATATGTATCCCATTACTAATCCAGCCATATTTTCTTTAATATTTCAAGAATGATAGGCAGGATGGTTATTTTTGAAATTTATAACATAGTTAACCATAAAGCGCAAGTCTGCAAATGTGTTTTTTGTGATATTGATTTATTAATTATTATATATATTCAAAAAATATATTCCTGCATATTTTATCATTCTTAAACAAAGAAATACTGGAGGAAGCATTACTTGCTTTAGAATATGGCGGATAAATTGAAGGAAACAGTTCTAATTATCAATATCAGGACATACCAGATGATGTTTTGGATTTGATTTTTCGTGAACGTTATCAGTAGAAAATCTATAAAAAAATTAAAAAATTTGATATGGCCTCTGAACTGCGTCACACAATAATGGATAAAAAAACAATAATCGCTCATTTTGTAATGCGAATGAAAATCAAAATTTAAACACAAATTATGACATCAAATACTGGTTAGAAGATAACCTTTTTTCAGTTTCACTACCAAGATACAATAAGAATACTGATTTTATTGGATATGCACATGATTGGAATACCACGCATAATACAGAAATGAATAATAAAATGATTCATTCGATTCTTTCAACTTGGAATCATAAGACCATATCTCAAGCTATTCCAGATGGAATGGTGTTATTGAAACCTTTGTGTCCGAAATAAGCAGTAAAAAAGGTGAACTCTATATCACCTGGATGGAGTATATCAACATATCTCTAAAAAAATCAACGATAAGTATGCCAAACATATTTTATTAATCCTGTCCAAAAATCGTTACAAAAAAATGGGTAGAGATGAAATTTTAGATAAACTGGGT
>Ga0272440_1000560_pt1 | contig 31455 bp, 47 predicted proteins | sample SSMMMBAug17_FD_192440 | JGI IMG/M metagenome (GOLD analysis project Ga0272440, IMG submission 192440) | Marine sediment archaeal communities from Little Sippewissett salt marsh, Falmouth, MA, United States - SSM-MMB-Aug17 | ecosystem: Environmental > Aquatic > Marine > Wetlands > Sediment ... | reverse complement strand
CGCAATTATTGACGGGCTTGATCTCTGCGATGACGACGAGCTAACCGGGCAATTATCCAGTCCGAAATATAAGTTTGATTCAGCGGGGAGAGTGGTTATCGAGTCAAAAGACGATATGAAAAAACGTGGAGTGGATTCACCCGACCGGGCCGACGCGTTGTGTATGACATTCTACCAACCCCGAAAACTATTCCCAAACATCCGAAAGGCGGCGAAATGAAAACAAGTAAGTTTTTAGACAGATACAACCTTGTCGTTGAGATCCCCCGGAAGAATAGAGCGCCAATTCAGAGAATATTCATGGACCGACGCGGGGCGATTGTATGGCCGACAGTAGACAATCCCGGCTATTACTGCATATTCGGATTAGAGGACATATCCGTAACACATACTTACAAACCGCTTGCGATGATGGTGGAGGTAAAGGAGCAGGATTTGCAGAAAATGTGTCAGAAGCTAATCAGAGACGCGGAAGAATGGAAGTGTCGGAACTGGTACGCCAATCTGCACACGACCGATGAAATGATGGCAGCGAATGAACTCTCTCAGTATCTAAGAAGAATGAGAAACACGAAAGTACAGGTGCATGATGCAAGCGAATGGTCCGGCTTCGAAGAGGCCATGCAGAGGGTTCACACGCTTTTAGAGGTTGAAGCGTTAGAAATACCAGACCGAACGGTATTGTTTAGGCAACTGGACGAGATAGAAGCGGAAGACCTAAAGTCGGGGGTTGAGCGCAAGTTTTATGCGGCGGCGGCGTTCATGCATATAGTAACAAGTTATATTTTGTCTCCCTGGGTGAAGCCGAAGAAGCAGCGGGTAAATACGGGGAGGGGTGAGGGGTACAGATGATTTTATTAGCGATTATCTTTGGATGGCTTCTAGGCTTATGGACATTGCATTGGTACTATAAAAGCATTTACAAGCAATTCGTTGACGAAATGACGGACCAATACCGGGACGCTCTTAAAAAAATGGAAAAGGTCATATGACAGCACTCAGGGGCCGGGAAGAAATAGAAAAAGCAGCCGGGCGCTCATGGCCTATTGTGTTAAGGCTGATAAAAAACCACGGGTTCCCTGCAACCAGGCTTGGCGGTATATGGGAGTCGGACACGGAACTCATAGCCGAGTGGAAAAGAAAATATATAGTTAAAAACCTGTCAACAGTAAAATTCATACAAAAAACAGTAAAAAAGCAGTAATATTCCGTAATATTCCGCAATACACGTAAGTCTCTAAAATCAATAGGTTATAGTGTAAACGAACTATAGTTTATAATTTTGGAGGCTCCATGATTATTAAAAAAACAATGACCACCAACGGAGATAGATATGTCACTCCTGCGGTCACTGTCCCGCCTGGCGCTAAAGTCGCCGGATTACATATCCCGAAAGTCAACGACGCGACAGAAATCAATATTGAAATATCCCCATTAAATCATGCGTTTAACTACCCCGCTACCCCTGGAGGATACGCGGCGAACAACGTGGTGTTTGAAATGCGGATGGATGATGCGGACGGAAATACTATTACCGATCAAGTCAATAACGTCCAGATGACCGAACAGGGCAACCCGACATTCCAAGAGAGTGCCGATACAGCCGGATTGGGAAACGGTTTGGCGTTCGACGGCACCGGGGACGCGTTTGACAAGCTGGTTCAAGACATTCCTGCGGGGATTCTCCCGACAACGGGGGATTTCTCAGTGGAGGTTGTGTGTGATTTAACATCAGGCTCCGGTGGTGCGGGTGATACTATCATATCTTGTAGAACGGGCGCGGATGGCGTGGGCTGGCAACTTCAATTGGACGCCAACGAATATCTTGACGTTCACATCGAGGACGCAGACGGGCAAGTGGCTCAAGAGGGCGCAACAGACATTGCAGATGACGAGATTAAGCACATTGTGTGTTCATTCGACCGAGACGGGAACCTCGTTACCTACATTGACGGCGCAAGCAACGCAACCACCGACATTTCGTCAAAAGAAAAAACAATCTTACCAGCAACCGGGGCAAGCAACCGGCTCAGTATCGGGGGCGACGCGGCACGTACAGCGGGGGATTGTCTCACAGGCACGATCTATTTTGTAAGGATTTACAACAAGGCTCTATCTGCGGCCGAGGTTTTGGACAACTACAACACATTGATGGGCAAGGGTTATCCCGGTTGGGCAGAGTTGATTGATCCAGTGACAGGAAACACGCTTACATTAACCGGCACGACTACGGGGGGGACGTTCTACGATTTGACCCAATATCTCCAGAACTGCCGGAACGTAGCGTTAAGGGTCAAGTGCGTAAACGAACAAACGACATCTGCAACCGATTTAACTTTTGGGTGGCAATTCGGATAAATGGAACTCGAACTCGAACAGACCGAGAAGAAAGAAGTTCTAACAGGGATAGAAAGCTATTGCTACAATCTGTTTAACGAGTATTCCAGTTCATCTTACCGGCAGAGAAAACTAAAAGAAATCAACGACGGAAGAAAACGGTATCACGGCGATATCCCTAAGAAAACATTCCCTTGGGAGGGCTGTTCGAATAAGACAATGGGCTTGGAAGCAATCGCCGTTGACAACTTAGAACCGAGAATAAAAAACCAACTCATTGCAGAGGATGAGTTTATCCAAGTTATACCCACGGGGCCGGAAGATGTTGAAAAAACTCAGGGCGTTAAGAATTTTCTCCATTGGGCGCTGCATAACAACGTCGATATTGAGGCTGTTATTAAGCCGTTTATACATGATTTATTGCTGGATGGCACAAAAGACGTCATCCCCATTTGGAGAGAAGAAGTAAAAATCAATAAGATCAGAAGAACCGTGCCGGTGTTCATGCGGGCAGACGGGACCGAAATCCCCTATGAATCTGTCATGCCGTATTTACAACAGTTCGGGCCTCAATTCTTACAGCAGTTTGGCATCATGCCCGCCGGAGAGAAAGATACCTTTGAAGAAAAAAGAGAGTCTGAATTCAAGGTTCACTTAGAGATGGTCAACTTAAATGACTGTTTCTTCCCTGACACGGGAGACGACTTTGAAGAACAACCATATTTAAGACGAATCTGGCCGACACTGAGGGAATTAAAATCATTATCCGGCGAGAACGGACCCTATAAGAACTTAGAGCAGATAACATCCACGGACGGACGCCAAACTGCTGATTACATGGATGAGGATGCGGAACGGAAAGAAGTTAGATATTCTGACTATTCCCAAGAGGTCCAGGTCTTAGAGTGCTATGTGAAATGGGATGGCGAATGGACGATTGTTAGCTTTGCGGTTGATGCGGGATTTAAAGAGATCCGCAGACAACCCATGTCAGAGGTTTATTGGCACGGACGGAAACCCGTAAGACGGTTTAGAATCTTCCCTGAATCCAATGAATCTATGGGTGTCGGCATCCCAACAAAAATAATGCACTATTCCACCGGTGTGGATGACTTATTTAATTCAATGGTTGATTCTGCCACAATAAAAACACTCCCGTTCTTTTTTTACAATCAAGGCGATTTTCCAGGCTACGAGTCGTTAGACATGACGCTCATACCTGGCAAGGGGATTCCTGTCCCAAAAGGTGCAAGCGTAACAATTCCGAGATTCGATCAGGCGCAGCAGCAATTTATTACATTTATAGAACTTCTCCTTTCGTTTTTCGAGCGTATGCTGTGCCTGTCGGATTATACTTTAGGCAGAGAATCCAACACTGCCGCCAAGGGCGGGGAAACCTATTCAGGTATGGCGCTGATCGTACAAGAAGGAAATATCAAGCACCAATACCAAGGGTCTGCTTTAAGGGATCAATTCAACGGATTAATAAAAGATATCCATTCTTTGTATGCTCAATACCTCCCCTTAGATGCCAAAAAACGGGTCTTTGAGGATGACAAATGGGTATTTGAGCCGTTAGACGCCCTTTCAATCCAAGGAAATTACGACTTTAGGGTTCAAGTCTCCGATGCATCCGCAAACAAGATGCTCAATAGAAAAGAAAAGGTTGAACTCACTCAATTAATGGGCGGCAATCCGATTATCAATCTACACAAGCTCACTCAAGACGTTCTTCAATCATACGGGAAGAAGAAGCCGGACGAGTACATTGAACCCAACATGCTGACGGTCATCCAGGCCATGCAGCAGGCACCCGAATTGCCGCAAGTTATCCAGCAATACATGCAAAACAAAATGGCACAACAGCGACGCCAGGAGATCGCAGGCGAAGCACAATCAAACATCGAAAGGCAAGAAATAGAAAGACAAGTAGAGGGCCAACAGGGAGGCCCGTTAGAAGACAGGAAACTATTGGATCAGGTGGTTGAATCAACCAAAAGAAAGATGATTCAGCCAGCGATTGAAACCATGATGATGGGGAGGACATCAAATGCGAATCAGTCTTAAAAAAGTTTTAGACCGTGTAAAGGAGTACGGCACCAGGGCGTTAATTGCCAAGGATTATGCCATTGAACCCCAACAACTTATTGAGTTCAGGGCCAAAGCGGAAGCGGCCAACGAACTTATTTCGGACATGCTGACATTGGCCAGCCCCGAAGAAGCCAAGGAGATTATGGCGTATCTCAGAAAAAGAGAAGAAGCCACACGGGAAAAGGCTTTTCTTGGCGGGCAGTTTAACCCTCAAGCATTGATTGAACAGCGGGCGCGAGAGTTGGCGGCGCAGATGGTAAAGGGGGGGAACAATGGTTGATTTATTAGCAATGGCCTTTGAGGAAGAAACCCCGGAAGTCGGTGGATTTAACGACATTCCAGAAATTTCGGAAGATCCTATCGAAAAGCAGGAAGGGCCAGAATCCGAGAAAGAACCGGAGAAAGAACCAGAAAAGGAACCGGAGAAAGAGATAGACATTGCCGCCGAACTTGAAAAGAAAATCAAGGAAGAACGGGAAGCACACGCGGCGCAATTGGCAGCAATTGAAAACAGGCTGAATCAGGTTCAACAGGTACAGGCGCAAACGCAAACAAAATTAGACATTAAACAAGTACCCCCCTACCCGACCGAGGACGATTTTATTGAGAATAAAGCGGCCGCGGTTCAGAGAATGAAAGAAATCGGCGCGATTGAGGAACACAACCGCAGGGTAGAGGAAAAGCTTAAGCAACCGAACGAGTCGAATCAAGTCAACCCGGCCGAACAGGTTCTAATGATGCACGACCCGGAAGGGTTTCAATCGGTAGGACCGAAATTAAACGAATATGTTCACAACAACGTACCTCCTGCGAAATTACAGCAGGTGGGCATGGCCGCACAACGGGGCGATTTCTCCCAACTAAAACAGCTTTATGATGAGGCCAAAGAATTCTTTAACCCGTCCAAGCCGGACCCGATTGAAGAAGCCAAAGCGCAGGCGAAAGCGGAAGGTATTGCGGCTGAAAAGACACGGCAGGAACGAGCCACACAGGGCGTTATGCATGGCGGGTCTAAGGGTGGAGGTCAAGCGGGTATCGTTCTAACGCCTGAACAGCGGAATGTGCAAAACATGTTCGGGTTGAGTGATGAGGCATATTTAGAAGCTGTAAAAGTTCTTGGGGGTGCATCATGAGCAAGAAAAACGAATCGAAAAAAGAAGACTTGGTAATGCTGACACCGGAAGAAATGCGGATTAAATCGCTGGCAGATGCGGCGAGCGAAAAAGGGCCGATCATTGAGAATCTGGAAGAACGCTTCCAGAGAATCGAAATGGAAGTGCCGAAGCATTACAAAAAGGCCGAATTCGCTTATCGGTGGATTGCAAGAGACAATATAGACCGGGAGTTGTTCACTAATGGGGGGTTGTTTGAAATCGTTACCCGCTCAAATCATTCACACATACCCGTGAAGGACTTTAGAGCGAACGGCGCGATTATGTACAGCACCGATTTAATTCTGTGTTTCACGCGCCGGCAGATTTCAGATGTGGTGCAGAAAAGAACCATAGAAGACTTTAATTTGAAAGCGGATGACAAAATCCAAAACCCCGGCAAGGTACGAAATGAAGGCGGCAAGGAGGTCGCTCGAATAGAGCGAGTAGAGGGCAAGGTTGGCCCTGTCACACCCGGTACAGAACCGGAAAATCTAACATCCGAAAGTGATTATCACTTCGGAGACACAGGAGGTTAAAAATGGCGAATGACAACACTCCGCAAGGGCTTCAACCAGTAAACAGCCCTTACGGGTCCATCAAACGCACTCGATATCCGATTTCGACGGACTACGCGACCGATCTTTTTATAGGCGATCCGGTTGACAGCGTGGCCGCGGGAACGATTGAGAGGGCAACCGCAGGCGCGGGCAACATGATTCTTGGCGCGATTGTCGGATTCTGGAAAGACGGTGAAGGGCCGAAGAATTACTTCCCCGCTTCATCTTCCGGCACTTGGTACGCAGAGGTTGCGGACGATGTAAATCAGGAATTCGTAATGCAGGAAGATGGCGACACATCCGACCTGGCCGCAAATTCTGCGGGTGCGGGGGCCGATGTTGTAGCAGGGAGTGGAGACACGACCACCGGCATCAGCGGGTTTCAGATAGATTCCGATACTGTTGGAACCGGCGCAACACTGCAATTACGACTGATCGAAAAAATTAAAACCGTCAACAACGCTTACGGCGATTACTGCATGTGGAAGGTTAGAATAAACTACCACAGACACGGAGTCGGCACCGTAGGCGCACCGGTATAGAAAGGGGGCTTAAATGGCTACTGAAACAAGAAGTAGATTTAATAACGCTATGGCTCCCGGTTTATTCGCGTGGGCTAAAGAGAATTTTAAAAGATATCCGCAATATTGGAAAGAGTATTATTCAACCCGAACGTCTAAACGCTCGTATGAAGAATCAAGCTATTCCAGCGGATTCGGGTATCTTCAAGAGAAACCGGAAGGAACAGCGGTTCAGTATGACGCACGGTTCCAAGGCCCGACCAAAAGATGGACGCACAGCACGTGGGCATTAGCTTGTAGAATCACTGAGGAAGCGATTGACGACGACCTTTACGGTGCAATGAAAGGCGCAATGAAAGACCTTGGGGTCAGTGCGGCGGCAACCCGTCATTTACTGGCGGCACGGATGCTGATGAACGCCACGGCGACCACTTACCATACTTGTGGTGATGGAAAAGCACTATGCGTGTCCGATCATACCCGTTTGGATGGGTCAACGTGGTCAAACGTCGCAAGCGCAGCGGACCCGACTGAGGCCAGCTTAACCGCAGCCATTAACAACTTTGAGGGCATCGTGGACCATCGCGGGAAAAGATACGACCAAAAAGCCAAGACCATTGTGTGTGGAAGAAACTGGAAATTCACTTTTCAGAAGCTTTTGAAATCGTCTCAGGAACCGGAAACCAACAACAACGCGATTAACCCGCTGAAAGATTACAACCTGAAGTTGGTTGTTGATCCCGAAATCACGGATAACCGGTGGTTTCTCCAGGGGGAAAAAGACGAGGATGTTGGACTCATTTGGTTTGATCGTAAAAAACCCACCCTCTCCCGGCACGGAGACCCTGATACGGGTGATGTTATTTTTATGATCAAGGGTAGATGGTCGAATGAATGCAACGATCCCCGTCAGATTTATGGTGTACCACCTTTTAGTTAAAAACTAAACCCCCGTGTTCGGGTGGAGTTCACGGGGTAACATATGGAGGCGAAATGGCAAGATTATATAAAAACCCCAATCAGTTTGTCGCGGATGCTCCCGGCATGGTGGGGAAAGTTCTATTTGTTGATTCTGTGAGGGGGAGTTCTTCTTATGACGGAACAGACCCCCACGAACCTAAAGCATCCTTAGACGATGCAATAAATAACTGTGCCGCAGACGAGGGTGCGATTATTTACTTGATGCCAAACCATGCTGAAAGCGTAACTTCTGCGGGTGCGATTGCGTTTGATACCGCAGGCGTTAAGGTTGTTGGATTAGGCAAGGGGGCGGCGCGGCCGACATTCACATTCAGCACTGCGGTTACGGCAAGCATCACGATTACCGCAAGCTGTTGGTTGGAAAACATTCTGTTTGTAAACGGGATTGATAACTTAACCAACCCTATCAATATTGCGGCGGCTGATGTTGTTATAAAAGACTGCGAATGCAGAGACGACAACGCAAGTTACCATTGCGATGATTTTATTCTGACCACCGCAGCGGCCAACCGTTTGCAAATCATCGACCATGTACATCAGGCATCGGGCGGGAACACCGGCGCTCAAACTGCAATCTCAATTGTAGGCGGCAATGATATTATCATCATTCCCAAGCACATTGACGGCGACTTTGCCACTGCTTGTATTGAGAATGTTACCACGGCTTGTGACACGCTTAGAGTTTTCGGCAGAGCCAGCAGACTCGGATATCTGAGAAACAGAAACTCAGCCGATGTTTGTGTAACGTGTGTTGCAACGACAAAAGGTCATATTGGCCCCCATCTATACGGACGTTTGGCAGACAATGCGGCGAATATTACCGAGGCGTTTGTCGGCGCTGACATGGAATTTTTTCTACCAATCGAAATTGTCAACTTGGACGGTGAAAGTTCTGTAGGAACTAACATCTCCGCAAGCACGGACGCATAGGAGGGAGCATGGCACATTCACGAAACCCAAACCAACTTACCAGAACTGTCCCTAACGGTATCAGCCGGACGCTGTTTGTCTCGTCATCAGACGGGAAAGATACCAACACCGGCTTATACCCTTGGGATTCATTAGCGACGCTTGACTATGCTATTGGTAAATGCACGGCCAACGAGCATTCATTCATTTATTTAATGCCAAATCATACAGAGTCAATTTCATCCGCTTCTGACATTACGGTTGACATAGCGGGGGTTAACATCATTGGTTTAGGCTGGGGCGCATCCCGTCCGACATTCACCTTTGACACCGCAACCACGGCGACCATTCTTTTTACCGCCGCGAACGTCTATCTTGAAAACGTCTTGTTCGTTAATGGGATCGACAATTTAACATCTCCAATAGGGATTCAAGCATCTGATATTACGTTTAATAATGTTGAAACCAGAGATAATGATTCGAATTATCACTGCGATGATTTCATTTTAACGACTGACGCGGCCGATAGATTCAAACTTTTGAACTGGATCCACCGGGCCAATGGCGGGAAGACCGGCGCTCAGACTGCCATTAGCATTGTCGGCGGAGAAGATATTGAAATCCAACCGTTAGGCATTGACGGAGATTTTGCCACCGCATGTATCGAGCAGGCAACAACCGCAGGGAGCATCCATATTTACGGAAGTGCGGATTTCCCGGCGTACTTGAGAACCCGGAACAGTGCAGACGTTATTACCGCGATCAAGTCTGACACGAAAGGGTCACAGGGACCGTTCCTTAATGCGAGGCTTAACGATCACGCCGCGAACATCACCGAGGCGTTTGTCGGGGCTGACTGTGAATTTTTTCAGCCGATTTATATCGTCAATAATGATGGTGAGGTCGGGATGGAAACCAATATCACCGCTTCAACGGATGCATAATGTTAACGGCCTATAAAAACGATCAGATAGGGAACACCTACACCGACCTAAACGGGGACACGGTAAATTATCCAGAAGCCGGGGAACTGAGATTAGGTGATACAGCGGCATACTTAGGACATCAACCGTACAACCAGGATGATACTCAAACGTCTATGCCTGCCCAGGATGAGGTTATTTCAAAAGGGGTGGCGTGTGATATCTGCGGTGTTCCTGTAAAAAGCCGGGCGCATTTAATCAAATCAGATGGGTATATGCGGTGTTCTGATTGTATTGATGAAGAAGGGTATAAACACGAATAATGGGCAATGCAAGAACTGTAACAGTCGAGAATTTTATAGATCAGATAGCATATGAGCTGTTTGACAGTGATGACATTCAATTCGACCACGACACGGAGATGTTTGAATACGTCAAAAAGTGCGTTGAAATGATTTATCAGATTCTTGTTGATTGCAATTCTGAATTGGCAGCAACGGGGAGCGGGACCATAACGACCGTAGCGGGGACTGAGGCGTATGACCTCAGTTCAAACAGTATGGGCGACTTCTGGCAACCATATAAGATTGACGCGGACAGAGACGGTGCGATTTATGCGATTGACGCAACCGATTCTAGTTCAAATGTGTACCCTCCCCTGCACATGATTGAATATAAGGAGCGGTTTCCATACCGTCAGGCCGGGTCAACTTCCAGGGGTCGCCCGACTGCTTTTTATTTGGATTCGGACAACATCGGATTACTGCCGGTTCCTGATGCGGCCTATACGATTACAGTACACAAGTACTTTCCCAATTATGTTCCTTTGACCGGAATAACATCAAATATGCCGTATAAAAACCTTTTTAACCTGGAAATTGGGGAAGGCATAAAGCTTTACGCCAAAACCAGGAACGAACAAAACGCGAACATCGAAGCGAGCCTAATGGCCATGTTCAATGAACGGGCCATGAAATTAATGAGAGGGAGACGCAAACACGATCTAAGACTTATACCGGGGGTTTAATGTTTGAAGGATTAATACAGTCAGCACGGACCGTGCGAACGGGGCAAAAGACTCTGATGGAGTTTAACCCTCCTGTGTATGGCTTGAGGTCTGCGGCCCCGGCGTTTGATTTAAAGAATGGTGAAGCGTCTGTCTTATTAAATCAGATCATCCAAAAAGGCGGGAAGTTAAAAACCCGCGATCCCATAAATAAATCCTCCACCGGAGCAACTGCGTCAAATGCGTCAATAAAAGCCGGTGCCAAGGTACTAATCGGGTCAACGGCGTATACCTTAACGATAGACGCCAATAAAAAACTTGATTACCAGAATTCAGGCAATTTTACAAACATCGGCACATTGATTGGTTCTAAGGCGCATTTAGACACGTATAACGGCGTGGCGATTGTCTGTGATGGGTCATACCTAAAATACTGTGATGCTGTAAGTTCTATAAAACTTTGTTACGATGATGGGGACGGCTCCACCGGTTTTCAGTTCGACAATTCAGCCGGGAGCGCAGATTCAGACATAGACTTAGGCAATGGCACGATAGAGCGGGCCGCGTACAAGTTCACATCCCAAACATGGGACGCCGGTTATACTATCCCCCCGGTTACAGTAACAGCGAAGCTTTCAAGAAACGGGAACGGATATACCGGTACGGATAATGTAAACATAAACGTAGTGATTCGGAAGGTGTCTGATGGTGCGGCGATTGCTACCCGTGCTTTTGTTAGTGCGCCACTTGCGGAAAATGTTGATACCGACGCGACTGAATATTCGGCAACATTTACAAGCGCACAAATTACAACAGAGATGGCGTCAAATACGGCATATTATGTGTCCCTGGAATATGCCAATGGAGACGCGTCACACTATATTAAAGTGCATTGCTCTGATGTTGCTTCCGGTGGTGTTGCTTACACTCATAATGGCGCTGCCTGGTCTAATGCTAGTACTCAAGATCCAATCTTTTCGTTAAGCCCTGGCAAACCCCCGAAAGCGGATTTCTGCTGTGTCCATAAAGGACGATTGATAATTGTCAACCCAGATGAACCAGGAAAGATACATTATTCAGCACTAACACATTTGGATTGGAGTTCTTCTGGGTTATCAGGGAAAATTGGCGCGATTGATTCAAACGCCAACTCTTTTCCGATAGGCGGGATAGTTTCTTACTTGGGTGTTTTATGGCTGTACGGCCAACAGACACAACCGTATATTTCAAGGATTACCGGTGCAGACCCAACAGACTTTGCGCAAGAACCCTTGTATCAATCCATATGGACGACAAGCAAGCTCTTAACTTCCGTTGGGAATAACCTTTGGTCGTCTTCAGATGACGGGGTTGACCCGTTAGTCCCAACAGACACGTATTCGGATGTTGAAACCTACTCCGCGTCTGACCCTGTATCCGATAGAATCACAGACTATTTTGATTCAGACACAGACTTTGCGGTTTATAATCCTGAGCATGGTCAATATCAATTAATCATGCAGGGGTATCACCGGATAATGAATTTTCATACAAAATGCCCGGTCCAAGACCCTGATGGGAATGGGGTAAGGTTCCCCGTGTCTGAATATGAATTATACCGGTATGAATTGACATCATCGACTTACAAATGGACGGCGAGCGCAACGGCGAATGTATATTATTGCGAACTTTCTACCGGTGGCGACCCCTCCATATTAGAACCCGATGCAGTTATGCTGGCTGGTCGGAAAATGGACCAAATAACGGTATTCGCTAATTTAGACGACCATGAATGGTATTACGGGGATGAGGACACGTTAGGGTATAACACAGTCTATATTAAAGACGCATCCGGCGACCCCGACACCACCGGCGTTAGTATCCGAACTGTACTAATTCCGACTTGCGCGTGGAAGGCAGACGGGACAGTATATTATGGCGCTTCAGATGGCTATATTTACACGTATGATTCGGATGAATACAAAGACATGACTTCCATTCAAATGGAACCGATTTGGGCACCTCACTACCCCGCAATGCCGTTTTCATACGCTAATTTAACCGACTTCCAATTGTATATGTCCGCATACGCAGGGGCCGAAGTTGAAATCACATTTTACATTAATGATCTACAGTCGAATTCAGCGATAACAAAGACATTAGCGATTGCGGACGGCCTAACGATTGGTGAGTTAATAATGGACATCGGAGACATGAAATTCTCTTTTGATGCGTCGTCTTCTCCGCTTTATCAACGAATAAATATGAATGCACGAACATTTTCAGTGTCGATAAAAATTACAACCATTGCAGGATACCCGATCCATTCCAACGGGTTAATGGTCGGGTTAGTTAGGAAAAGCATACGATGACAACAGGGACAAAAGCGCAATCATCCGATCAGGCAAGCACGTATTTTTTAGGGTCGCATAATACGAACATTGATTTGATGGATGCCAACACAACCGAGAAAGAAAACGCCCGGAATTCGACGGTTAACGGCACTAATTATGCGAGTATCGACGCAAGGCTTGAAGCGATTGAAACGGCGATAGCGGCGGCGGTTGCAGGAAGCGGGAATTTAGTTAGCTCGAACGATACGACGCCGGGGTATTTAAACGGTAAGATTGTTGCAGGCGAAGGAGTTGGGTTAACAGAAGGGAACGACGGGGGGGACGAAACATTAACCATAGACGCTGAGCAAGCCGTAGAACAGGCTTTAGGTTTGGCGTTTTTCCAAACGATGGCTTTTTAAATGGCGATTACATACACAAGAGGCAAATTAGCAAGCTCAAGACCGGCAAATACGGATGAAGCACAACTATACGTTGTCCCGGCAAGCACAGAAATTGACGCGGTTTTGAGGATCTGCAACCAGGACTCAAGCACACGTAATTACAGGGTTGCTCATTGCACAGCGGCTCATGGCGACGCGGCGGCAGACGGTGACGATTTTATCGCTTACGATACGGACATTGAAGCGAATACAACCCATGAAATAAGCATCCATGCGAATGCAACTGAAACGGTTAGAATTAAAGCAAGCGTAGCAGACAAAATATCTTTCGTTTTAGAAGGGAATAAAAAGGTTACGTCATGATAAATACTCCAAAAACAACTGGTGGTCTGCCACCGTATTGGGGGGAGCCGTTAAAGTTTACAGGGTACGTGGCTAACCTGTTTTATCCTGCATCCATAGTGCCAACATCTATGGATGATGCAAGCTTAGCGAGTGGCACAGTCTACTATGTGCCTTTTGTGCCTATAACCACGCATACGTTTACAGGTTTGGCTATCTACAACCCTAACGGTAGTTTCAGCGGGAACCAGATTAACATGAGTATCTATGATTCTACCACTGGTAACATACCTAATGACAGGCTTTTTGCGGCGGTAGACGTAACGCTTGGTGCGTCTCAGGCTGTTAATACTGCAACGATATCACAAGAGTTAACAGCCGGAGTGTTATACTTTTTAGGCATAGAGTTAGACACCACGTCAGATTTACTTAGGTATGTGTACGACACATCGAATGTTATCGCATCCACCCTTTTTAATAACGGTCTGCCTTCAAGCCGGATGCAAGATCCGCTATATGATATCTATGCAGAGTCGGCGGCGGCGCTACCAGTGACAGCAGGAACTATTGTGCCAAGCACTACTGCACCCGCAATAATGATAAGGGGGTAAATAGATGATAATACGTGAATGGAATAACGGAATACTTACTGAAACCGGCACACCTGATCCACCGCAGAAGTCAATCTACAGTATTGATGAATTTATTGCTCTCATACCTAAAGCTAAAATACGTGAGATCCAAGCAGCGGCCGAAACAAACGATGATATTAATATGTGGGTGTTTAACCTTCCGATGCTTAAAAAAGTCGATTTAAACAATTTACCGCAATGGTTCCTTGAAGGGATAGCCACAATGGTTACGGCTGAGATTTTCACACAAAATCAGGCCAATAATTTTTTGGAGTTATAAATGTCATACACGCAATTTTTAAACGATTATAACGCCGGATGGGATATGGCGTCAACCGGGCAGCAGAAGCAAGGCAACCTAAATTGGACATCCAACAACGCCAATTGGACGAACCCGGACACAGGTAACACCTTTAGTTGGAGCAAATCAGAAGACCCGTTTAAAGTGTATGAACGTGCGCCTCAGCAATTTAAAAACACATGGGATGAAGCCTATGGAGCGGATGCGTTTAAAATTCCATTGCAACAGCAACAATGGCAACAGGATCTTTTAAGCAAGATTCCACAATCAAACAGCACATCCGCGAACGTATCAAACTCTCAGAGTCAATCTTATAGCGGGTTGCCGCAATCCACAATCACGCCGTTTCTTGAAAACATAATGCCGCTGTTAAACACGACCATTTCAAGTTTACCGGCTACAATTGATAAATACACGAATAATGCCGCTAAACTTTACGGGCAAATGGGCGGGCAGATGCTCAATCAGCAGATGCCGGATTATCTAAACGCATTAAACCGAAGGGGGATATTAGACAGCACGATTACATCCGACGCTTTAAGGGGATTAGGGCGAGACATCTCCGATTATACCGGGAACAAGGTATATGAGGCGGGGATGAATGCGGCGCAGATGGCGGCTAACATTCCATCAGTTTTAGGTCAGTTAGCAACATTAGGCCAAAGCTCACAATCAAGCGGAACGTCAACCGGATTCGGTGGGAGCAACAGCACGACGACTGATCCATTGGCACCGTACTATCTGCTAAACTCATTAGCTTTGACCAATGGAACGGATTCAACCACAGGCGCGACTGATACCACCACGACCGACACAACTAATACAACCCCTTGGTCTCCAACCGGGGGGGATGGATACGGCGCATTTGAAACGGACTTGTTGAACTTTTTAAACAGCGCGGCATCCGGTCAGTCTTACGATTGGTTAGGCGGGAGTATATTAAACAACCCCGGCGATTTGATGACCTATACCGGACCAAACGGGCAAGTGAACACATTCGGGGATAATGCGACCTTAGATGAAATCCTTGGACTTCCAGGGGTTCAGGATTGGGCTTCAGGGCAATATAATTTCAACCCTGCGGCGGCGGCTCCGGCTACACCACAGGCTGTATTGCCAACTGAATATCAGAACTTGGTTGATGAGAATGGGGAACCCATACCTATCAGCCAGCAGGATTACAATATGATTCAGGCGGCGGGCGCTTCTGACTTCGGAGACTATGCGGATAGTATTTATGAAGCCAATGGGTATGAGGGGTATATGGCCCTCCCTGAGAATATACGTAGAGCGGCAGAGGCGAAAATCCCGGAGTTTAAAATTATGACCCATATAGACGGAACGAAGAAAACAGACGGGCAGCCGGTTTATAACGATACGGTGAAAGGGATAATAGAACCGGGAGAATATTTTTTAGCCTATGATTATCTTGAGGACTACATGGAACAAAATGACATGGACGCTTTGAAATATGCAAAACTCCCGTTTGATTTAAGGCTTGCGGCATATTCAGATGCGGTACGGTTCGGAGAGCCGGAATTCTGGAAAACAGGGTTAGAGTTTAAAAATACCGGATCGTGGAATGACATAAGCGATAGCGTCGAAGCGTCTGAAGCGCAAAATTATAATTACGGACAATATATAGGTGCATAATGGCAATTTTTGATCAAAAATCAACAACCACTGCTTCAAAGGTTATGCAACCCGCAGGATGGCGCGGATTAGGCGATACCCGTTTAGAAGATATTTTTGACCGGTGGTATTCAGGGGCTTTTGGTGCCAAAGGAACGATTGCATCCCGAATAATGGGTAAGGGAAGCGCATATCAAGAAAACCTTGCAGAAGACAACCAAGCCCGGCAAGACGCATCTCAAAACTTAGTCAATCAATCCACCGGCATTGAAAACGATCTGATCAATTCGTTAACGTCTGCCACAAACAAATACACCGGGGATATTGATAGAATAACCCAACAGAATTCAAGCCCGAAGTTTAACATTAATGTTGGTGGTCAGACATTGGGGGTTATCCCGCAGGGGAACATTAACTTAATGGATCAATTGGCGAATATGTCAGGCAAGACATATAACGCCAATTCTACCCTTGCCGGTAATAAACGAAATTCATTGTCAGGATTGGCACAAATGCAGGCGGGGCATGATTCCACATTCACCCCGAATCAATCATACTTTCAATACATGGATTATTTAGGGAACCTGGCGAACCATTACAACGATCAAAGATTTCAAATACCGTCCTCCTACGGAACGACCACGACCACAAATACTCCATCACTTTTCAACGCGGGGTATGCTCTGTCCAATGCTTTATCGGGGCCGTTAACGGGGGGGATGAATTGGCTTAGTGGTTTAGGTGGGAATATGGGGGCAGGTGGGAATATGGGGGGATTAACCGGCATGGCAACCGGGCAAATGCATCCAAACAATTTAAACGGCTTATATTGGAGTAGATAAATGCCATACGATAATCAAGCAATGTTTCAGGCATCAGAGGGGTACAACTCTCTTTATCATAAAATAAAAAACCGCAATCTCGGCAAGCAGTTCATTCAAAACGGGGATTTGTCGGCGCAAGGGCTGTTAAACTTCGCGCAAGAGAAAGGGCTTGATGAGCGGCAGATCGGGGGGCTGTTTGGCGTTGTTAAGGCGTTTGCTGAAGATAATAAACAGTATGAACCGTTGTCAAAACTGGGGAAAGAGTTAAGTGACAAACAGAATATGAAAGGGTTCAGCGAGTATCAAGAAACTAAAAATGAAGATTACACGCTAACCCCCGGATCGAAAAGGTATAACAAAAACAATGAGCAAGTGGCTGAAAACCCAAAGACAGAAAATGTTTCTGAACTGGCGAAATTAATAAAAGGGGCCGGGATAACTGATGCTGACGCAATTCAAGATATTTATGAGCAAGCGATTACAAAAAAGATTACCAACCAAAAGGGTATGCGCCTAACCACAAACCCCGATGGCACATTTGAATTAACACAGGGGGACGTTCCAGAAAAGAAAAAAACCATGCCAGCGGGTGAAGTTTCAAAAATGAGCGAGTTTAAGGTTTATAGAGACACCACACAGCAGATCAATAATATTGTGAAATCTGGCAAAGCGGATACCGGCCCTTTTGAAGTTATAAAGAAGCTTATGGATAACTGGGGCATTATGCCTAATGAGCAAAGAATAGAATTGAGATCGCTTGTGGCGAGATTGCCAGGCGTTATGTACGCCATGCGGGGTAAGCAGTTAAGCGACAAAGAACTTCAAGTCGCTCTAGATATGATGCCTCAAATGAAACTTGACGACAAGGCCTTTGCCATACAGCTAAATAAGTTCATGGAGTACATGAATGAAATATTTACAGCGAAAAAGCAAGGGTTTAGAGATGCAGGATACAAGGTCGGAGAAAGCACACCATCAATAGAATCTTTTTACATGGATCAATAAAATGCCGAAAGTTTTAAATTTAGAAGAAGCAAGAAAAGCTGGCATTCCAGACAGTGAAATTATTTCATTTTTGGCAGGTAAGCATAAATTTAATCTGGATGCTGCGCGAAAAGTGATGAAAGAGGGCAAAAGGGTCTTTTCAGAGGAAAAAATACTGAGCACCCTTATGGAAAAGGATCTTGAATGGTCAAAAGATATAGATAGAAGCACCGGAGTTGATTACGGAACAAGAATGCTTTTAGGTGATATGCCTATGAACGACCAGTTAAAAACAATGGAAAACAGATACCCTGATTCAAAACCTAAAATAGAGCCAAAATCAATCATGCTTGGGAATGAAACCGACAATATATCGTTTACCCATCCTGAAACAGGTGAACGAACGATGGTTAACCCATCCGGTTTTGATATAGGAGATTTAATGCAAAAGCATAGACCGTTAGCAAAGGCGGTTGGACAGGCAACGGGGGCAGGGTTGGGAGCAACGGCGGGGCTTGCAACCCCTATACCTGGTGATGAAGCGCCAATGGCATATATGTTTCAATCGTTATTGGGTGAAGCAACCGGGCTTGCCGATGACGCATTAATGGAACTCTACGGACGAATAGATAAAAGAAAGTTTCATCAAAGGTTGGTTGATTCTGCAAAAGATATCTTGATAGACGCCGGGATTGGCAAGGCTTCGGATAATTTAATTGATGCAGGAAAACAAATTGTAAACAAAGGCATAAACAGGCTTTCGCCTGCCACACAAGAATCAAAGACACTATACAACGATTTCATAAATACAGAAATAGAACCAACTGCTGGCGCTGTTACAGGTAATAAGTCTATTCAGAGATTAGAAGAATGGCTTGAAGGGTCACTTACTGGGCATAAAAACATTCACAATAAAGCCGTAAAATCTTTTGATGACACAGCAAACGCAACGAATGCGCTTGCAACGAAATTCGGTAAAGTTAGTGATGTTCAAACATTAGGCACAAAGGTTTTAAAGCCATCTGCAAAAAAAGCCGTTGAAGCATATGAAAAAAATGTTGAAACATTGGAAAACAAAGTCGCTGAAATGGTTGGTGCGAAAACACCTATTAGTACGGAAGAAACAGAAAAGGCGCTTCAAAAAATCATAGACAAGTTCGAGGGAGCAGAAAAGACCGGGGCCGGTATTAACCAAACTTTTATAAAAATGCTCGACCGCCTAAAAGCAGACAAAAAAACATCTATTCTAAATCCAAGCGAAGCAAGAGAAATCCCATATGATGCGATTCGTGGGTTGAGGACAAATGTCCGGGGTTTAATTGAAAAGGCCGACAGCGACACGGCCGGAAAATTAAAACAGGTTCACGCCGCTTTAACCCGTGACTTGAGAAAAGGGGCTGCGAATAAAAGCCCGGAAGCGTTAAAAACATTCGATTCGGCTATGGCGTATCAGCGGCACATGGCAGAGAAAGAACTACCAACTTTAAGAAAAATGCTTCGAGAAGACCGACCAGACGAATCTATTTATAAGTATGCAATGTCAGGTTCTAAAGACGGAAATTCAAGACTGAGAATTTTACGGAAAAACTCTACAAAAGAGCAATGGGGGGAAATGGCCGGGACAACTCTTTACAGAATGGGGTTGGCTAAACCCGGCGCTCAAAAAATAGGTACTGATATTTTAGAGGAAGGCACAACCTTTTCAGTAAACACCTTTCTAACAAGTTGGAACAAGTTATCATCAGGCGCAAAAAGAACCTTGTTCAGCGGGGGCAAGTTTGAAAAATTGCGGCCAGAGTTGGATCGGTTGGTTAAAATTATAGGCAAGCAAAAAGAAGTGGAAGGAGTGAAAAACACTTCCCGTACATCTGTTTTTAATCAAATTTCTAATTTATTCTTGGCCCCTGTTGGCGCAGGAGCAGCAGGAGCATTAAGCGGGGGAGCTGGTACAGGTATCGCGGCAACGTTAGGAACAGTTGGGGCCATGACGATCCCACCAAAGGTCGCAGCAAAGTTAATTACAAATCCTAAATTTGTTAGATGGTTGGCGCAAGGGTCTAAATTAATAGAAAGAAACCCTGCATCTATAAAAACACACATACCAAGGTTAATGGCGATTGCGGCAAAAGAAGATGCAGATGTAAAAAAATCAGTTCTTGAGTACAAAAAATATTTAGAAACGCAATTTGGCAAAGACAAACAAGAAAAATTGGAGGCTCGGTAAATGTCAAGAAAACTAATCTTTACAGTATTAATCCTATTAACCATGTCTGGTATTGTTTGGGCCATGCAATCTGTAACGACTTCTAACCACTCCGCATCCGGTGTTATATCTTCAACCGCTTGTTATTTCGTACAAGCGACATTAATGCCGAACGGATCGGATAACTGCGATATTACTTTATACAACGGGACGGATACAAGCGGGGTAAAAATACGGCCGACAATAACAGCGTTAGGGACAGGTGGAAAATTAGAAATAGAAACCACTTTTCCGATTTTCTGTGACAAAGGGTTGTATGTAGCATTGGGAGATTCCGGATCAAATGTTGATTATAATGTAGATAGGATTGACCCATGAAAGCAGTAACAAAGAGCATAACAGCACAAAACACATTTACAGATTGGATAACTCCGTCTCTAAAAAACGGTCAGTTAAACGTGTCTATTTCAGGTGTTGACGATTCCGAAGTCACCCTACAGCGATCATTTGACGGTGGGTCAACGGCGCTTGATTATGATTCGTACATTACTAACACAGAGTTTATTATGTATGATGCAGAGGTGAATGTTTTATACAGATTGGGCGTAAAAACAGGCGATTACGGTACAGATACGGTCGCGGTAAGGTTGAGTAGATGATTGATATCGCAGTAAGAGCAAGAGATAGCAAGGGTTATAATAAAGGTGAGATTACATCCGCGAAGCCGCATCCTCGCGGTTGGGGCAATAAGATGGTATTGCCTGATTATATCCGTGTGACGGTATCAGATGCAGACATGGACAGTATAAAGCCTTATATTTCGGGTGTTCGTGAAGAGTACACTATGCTTGATAAAGATACAGTTTTAGAAATCTGGTCTAATTGCTCTGCTGAAAAGAGGCAGAAGATAAAAGAGTATTTTTTGGCTCGGTATCCGGTGTTGCAGAATATAGATATCGCATCTAATATCAGCGTTTTAAAGTCTGAGCTATTGGAACTCGGTATAAGCTTGGAAAAAGTAAAGACGATACTAACTGAAGAAATAAAAGACAAGTTCAGAGATTATTTAAAGCACAGAAAGTATAAGATTCGTGAGTCGGTAATAGATAATTATGTATCAAACGAAATCGGTGAAGCAACTATCACTCTCACACAACTCCAAAACGTGTTGGAATTAAGCTAAATGGCAACTATCACAGTCGGCGAATCCGGCGCACCAACATATGATTACGATACGCTTGACGAGGCGTGTGATAACGCAAATGCTGGGGATACCATACAGATATCCGGTGAGTGGACGAATCCCGACACTGCGAATGTTACTGTTGCCGATGATAACCTAACGATCGAGTGTATCGGAGATTCGTTGCATCCTGGCTATGCTAATGAATCTGGCTCACCTACTCACTATAGACTTTACTGTTCAACCAATGGTGATCACTGCATCGAGATAACAACGGGTGACGGGGTTACGATTAGAGGACTGGACATTAAGCAGGCCAGCACCGGAACATCTGATGAGTGTATTCGTATATCGGATATTGGTGCAACTGTTACTGTTGAAAAATGCTTATTACATTCAGGCGACAGTACAGCAGATCAGGACGGCGTGTATATCGCGAATATCGGTGTTGGTATATCTGTGTGTGAGTGTATTATCTACAACTTTCAACGTGCTGGCGTACACTACCAAAATTATTCGGGCGGTAACGGCACCGGGGATCTTGACGTTCGATCTTGTACTATTATCAACTGTGGATCGGAAGGGGAACTTGAGGGTGGTGGAATAAATATTGCTGAGTCTAATCTCGCTATCACAGTAAATTGCTTTAACACTATCAGTATGGGCAGTCATGCAGATGGTGGCGACTATAAAACATATATTGGCACCCCTGCATGGAACATCTCCTACTGCATAGATTCTGATAACTCAATTGCAGCAGTAGACTCCGGCGGTGCAGGAAACCTCGCATCTCATAATCTAACAGATGATAACTCTAAATCGTCTGACGGCGATTGGGTAATCGTTGAGGAGACAGCAAGCGGCTCAGAGGATTACCGTTTACAGGACAATACGTACAACGACGCTCAAGATGCTCACGCTACTGCAACAGCAGAGGGAATGACGATATCAGGTACGACAGATATCGTAGATACGAGCAGACCTCAGAATACGAATTATGATGTTGGGGCTTTTGAAATTGAGGTTGGAGGGGCAAGCTCAACACCATCAAGTACGCCATCGAGTACTCCGAGCAGTACGCCAAGTAGCACCCCAAGCTCTACACCATCAAGTACACCGTCATCAACTCCGAGCCCGTCGAGCACTCCAAGTTCAACACCGAGTTCAACGCCGTCAAGTACTCCGAGTTCAACGCCAAGCTCTACACCGTCGTCAACTCCGAGCCCGAGCTCAACACCGAGCAGTACGCCAAGCTCAACACCAAGTTCTACACCATCGAGTACACCGTCAAGTACGCCTTCGAGCACACCGAGCCCGTCATCAACACCAAGTTCAACACCGAGCTCAACACCGAGCAGTACGCCAAGCTCAACACCGTCGTCGACACCAAGTTCGACGCCAAGCCCGAGCTCAACACCAAGTAGCACACCATCATCGACGCCAAGCAGTACGCCGTCGTCAACACCAAGCTCTACGCCAACGGCAACGGCTAGCTCAACACCATCAAGCACACCGTCAAGTACGCCGAGCTCGACGCCAAGCTCAACACCGTCGTCGACACCATCAAGCACTCCGTCGTCAACACCAAGCCCGAGTTCAACGCCGTCAAGTACGCCGTCGTCAACTCCGAGTTCAACGCCGAGTAGTACGCCAAGTTCGACACCAAGTTCAACACCGAGTTCAACACCAAGCAGTACACCGAGTTCAACGCCGAGTAGTACGCCGAGCGCGGGGTCAGCGGCGGCTATACCGATAATTTCAGCGAATGGAATCAATAGTTTAGTTACAGGGAGACAAATCATAAATGGATAGACGAGAGTTACATAGGCGAATCAGAGAAAAGTTTCATGTTAAGCGGCGGGTAGATAACCTCCCCTTTGGAGCGGGACGGAGATACAACCGAAACCATTTAGCGGAGTTATTGGGAGAATTGCAATATAATAAAGGCGCTGAAATAGGTGTAAGGCGGGGCCGGTACAGCATACAATTATGCAAGTGCAACCCTAATTTAAAACTATATTGTATTGATCCTTGGAACGATTATGACCCTAAATATCCATTGTCTAAACAGGAAAAAATATATCAAGAAGCCAAAACGAATCTATCTCCATACAATGCAACCTTGATACGCAAAGCGAGTATGGATGCGTTAAGCGACTTTGATGATGAATCATTAGATTTTGTCTATATAGATGGAAACCATAAGTATGATTACATCGCCCCGGACATAATTTTTTGGTCTAAAAAAGTTCGTCCGGGCGGGATCGTTGGGTGCCATGATTATTATGCGTTCGGGTGGTCGGGAGTTGTTCAGGCTGTGAATTCGTATACTTTTTGTCACGACATACGGCCTTGGTATGTAACAAAGGAATTAGAACCGACAGCATTTTGGGTGAAGCCATGATTTCAATTGTTAATGCAATCCTAAACAGTCCTGAAGTAGCAAAAAGGCAGATATATCATTATAACAGGATGAATTTACCTGACGATGTGGAGGTTGTTTTTGTTGATGACGGATCAGACCCGCCACTTGATATGGATGGTTTGGATATAAATTTCAGCTTCCGACTGTTCCAAACAAACGATTTTAGACCGTGGACACAACCAGCGGCGCGAAACTTCGGGGCCAAACAAGCCAAGGGTGAGTTTTTAATTTTAACAGATATTGACCATATCGTCACACAAGAGATTATTAACACAGCAAGAAACTGTAAATATGATGTGGTGCGGTTCAAGCGTGAGGTCGCTGTTATAGACGAAAAAGGAAGGTTTACTCAAGATTGGGATGTTTTAAGAGCGTATGGGTTTAATCGAGATAAGTTGCAAATAGCCCCGCATGGCAATTCGTATATTATGGAGCGGGAATTATTTCTTAGATTGGGCGGTGTAGACACAAGGTATGTTGGAACAGGTAAGTATCCCAACCGGGAGGAAGTACCCCTAAAAGCCAAGCTCAAAGCATTGGAGGACAAGGGGGAAATATCCATTCTTCAGGATGAGACAAAACCAACCATTTATATGATTCCGAACGGGAAATATTGCGGGGATAAAGATTATAACCCGTTTGGGCTGTTTCATAATTTAACGCGCGAAAGAAATATAGGCAGATTAACCAACAAACAAAAAAGGGCTGAACGTGCGAGAATTAAGCGTAATTATACCCGCGAGAAATGAAATATTCCTAAAACAAACGATTGATAATGTTTTAGAGAACATAGAAGCGGATACGGAAATCATAGCCATATGTGATGGGTACTGGCCAGCCCCACCGATTAACGATCACCCCCGAGTTACGATTGTCCATCATACATCCCCGGTTGGACAGCGTGAAGCAACCAACGAAGGCGCACGGCTGTCACAAGCAAAATACATTATGAAATTAGACGCTCATTGTGCTGTGGGTAAAGGTTTTGATCGGATTATGATGGCAGACTGTCAACCCGATTGGACGATGATTCCTAAAATGTGGAATCTCCATGCATTTGATTGGGAATGCACCGAATGCAAAAAGCGCACATACCAGGGCAAAAAACCGGATAAATGCAAATGCGGGAACACTGACCATGAAATGAAAATTGTGTGGGAACCGAGAGGGAACAAGGTCACTTATTCATGGCGGTTTGATAGAAACTTGCAGTTTCAATATTGGCGCAAGCATGTTCGTAGGTGCCAGGGAGAACTAATTGAAACCATGTCATGCATAGGGGCATGTTTTTTGATGCTTAGAGAGAGATTTTTCGAATTGGGCGGCATGGATAACGGGCATGGTTCATGGGGGCAGTTTGGCACCGAGTTGGCGTGTAAGGCATGGCTTTCCGGTGGAAAGATGATCACTACCAAAAAAACATGGTTCGGGCATATGTTTAGAACCGGTAATTTTAGAGGTGCCTTTGGGGGTGATGGGTCGTTCCCATATGATATCTCACAGCAACAAATAAACCATGCCCGCAAATATTCACAAGAGTTTTGGAATCAAGACAAATGGGATAAGGCGGTTAGGCCATTATCGTGGATAATTGACCATTTCAAGCCAATTCCAGATTGGCATGAGGATGAAAAATGATTGGACATAGATGTCATAGGTGCTTGTGGTTTGATAACCAGCACAAAACATTAGACGAGTTGGAGAATAAAGACCTTGGGTATTGTCGGAAGCATAAGCCGGTGGTGTTTGCGAATAAAGGAAAATATTACGGGGGGTGGCCCCTGGTTGACATAAACGATTTTTGCGGAGAATTCCGGGAGGATAAATAGATGGGATGTCCATCAGTAATTGAATTGGAAAAAAACTGTGTTTTCTCGATATGTACCCACGATCCAGACACAGGGGTTTTGACTGATGCGGATGCGGCCCCGGCATACAGAGTATATGAGGAAGAAACCGACCCCCCTATTTTAACCGGGGAAATGGCTAAATTAGACGACGACGACACGACGGGTTTTTATACTGAGTCGATTGCTTGCACTGCGGCAAATGGGTTTGAAGTGGGTAAATCATACACTGTTTATATTCAAGCAACCGTGGATTCAGATACGGGTGGAATTTGTTACGGATTTACTATAACAGGCGACGGGACCGATATTGACAACATCCTATCATTATTAGACGACGCACGAAGTGAACCCGGCGACACAGCGCCTCCAGCAAACCCGGACGCCATGACAAAACTTGATTACATCTACAAATTTTTAAGAAATAAAATCGAGGTCACAGCAACAAAGATCCACGTTTATAATGATGCCGGTGATAATAAAGACCACACATCAACGATTAGTGATGACGGAACAAAATTTACGCGAGGGACATTCGCATCAGGTGACTAATGGCAGTTGACACAGAAAATAAAAGACGGTCAGCAATTGGATTACCGATACCGACAGCAATGCCGGAACCGGACGGAACAATAGATGACAATGACCGAATGCATGTGATTGGTATTTATTCTGGTATTGATCCAGGCGCGGCAGCCGTCCCGGTCAACAGAAAAAAGGGGCTCTTATTGGGAGTTTATTAAATGGATAAAAAAATAAAAGAGTTTTACGCTAAAAAAAACCTCCATGTCAATCGGATGGTGGAAAAACGACCAGCAGATATAAAGCCTGCACAAGTTTATGTTGCCGCTGAGAAATTATACCAGCGGATCCAAAACGGCTTAGATATCAAAGATATCAAGATTGTTTGGAAGATTTGGGAAATGGCCAGAGATTGTGCGACAACTGAGTACGACGAAAAGCGTAAGCGGTTAGCAGAGTTGAAAACCGCGGTGAAGCGGCAACGGTCAATGATTAAACTATTGCAGGCCGATAAAGAAAATAACAAGCAAATCAAATTGGAGCTTGTCAAAGCCAGCCTAAAATATAAATCCAGGTACAAACGGGTATTAACCGGTTCGACCATTTTAGCAATATTATCATTAATTAACGCGGGGTATGTATGTCTGACTTTAATCGAATTCTAAGGCAAAAACAGGCGACGCCGTACCACAAATCAACTGCTGGTAACGGGACCCAGCAGATAGCGACCGGCGCGGCCTATCTGAAAGGTATTTTAATCGGGGAAACGGATGGGCTGAATGATCCGACAATTACCATATATAATGGAACTGCAAATACAGATCATGAAGTTGTTCCCACAACTACTTATGACGCATCAGCTTTGGGCCTGAATGGGTTCATGCCAGCGTTTGATATACCTTGTAAGGGCGGTATTTTTTATGAGATCACATGCGGCGGCGCGTGTGAGGTTGTTATTTATTATTCGCAATATCGAGCATAGGAGGTTTTATGAAGCGGTTAGTATTACTATTTTTGCTATTCCCATCCATTTGCATGGCGGGTGAAATATCATTGTCCTGGGACGCGGTGGCAGAGGCGACAGGATATAAATTGCACTATGGGACAAATCCGGAACAGCTTGACACAATCACGGATGTTGGCAACGTGACGGCTTTCACGGTTGCTGAGCTAACGATGAACACACAGTATTTTTTTAAAGTGTCATGTTACAATGACACGGGAGAAAGCCCCCTTTCCCCCGGCGTGTTTGGAACCCCGAAATGGCCAACTGTAAAAAATCTTAGGATTGAAAACCTATGAGCGATGAAAAGATTGAAATTCACTTAGCGAGGATAGACGAGCGGCTGGTTGCCATATGCCGCAAATTAGACAAGGCTGCCAGCGCAGAAGGTTTTACAAGATGCGCGACGAACAGGTCAGACATAAACGGGCTACAAAAGACGGTGGTATGGATACGAAACACCTTTGTTGGGTTTGTAATGGGCTTGGCTGTATGGATTGCGAAGGATCTGATAAAATGACTCTCAGAGAAAAACAATCACAGTTTGTCCATATGATCGGCCTGTTGATTCAGTTTGCGTATTTGAAGGGGTATGAACTGACATTTGGAGACTGTTTCAGGGCTGAATCATGCACACACGGCCATCCAATGTCATTACATAGACAGAGATTAGCTGTTGATTTTAACGTGTTTAAAAACGGTGTGTATTTAGACAAAACCCGTCAATTATCCGAATTGGGCAAATTCTGGAAAGAGATTGGTGGAACATGGGGGGGCGACTTCGGAGACGGGAACCACTTCTCATTGGAGCATGGAGGTATGAAATGAAAGAACGTTTAATTATTTGGGCATTATCAACTCTTTTAACAAGAGATAATTTCGAGTATGTTGTGGATGCGATCATTGACATGATTGAAGACTATGCGGCGAAACATAAAAAGCCGAAATATGCTAAGGCGGCGGCCACAGCTAGGAACCTGTTGGCCATTCCAGATAACGACTAATGTTCAAAGACGTCATTAGAAAAATGGATGAACTAATCGAGGTTGTTGTTACTCTGATTGTTGAAATCAAGGGCCTTCGTAAAGATATGAAGACCCTTGATAAAGGCGAATAGGGGCTTTAGCGATCCTGATAAAAATATGTGTTTCATCCTGCATCCTTTGTGTGGGGTTATTCCCACAGCCCCCTGTCTTCAACTTCCTTCACAAACTCTCGCCACAGTTTGTCAAATTCTTCGTAGACGTCACCATCATAATAAGTTTGCATCATCGCATCAATTTCCCCCTTTGCTCGACTCCATGCCATGTTTCGCAGTGCTTTTAATATTTGTGTGTCCATTTGTCTCCTTTTTAAAATGTCTCTTTTTTGTCCTGAGTTGATATTATTGATGATATTGCGGGTGTATTGCGGAGACGCACGGATAGCAAGGAAAGCTGTATTTTTGCAAGTATTTAATTTTATTAAGGATTGGCGGAGAGGGTGGGATTCGAACCCACGAGCCTTGCTCTTGGGGGCACGATTGGCGCGGGCTTTAGATATTATATCTAAAAATGTCTCCTTTTTGTCGCTAGAAAAATGTCGCATTAATCTTCCTTTAGTAACGAGAATGACACCGTGCGCCATTTATCGGTATCCCCGTTTTCAATATAGGCTTTTAGTCTTGGCGGTATGTTTTTTGTTGGTATTTCAATAATTTCTGAAGTATTTTCAACATCACCACCAATATTCGCTGCCGCTCCAAAATCTGAAAGTGTTGCAACTATTTTTATCATAATCATTCTCCCTTTAAATCATTTTTTATGTGATTCATTGTTGTTTTTGTCGAAAAAACTGATTGCTTGAAACATTTGGTCTATTATCAGCTTTGAACCGTCGGAAAACTGTATTGTGCAATCGATGCAGGTTATTGAAACGGACAAAACAACCTTACCCGTAATCCCATCTTGAAAGATACCTTCGCCATAAACGGACCTCATTTAACCTCCCCCTTCACGCCTTTTTGTCGCTCTGGTTTTGTCGCTATTTCTTTTGAAAAACCATCAAAACATTTTTTACAAACAACCTTATTCCCCTTGTCGGTAAAAATTAAATAAACATGAGTTCCAGGTACAACCTCCCATTTAAACTTACAGGCATTGCAACGGGTCCGCTTTCTTCCTATGGATGGGTGTTTTTTGTTGAAGGCCAACCAATCGCTAATTGCCATGAGTTCTTTAAATACCTTTTGAACCCTGAAAACTTTCGTAGTGATTTCTTTCCAACCACCATAAATGAATTCCGTTCTCATCCCTCACCCCCTACCTAATTTTCTGGACATTATTCAAAACCTCCCCCAACGCCTCAGTCGAGTGTTGAGCGTATCTTTGTGTCATTTTGGTTGTTGTATGTCCTAACAGCCGTCTTACAACCTCCATATCCGCATGGTGGTTGTTTAATAACTGGCATCCCATAGAATGTCGCATGGAATTATTTAGAGACACATATTCAAGCCCTGCGTCCTTAACTGCCTTGTTCCAAATCTTGTTAATGTTCTTTGAATACGGTCTTTTTGTTGTCGGATTCGGGAATCTAAACTCACTTAAATAAACAGGCGAATCAGCAAACAATTGTCTCAATGCGTCCGTTAGAGGAAACGCTCTGGCCTTTTTGGATTTAACGTCTTTCAGTTCTTCACCCTTCCCTTTTTTCGCCCTGCCAAAGGTTTTGGCTATAATGATATGATCGTCTTTGATATCTGTTTTTCTAAACGCCCTTGCTTCACTCGGCCGGCAGCCGGTTAATTTCATGAAAATAAATATCGGCTTGTGTTTTTCGGGAATTTTGTTGGTTACGTTCCATTGATTTTCCTCGGACATCCAAACAATTTCTTTTTCAACTATCTTGTTTTTACCTTTGAATTCAGGGAAAAACGGCATCTGTTGGATATGTCCAGACTGCCATGCATCCCGCATCATTGTTTTCAATGCAGACATGACGTTCTTTTTGCCTTTTGGCTCCCGTTTGATTTTTTTCATTAAATCTTGAAGCTTGGCCTTGTTCAGATCGGTTATGTATTCGTCTCCAATAACAGGGATGATATGATTATTGAATGAATTCCTGTAATCGTATTCGGTCCCCCATTCAAGCGCCTGGGCCTTAATCCAGATTTTAAAATATTCCCGAACTAAAAGCGGTGATGATTTGCGGTACTTGAGAGGGTTGAATATCCCCATTTCGATTTCACGGTTAATGTCGCGCCTCAAAGCTTCAGCCATTTGAAGCGTTTCGCAACGATGCTTTCCCCCGTATTTTGAGAACTGATGCTTTTTCCCCTGCCATTCCAGGTCTATACAATAAGTATAACCCGTTGAACTTTTTTTGGTTTTTTTGCGCCTAATGCGCCCCAAGTCGGACATAAAGAAACTCCCCCCATTAAATTGTTTGTCATGACAATTTTGGGAGTTACTATATATAGGGGGAGTTTTCAACTGTTAGCCCTTCACCACCTTAACGATCCGTTCCAAATGCTCTGTACTGAGCTTGTTCCAGTGATTGACATTATAACCGGACAGATAATTTATTAATTTACTGCGATAAATTTTTTCTTTTATTTCTTGTATGAGTTCAGGTGTAGCTTGCTCCAACCTCGACCCGTAATGGTTCCCGACTTCACGCCCGTTTTGTTTCCAATAGCGATTTGATTTGATGATAATTTGTTTTGGGGTTGTCCGGGTGACGGTTTCTACCCGCATGTAAGACCTCCAGCCACCGGAACAAACAACAACATTATCACCGGGCTTTAGGTCGCTTACCCAATCTTCATTCATCCCCCCTCCTTTCGGGTTATCCTTTATTGCTACCATTTGATCAAAAAACCGTAGAATGGCAGGTCATGAGTTTTTAAGAAAAAGTTTCGAAAGTCGTCTATGTAATGGAATCCATCGGCCTTAGCCAATGCATATTTTTCATCGATATCAAGGACGTTGACCCCGACAATAATATTGAATTCTTCTATCACTATTCTTTCGACGCTTTTGCATTCAGCCTCTTTTAACTTCCGGCAACCTTTGGTCCTCATGCCGGTGTATAAATAAAGCTTATCTCCGGGTTTCGGGTTTCTTCCGTCTTTTCTGTCTGCGCGGATTGTTTGGCGCTTTTGGCCGGATTCAACAGCATCTGCGAATTGTTTTTTAAAATTTAGTGCTGGCATCCCCCCTCCTTTCAACTGTTAGCTCTTTGTTGGGCCAGCCAAGGTTCGAACTTGGACGCTTGATTGATCAGTCAAGCACACCTTCTGTTGGCGCATGTCTACCACTCCATCTCCGGAGATTTTTCCATCACTGGCCCGTATTCAACTATCCGGTTTTTCCGGATAGTTCC
>Ga0272440_1000559_pt1 | contig 31468 bp, 26 predicted proteins | sample SSMMMBAug17_FD_192440 | JGI IMG/M metagenome (GOLD analysis project Ga0272440, IMG submission 192440) | Marine sediment archaeal communities from Little Sippewissett salt marsh, Falmouth, MA, United States - SSM-MMB-Aug17 | ecosystem: Environmental > Aquatic > Marine > Wetlands > Sediment ... | reverse complement strand
ATACCTTTTAGCGAAGCTTCTTCTGAAAATGATACCAAAAAAACATCCTTTATTGTCACCTCGTCCTGAACAATACCGATAAGCCCTTTCCAAGCCTGATACCCATATGCACGAACGATCATGGTATATTTACCAACCGGAATTTTTTCAAATGCATAGCTGCCATCATCGTTAGACTGGATTTTAAATTCCTCAGGTGGGTACAATTCATCAGAAGACAACAATTGCAACAAATAAATATCTGCACCCGATATGGGCTGTGTGCTATTAATTCCATTCTCATTGGTTTCGCTGGCATTATAAATGGTACCTTTGAGTATACCATATTCAGGTTCTGGTCGACACATGCCATGATGAAGCACATTGATCCCCGCTGTTGCTGCGTCGCATTCGTTACCATAGGTATTGCCATCGCACCCACAAACAGGATCTTCATATTCCGGACATGCATCAGGACGCGGACGACAGATACCATCACCTTCACACTCTCCTGTGGGCTTTCCACAATAATCACTTTTTGAGCAACCTAAATTATTTTCACAAAATATGGCAGGGATCAGTTCAAAATTGTGCTCGTTTTCTCCTTCAAGAATATCCATTTCATCTGTACGTGCCTGATACTTTTCAGCTTCTATGTGAATTACATATCGGCCTGAAGGTATGTCCATGAATTCATAGAAACCATGGTCATCAGACTCTGAATAATAGGATTGAACATTATCTATTCCCAGTACTGGTTTTAACTCAATACGCGCTTTTGCCACAGGAAGAATACAATCAGTGGCATCATCACAGTCAACCAGACCATCTAAAATTTGACCTTTCAGAAAGGCGATGGGTGTCATTGGAAAAAGAAGAATATCCATTTCTGTTTCCAAATCCTTAATCCCAATATTGTCTTTTCGTTCCTGGTAACCTTCAGCCCACACTTTCATGACATATTCACCGATGGGAATATCCACAAATTTATACATACCCTTATCATCAGATGTGGTTTCAAGATTCGGAATTTGTATGCTGCTGTCTGGTGTCAAGAAATATAACTGGATATGGGCACCCGCAATGGGTATGATACATCGTTCAGAATTATCAGTATCACATCTTACAGAACCATCACGCACCATCCCTTTAAGCACCGCATCACCCTCAAAATGCTCAAGAAAGACATCTTTTTCCATGACTTCACCAGCAGGAATAAAAATAACGGTTTCAAAAGGTTGATATTGATCCGCACGAATAATTAATTGATATTCACCCGATGGAACATCTTTGAAAAAATAATGTCCCTTTTCATCAGTTTCAGTTCTGACAGGCGAAATCCATGTCGAATTTTTCATGGAAACCAGAATAATAGATGCATTGGGCACAGGAGACATTTGTCCTGTTGTCGTATTGCTATCAAAAACATGCCCTTTTAATGTAGAAATTTCGCTTTCTGGTAATAATGTAATATCCTGCACAACTTCAGCACCAGATGGGATTTCAACAAAGCCTTCCCAGAGTTTAAACATATCAGCACGCGCAGTTATCTGATACTTTCCGGTAGGGATTTTTTCAAAATAATAATAGCCGCGCTCGTTTGTGATTGTATGAAACATCGGCTCAATATTCATGTTTGGATCTGTTGAAAAGATAGGAAACAAAGCGATATCTGCACCCGGAATATTCATGATACAATTTGTCCCAACGCAATTGGCAGCACCATTAAAAACATGACCTTTCAGACTGCCTTGTTCGCTTATTGGTTTTATAAAAAAACTTAATTCCAGGATATCTTCAGGTGGCACATGAACCACATCTTCAAACCTGTCAAATCCGCGGGCACTGATGACCACATGATAAACGTTTTCAGGCACATTGTAAAAACGAAAAATGCCATTTTCATCAGTATAGGTTTTCGCATATTGTCCATCAGATACGTTCATATCAAGTTCAGGGTAAGCCATCACAAGAGCACCAGGAACAGGCTTTTCACAAAGGCCGTCACTGCATTCCGTATGGGTAAGAACAACACCTTTAACACGTAATGTTTGTTCAACAGGTTCAAGGGCAATATTGATTGCTTCGTTGGCTCCGGTTTGAAGTTTAACTGTTTGCCTGAATGGATGAAAATTTTCAGAATTGACAATCATTTGATATTCAATTGCTGCCAGTCTTTCAAAGAAATATTTGCCATCAGGACCCGTTGTAACATGTATCCCTTTAATTGCAGGCAATATATCGCCTGTTTCAGTTATTGGAAAAAGAGATACATTCGCATTTTCCACAGGAACAAAACATTTTTCCGAATTATCATTATTATCGTCACATTTAACCGATCCATCGTAAACCTGGCCGCCCAGAGTTGCAATGACACCTTCAGATATCAGAACAACGTGATGTTCAACCATTTCACCAGGAATGACAGTAACCATATCTTTGCTACTTGCAAAGTTTGGCGCATATACATAAACAACATATGTCACCTTGCCATTGACAAGATAAGCGACGGGTAATTCGGTCAACTCATAATATCCATTTTCATTGGTTTCAGTTGTAAATGTTGGCAATGGCGCAAAATTGGTGTCTGCTTCAGTACCAGAGGTCGTCAATGTTGGATATGGAAAATAGGGCACTGCAACGACTTTTGCACCTGGAACAGGTCTTTTGACAGCATTATTGTTTTCATCGCCATCAATGGTGACTACTTGTCCGGATATCATGGCTTTTTGCAGCAATTCATTTCGTGTAAGAACGATCCGAACAAATTGGGTATCCTGATGCCAGTTCATATATGGATCAATACAAAAACATCCTGCCCCGACATTTTGGATTAAATTGAGAAGTGCATAAGCTGATGTGGCAGGATCAGTAATTGTCCATTGTGTATCATCGCCAGAAGCATTGTCACTATCAATCTCAATTAAAGCACTATTCGGATTGATTACCGGCAATAGTTGAGAATATCTGGGCTTGATTTCAATTTTTTGATGATAGTCTTCAAATTTATCATGTTGAACAGTGAGCGTGTATTCACCAACAGGAATATCAACAAAAGAGAATGAACCTTTTTGATTGCTAAGAACACTTGAAATAATTTTTGAAACCGTTCCATTTTCGAGAATAACCAGACTGACCCTGGCCCCCTGAACCGGATAATATGTTTCCCATGCACCAGCGCTGATATGCGGCACTTTTTCAACAATCTTGCCTATCAAAGCGCCTGTTTCCTCAGACAGATCAGGAAAAAGAACCATATTCCGAAGGCTTGTGCTGCCGCCGATAACACTGACAATGCTCAAGACTTTTTGAAATCCTGGCAGGCTGGCCATGACAAAATAGCGGCCTTCAGGAATATCATCCAACACATAAGTCCCAGAATCATCTGTTTGAGTTTTGCGAAAAGGGGTTTCTGTGTTTTCTGTATCACTTTCTGCAAGATCATCAATCGCATTCTCAGGGATAATCAAAATACTGACTGTTGCACCAGGCAAAGGTTTTAACTGACCATCTTGTCCTGGTCTGAGTACACGTCCTTTAACTTTACCATTGGCATTTTCCATTTTTTTCAGTCGAATATTCACTTTTACGACCGTTTCGTTTTCAACTTTAACCATAATTCGGGTGGGATGATAGCCTTGCTGAGAAACAGACAAAACATGTTGACCGGCCTGAAGACCTTCAAAGCGAAAACTGCCATCTTCAGCAGATTTTTGGGTAAATTGTTCACCTGTCTCTGATACACATACCACTAATGCATCAGGAATAATACGCCATACTTCGGCATCACCGGTGTCTTCAGTCACAACACCCTGGATAGTGCCGCTTTCAGCAACAACGACAATCTGTCCATTGTCATCAGCTTCAGATACGTATTTTAATTGGCGCATCCCTGTAAGTAATTGCATCTCATAAATAATATCTTGCAGTCCAATCTTTTGATCTGCATTGATATCTTTTAGGTAAAGCGTTCCATCAGCGCCAATGCCTGTAAATCCAGGCTGAGTCAGGAACATAAATACCAATAGAAATGCCATGAAAAGTTTACACATTTTAGTCATTTAAACCTCCTTTTTTTCTAACGAATGATTTGTTGTTTGATAGAAAAAAATACCATTTGAACAATATAACAATATATACAGAATGTCTGAAATATCTGTTTAAATTTAAATGGGGAACAAATATTTCAGAGCATTACGATACTATTATTAATACAAGACAATAAGAAAAAACTTTCAAAAAATACTATTTTTTGATGCTCAATTAATTTAGATTTTGCCATTTTTGAAAAAAAAACTCAAACTAAGAATTTTTCTCTGTTTTATTATTTTTTTCACCAACTTTATTTTCGACAAAATTTCTTTTTTCTATAACAAGTGTGGTCGTGAATAAATATTCTATGGACGATCATTACAAAAGTATTTTTGTTCGCAAACATGCAAACATTGACATTCATTTTTTATAAATGTATTTAAGGGAAGAATTATGATATTCCAAATATTCAATTAAAAGGAGCTAATTCAGTGAACCTCAGACTAAAACGAGTTGAATTGGTTTTTATATGTCTTTTTATTCATATAATACCAGCAAAAGCGATACAACAGGTCTATACACCTGATACACTCAAACCCTGGAAAAAATGGGTTTTACATGATAAACAAGAATATGCGTGTCCAATAGAATTTAATAATAATGATAATCGCCATTGTGATTGGATATCAGAACTGGATCTTGAACTTGATATTAAAAAGAACAACAGTCATTTTTCCATGAAAGGCATTCTCTTTAAAGCTCAAAACGTATTACTTCCAGGACAAAATGGATGCTGGCCAGATGGTGTTAATCATAAGAATAAATATTTGGCTGTTCTGCCCTTCAAAAAAATGCCATCAGTGTTCTTGCCTGAAGGTCCATTTGAAATATCAGGCCAGTTTTTGTATGATCGCTTACCAAAATCTGTATTTATTCCTCCGCATGTGGGTTTGTTATCCCTCAAAATAAATGGTAATAAAATTCAAGATCCTTTTTTCTCCAAAGATCACTGTTTATGGCTTCGCTCAAAACATTCCAAAACACCTTCAGATAATCGTATGCATGTTCAGGTATATCGGCTCATTACTGATAGTATTCCTATGACCATGACACATCATTTGCAGCTTTCAGTTTCAGGCAGCAGTCGGGAAGAACGAATCAATAAAATATTTCCTGATAAATCCATTGTTATGTCCATAGACAGTCCATTGCCAATCCAGTTGGAAGACAATAGGATTTTACGCTTGCATGTTCGAACCGGAAAATGGACAATTAAGATTGTCTCTCGTTTAACTCATCCAATACATCACATGATACCTGATTTTATAAAACAAGATAATGAAATCTGGAGTTTTAAATCCCAAACCCACTTACGAATGGTTAAACTTATTGGCATACAGGGCGTTGATCCTGTTTCATCAGGTGTACCACAGGAATGGCAAAACTATCCAGCTTATCGAGTGCAGAAAAATAAACCTGTGACCTTTCAGGAACAACAGCGGGGCGACCCTGATCCGTATCCCGACCAATTACATCTGAATCGTAATTTATGGTTAGACTTTGATGGGAATGGATATACCATTCAAGACCAGATAAAAGGTACTATCAATCAAAACTGGCGATTGAACATGAATTTACCGATCAAATTGGGTCGCGTTTCCTTTTCTGGTAAAGATCAATTATTGACTTTGTATAATAATCAATCAGGTGTTGAAATTCGAACAGGCCAGCTTAATATGACATCTGATGCCCGGTATACAGAAAGTATTAGCCGATTACCAGCAATTGGCTGGGATCAATCCATGAATCATGTTCATGCAAATGTGAATTTACCACCAGGTTGGCGCTTATTGTCCGTTTTTGGAGTCGATACTGTTTCAGGTTCATGGTTTAGTCAATGGCGTTTATTGGATTTGTTTTTGTCATTGTTAATCGGTATGGCCATCTATCACTTAAAAAATATGCAATGGGCCATACTGGCATGGATCACCATGATATTGACTTTTCATGAACCCTCAGCGCCACAACTTACCTGGCTCCATTTACTGGCAGTGATAGCCCTGTTAAATGTCGTTCCACAAGGCCGGTTTCATTCATTGATGCGGTTATGGTTTGTTTTTGCAGTCGTTTTGATCAGCATATATGTAATACCATTTATGATGTATCAGATTCGATCGGGTCTGTTTCCACAACTGGAAAGGTCCAGACAATCTATAGTACAGTCTATGCCAAAGCAAAGTTATTTAAAAAGTTTTGATCAGAAGAATAAACCTGTCAAAAGAGAAAAAGAAGTTGCTCGAAGATCTATCGTATATTCTAAAAATAAACAGAGCATATCAGATGCAGTTATTCAAACAGGCCCCGGACTGCCGCAATGGAGATGGAAGACCGTGCAGTTAAAATGGAATGGCCCTGTTGATAAGTCTCAATATTTCAGACTGTGCTTGCTCCCACCATCTCTGAATGCCATACTGGCAATTATTCGGGTGATGTTTGTTTCGCTTTTGTTGTTAGCTATAGGCAAACGCTTTGCGTATTTAGGTTTGGTGAAATAAGCTATCCTTGAGTATCTGATAAGAGACAACTTAAAAATTAGTCAGTTGTTTTTTGATAATGTAGCAGAATAATTGTAAAAACAAGCTCAACCGTTTGAATCATGTCTTCAAGTTGGATAGATTCATTGACCGTATGAATATCAGTCATGCCTGTTCCCAAAACACCGGAAATAATACCATTTTGACAAAAAATATTGGCATCAGATGCGACGCCTGAATTCTCAATCTGAAGGGAACGATTTAATGATAATGCAGCCTCACTGGCAATCTGAACGACCGGATGATCATCAGCAATATGGGTGGCCTGAAAATCTTCAAGAATTTGAATATCAATATCCGGTAAAATTTGGGAAGTTTCAGGGTCTTCAAACTTTGGACAATCTTGGATCACAGTTTCAAAGGTCTTGATTAATTGTTGGGTCAGACATTTCAGCTTGTTTTCATCGTGGCTTCGCGCTTCACCTTGAACGATAGCGGTTCTCGGCACAATGTTGGTTGCCATACCACCACGAATCAAACCAACATTTAAAGTGGTTTCATGGTCAATTCTTCCAACGGGTAAATTCGCAATCGCTTTGGCTGCAAGAAGAATACTATTAATACCTTTTTCCGGTTCCATGCCGGAATGTGCATCTTTCCCCTTTATTGTAATAACGAATCGGATTGCTGATGGTGCACGGGTAATGATTATATTTGGATCTTTAACATCAAGCACATAACCATATCTGGCTGAAATATTCTCGTATTGCAGATTTTTAGCACCCAAAAGTCCTACTTCTTCTCCCACAGTGAAAACGAGTTCAATAGGACAATGTGGGATATTTTGTTCTTTAATGATGCGCATGCATTCAATTAAAACAGCAATGCCACTTTTATCATCACCCCCTAAAATAGTTTTACCATCACTTTTAAATAATCCATTAACGATTATTGGATGAATATTTTTTCCAGGCTCAACTGTATCCATGTGTGCACAGAACATAATTGCCGGCCCAGGAATTGTTCCTGGAAAACGGACAATCAAATTTCCTGAGTCACCATCAATTTTTTCTCCTGCATTATCCACAATGATATCAGCTCCCAACGTTTTCATTATTTCCTGAATGGCGTGACATACTTTCTTTTCATTTCTTGAAACACTGTCTATTTTGATAAGATCCAGAAAGCAGGCGGATAATCGTTCTGCCTGAATCCAGTTTTTTAAAGCTGAAACGTTTGTTTGTACATATTGGCTTGACAATCATGACCTCCATGAAATATAATTATTATTTTTAAATTTTACCATACATTATATCATAATATTTACTAAAAACAGGTAAAAAAATGAATGATATTAAAGCATCAATAATTATAACAACATACAACTGGCCAGAAGCGTTGAATGTTGTGTTATCATCAATTATTGCACAAACTGAATCAAACTTTGAGATTATTATTGCAGATGATGGTTCATCTGATAAAACGGACAATTTGATTCAAAAAGTTTTAAGTTCTTGCAAGCAACGATGGATACATGTTAAACATAATGATGATGGCATCCGCCAGGCAAGAGTCAAAAATCTGGCTGTGAAACATGCTCAGAGTAAATATTTGATCTTCATTGACCACGATGTTGCACTTCATCCAGATTTTGTTAAGGATCATCTTGCACTGGCTACTCAAGGTTATTTTTTACAGGGAAAGCGCGTTTTTTTACCAGAATCCTTAACTAATGAAATGCTTGAAAATGGATCTTTACCTAAAATAAATCCATGGCAGAGAGGCATTGAAAATCGCAAGAATGCGTTTCGATTGCCGCGAGTGGGCAAATGGTTTGCACGGCCGCATAAATTTCAAAAATCGTTGCGCGGGTGCAATCTTTCAATGTTTTATGATGATTTTATTCATGTAGATGGTTATGATGAGGTATTTGATCAGGCTTGGGGAAGAGAGGACTCGGATATTTGTTACCGATTATTCCATAAAGGAATTTACGTGAAAAATTTATGGTTTTCAGGTATACAATATCACATGCATCATCGGGTTTTAAAAAAAAGAGATCGAGATATATTGGATGATGAATTGGATAAGATTATCGCTGAAAAACGAAATAAAGCGATAAAAGGTTTTTCACAGCTGTCAGATGAAGGCAGCATTGCAGGACAATCCTGAACAATTTCGGAAGTGCCAGGCTCACTGGTGGGGCTCCCGGACTTCAAATCCGGTGTGGGGCGCTAAAACCGTCCCGGGTGGGTTCGATTCCCATGCACTTCCGCCATTATATATATTCCATCATTGAAGAATACTTACTTAAATAATAAGTTCCTTATTTCAGAAAGAGTCAGTTCTTTCTGAACCTGGATTACGCTGAAGAAGATGAATAAGAAGAAATAAAACGCTTATAATTCATTTTTTTTTAGCGTAATCCAGGGGCAAAAAAAGGGAATTCAATCATGTTAATATCACATCTGGCTATTAAATATTCAACAACAGGGAGTTACTTTGCAAAGAGATCATCGGCCATATTGGTTAAAAAAAATATCATTGATTATTCATAAAGGGTATGTCAAATGCTATATTGAACCGCATCTTTCATACCTGGGAAAAAAGCCCATGATTATCAATCCCTGGTACTTGGAACTTTTTGGTCGTCCCATTGAAATTGGTGAGTATGTGAATATTTTTTCGGCGCCTGATGCCAGAACGAAATTGTTAATCTGGTCTGAAGCTGAAGGTTTGGGCCGAATATCTATTGGCGATTGCTGTTTGATATCTCCAGGCGTAAGGATGATTTCTGCAAATCTTATTTCTGTTGGACATTCCTGCATGTTTGCTCGTGGTGTTTCAATTGCTGATTCAGATTGGCATGATGTTTATGATCGCGTGGCAATGGGTCCTCATAAACCGGTAATTATTCAGGACAATGTGTGGGTTGGAGAAAGTGCAATTATTTGTAAAGGTGTAAATATTGGTAAAAACAGTGTTATTGGTGCAGGAAGCGTTGTTGTGCGTGATGTTCCCTCTAATTGTATTGCTGCTGGTAATCCAGCAAAGGTAGTGAAACAACTGGACACAGATCGTCCCATAAAAAAACGATCTGATTGGTTCCATGATCCTTTCAAACTGTTTTCAGATGTTGATCAGGTGGATCGGGATAACCTGGATAGAAACTCTTTGGCTCATTGGCTTCGGGTATCTATATTTCCTGGAAAAGATGACTGATATTAATTTATAATCAAGTAATAAAGATAATTATGATAGAACCCAAAACAACCATTGATGATATGGTAGACTTTCAAATTCAAAGAAGAGGCATAACAGATGAGCGAATTCTCAATGCCATGCGAACAGTGCAACGTCATTTGTTTATTCCCAGATCTCAACAGATATATGCCTATGAAGATCATCCCTTACCCATTGGAATGGAACAGACCATTTCTCAACCCTATATCGTTGCAGAAATGACAAACGCATTACAATTAAACCCAAATGATCGCGTTTTGGAAATTGGTACAGGTTCTGGCTATCAGGCCGCAATAGTATCATTGCTGGCAAAGGAAGTTTTTACTGTTGAACGAATCAAACCCTTGTTAGTAAAAGCGGAGCGGATATTTAACAGTCTGGAATATGATAATATTCATACACATCACGGGGATGGGTCCATCGGATGGCCTGAAAAAAGCCCTTTTGATGCCATCATTGTAACAGCATCCGCCCCAAAAATTCCATCGACATTGATCAGTCAATTGGCGGTTTGTGGACGCATGGTCATTCCTGTAGGAGATAGATCTGTTCAAAGTCTTGTCAAAGTATTCAAGGATCAAAAAGGCGTTCATGTAAACGACTTTTCATTAGTGAGATTTGTTCCCTTGATTGGTCAATATGCCTGGAAAGGTTAACAGCTATTTCGTTTTATTAAGGTCAGGTTGAAAATGAAAAAACTATATGACTGGGTTCTATCATGGGCACATACGCCTTATGGAATATGGGCTCTATTTATACTGGCTTTTAGTGAATCCTCATTTTTTCCAATCCCGCCGGATGTCTTATTGATTGCTTTGTGCGTGTCTATTCCCAAACGATCCTTTTACTTTGCATTGGTATGCTCGGCTGGTTCTGTTCTGGGAGGACTTTTGGGCTATCTTATCGGGTATTCGTTTATGTCAACGGTTGGCATGCCGATTATTGAATTTTATGATTTGACCTCTCAATTTCAAAGGCTTCAAACGGTATACACAGATTACGATGCCTGGGCAATTGCGATTGCAGGCTTTACCCCCATTCCTTATAAAGTATTTACCATAACAGCAGGTGCATTTCATATCAATCTATTCGTGTTCACAGTAGCATCATTATTATCCCGTTCTGCCAGATTTTTTATAATCAGCGCATTGATTTATTTTTTTGGAGAAAAAATACAAGAATTTATTGAGAAATACTTTAATTTCCTTTCCATTGTTTTTGTCGTTGCATTGATTGGGGGATTTATATTGATGAAATTTATTTAGGAAATCTTGGAAAAGAGCATTCCCTTTTTTTGTTAGTGGTATATTTTGCGGTTAATGATCGTAGAGACAAGGCATATCTTGTCTCTACAGAACTTAAACCGCAACGAACAGTATATATTAGAAATGGGGAAACTTATTTACACAATAGCAATCATCCGCTCAACAGCCCCACGCGCTTTTTGTTGAATATCCGAAGGCACACGTACTTCAGGAGATAATGTATCCAATGTTTTTACGACATCTTCCAGAGTAATTTTTTTCATGTCCGAACATTTTAATATATCTGAAGCTGGAATAAATGTTTTATCTGGATGATTCTTTTGAAGGGGATGAATCAATCCATATTCAGTGGCAATGATAAAGGACTTTTCTTTTGAGTCAGCGACATATTTCAACATGCCTGATGTACTTAAAACAGCATCCGCCATTTCAAGTATTTCATAGCGACATTCCGGGTGGGCCAATACGATAGCATGGGGGAATTTTTCTTTTGTTTTAGACAGCATTTCTGGCAATAAATGATGATGTATTGGGCAATAACCATCCCAAAAATGAATTTTTTGGGAGGTATGATTGGCTGTGTAATGTGCAAGGTTTTTATCGGGTGTCATTAAAACGTCACTGTCCGGAAGACTTTTAACCACTTTAACAGCATTTGCTGATGTGCAGCAAATATCTGACAATGCTTTCACTGAAGCAGGTGAATTTACATAGGTTACCACTGGAATTCCTGGAAGTTCTTTTTTCTTTTGAATCAATGATTCAGGGGTGATCATGTCAGCCATAGGGCATCCAGCATCCAGCCTGGGCAGCAAAACAGTCTTTTGGGGTGATACAATGGATGCTGTTTCTGCCATAAAATGCACACCGCAGAATACAATGATATCAGCATCAGTCTTTCCCGCACGAATGGAAAGCTCCAACGAATCGCCACACATATCAGCAATATCCTGGATTTCAGCAGGTTGATAATTGTGAGCCAGTAATATGGCATTTTTTTCTTTGAGTTTTTTTCGAATAATATTTTGCATCATGCCAATCTCCATTTATTGTTCCAGATGAACAACATCTGTGCCATCAGGAATAGAAAACGAAAATGTATTGTCAGTAATCGATTGATTAAATTTTACATTTGTGAATTGAATGCGCGTTCGATCATGATATGCATTTAATGTAACAATTTCTTTAATGTCTCCTGTTTCGGGATGAAAAACAAGGTATAGTTTGTCAAAATCCGGATGTTTTTTTTGAGGTGTCAATACGATCACTTTAAGGGGGGGCTTAATATTAGATACATTGGGATCATCTGTTTGCGTCCAGGAAATATCAAATGATGATCTGAGGAGGCCAATATCTGTTAAAAAGCTACCGCCTTTGCCGCAGCCAAAATAATCGGGTGATTTTCCTTTCATGACCTGATGATCTGAAGGTCGATAGATCCATAAATCATCTCCATTGGTAATAATAAACTGCTTTTCTGGTTTGTCATATGTCCAATACATCATTCCTGGCCATTTAAATTTGGCATGTCCGCTGGCTGTGTCAGTCATATCCATGGCTTGTAATGTGGATTCCTGATAAAAATCTGCACAAAAGGATGCCTTACGATATCGTGTTTCAATGACAGTTAACGCCTTGTTTAGACTGTTTTGTTGTGATGAATAAACATTATGACTAAATGACATTGTCACAATCATCACCCATCCGGTAATCAGGATTAATTGTTTCATCTTACCTCCATGATTCAAAGTAAATTGCAAGGAATATAACGCATATTGGCAATCTTTACAACAGGTAAATTTTTCGTTTCTTTTTTCAGTAAAGCATGATATCTCTTAGAGACAGGTTTTAACATCAAAAGGAGATGTGCGATTTATGGAATTGATTGATCAAAAAACAAAACGAATTATGGAAGGTTGTAAAGAGCGTGCGCGTGATGCCGGGCTTGTTTTTCAAGATGAATCCCTTGAATATATTGTTACCAACCGCGACCTGATTGAACTTGGCCCTAAAAATATGATCCCAACGCTTTATGACTATTGGGTTCATGATGTTGAAGTTTTGCGTGAAAAAGGAAAATACGAACTGTATCCATCAAATCCTTATGAGACTGTTATTAATACCCGCCCTGCCATCTCCTTTTATAATGATAACAATCCAGATTGGCTTAATGTCATGATTTTTTATCATGTCATTGGTCATATTGATTTTTTTCAAAATAACGTTTTTTTTAAACACACATGGGACTTTGATTTTACAGGTGAAGCCCTTTCTGATAAACGTCTGATTGCCCGGTATCGCTCTGAACATGGTCGATATGTTGATTATGTAATTGAATTTACCAGGAGTATTGATAATCTGGTAAGCTATCACCAGGAATTGTCAAATCTGGATTGCAATAATCGAACAGACTTATCTGATCGCTTGAATTATTACTTTGATGTTTTTTTACAGGAAGTTAAATCAAAAAAAGTGAATCAATATATTAAAGAGATTGAGCGATACAATCAGTGCATGAAAGAAAACAAAGCGCATGCAGAAAGCCTGTTTTTTGCAAAGATAGAAACAAAACATCCAGAGTTTGATGCTTTATATAAAAAATATTTAGAAAAAAAGACGCAATTAACGACTACTGATGTGATCAGCTATATTTTGGAACATTCAGGGTTTTTAAACAAAGATCTCAATAAATGGATGAAATCCATTGTTGAGGTGATCCGAAAAACCTCATTGTTTTTTCAACCTCAAATTCGGACCAAAATTATGAATGAAGGATGGGCCAGTTACTGGCATGAAGTTTTGTTTTTAAATGATGATCGAATCAAAGGACATGAGGTTGATTTTGCCCGGGTCAATGCCAATGTAACATCTTTGCCAAGAGTGGGATTGAATCCATACGCTTTAGGTATGCGTATGTTTTATGATATTGAGGAAAAAGCGAACAAAGGAAAAGATTTATACGATTTTCAACGTTTGATGAATATTAATAAGAGAAAGAAATACGATCAGAATAAGCAAAAAGGAAAACAAAAAATTTTTGATGTGCGTAAAAATTTGTGCGATTTTATGTTTATCAATTTTTATGTGGATCAGGATTTTGTTGATAAACACAAGATTTTTGTTGCCGGCAAGCGGATGAATTACCAAAAACAGGTCTGGGAATACTATGTTAAATCCAGAGATGCCAAATTATACAGAGATATGATTCTGAATACGCTCTACCATCCGCCTTATATTGAAGTGAATTTAGAAAAAACAAAAAATAATACGCTATACCTGAGCCATCGCTTTGAAGAAAAACCCTTGGTAAAAGAATATATCACCAATACAATGATGGGAATTGAATATTTATGGGGGGGCCCGGTTCAACTGGAAACCAGTGAGGCTTTAATCAAGCCTTCAAAAAAGCAAAATCAAACGTTTCAGTATTATTTTGGAACAACAATTGATTCACCTGAAAAGCCTGAAATAGAATGGCAGCGCGTTGTTTATACCATGTTTAATCGAAAACTAACAAAAAAAATTATTGACTGATATTGCAAATTATTCAATAATGAATATGTGCAACGCTAAAATAATTAACATATTAAAATCGAAAAATATTTTATTTATTGCAACGCACAAAAATATTTCTTGACATACTATATATCGGTTTTATTATTGAGTGCAGGAAACGATATTTTGTTTCTTACACATTGAACCTTTAACGATAGATTGAAGGAGTACAATCTATTATATTTAAAAAGGGGTCATAATGGAACAGAAAAATATCACCAATCAGGTTGTTCAGTATTACAAATCCGTGTTTGAAAACGCGTATACCATGATATCTTTGTTACAGGATTATGCGACAAATATGTCATCAACGTTGGTTTCACAGGTACCCTGGTTTCCGGAAGATGCTAAAAATGCCATCCAGGAAACAGCGGATTTGTTTAAAGAAGCCCGCGCCAATTATAAAATGGCAATGGATGATGGCTTTTTAAAAATGCAGGACATGTCATTTTCGAGTTTTGATGACATGTTTCGAAACAAGGATATATAAGATATCCAAATCTTTATTAATAAAAAAGGAGACAATTAAAAATGGATCAAAAAAGAATGTTCAAACAAATGATTGATTTTCAAAAAAGTACTTTTGATAATGCATTTAACGCCATGAGCAAACTTCAAGAGCAGGGTGAAAAAATGGTCAATATGTTTATCGCCCAATCACCATGGATGCCTGAAGATGGCAAACAAGCCGTTCAGGAATGGATTAATACCTATAAAAAAGGTCGCGATCAATTCAAATCAACTGTTGAAGAAAACTTCAAGAAAGTTCAGGATTATTTTTCAGGTCAATCAGAATAAGGAATTATGATTTCATGATAATTCAGTCATGGAACCATATTCTAAGTCCAATTATGAATGAACAGTTTGTATGCATTACAGGCTGTTCATTTTATTCTTAACATATGAGGCTTGTTATGTTGACGACAAACAAAGGCCCTTCGGAAATGTTGTTCAATCCTTTTGGGATAAACACATTATTACGTCTCAACAAAACCCATATGAATTACTGTTCTGGGTTGTTAGAGCAATCCAGAGATTTCTCAAATGCTTATCTCACCGCCTGCACTTATTTCTGGCAAACAGAATTCAATCGAACATTTTTTGAATCATCCCCACCAGGCCTGGAACATTTTTGCCAACTTGGCGGAATGAATCAGGCGTTATTTTTAAAAGGCATGATGGGGCTGACAGGTGTATTAAACCGATTTCGAGAACTTGAAGCCAATGATGCCATGCAAGCATGGATTCAATTGTTTAATGAAGGCGATACATCATCATTGGAGACCTGGATATGTCGTCATGAAATTATGATTGAAACCCTATGTCAGAACTATCCAAAAGCAATTGAAAACATTGAATCTGAATATGGCTTTCATTTTGAAAAAGGCAATGGTAAAAAAGTTGCAGAGACCGATCGCTTTGAATTGTTTGAGGTTTTTCCTTCAGATCCTAAGATTGAGACCCGAAAAAATGGTAAACCTGTAATTATCATTCCTCCATATGTCCTTGGAGCAAATATTCTTTCTTTTCTTCCTAGGGAAAATCGCAGTTATGCCCATTGTTTTGCCAATCAGGGGATTCCTACATACATTCGTATTATGAAGCCTGTCCACGACAATCCGGCTGTTCAAATTTTGAGAGGTGAAGATGATGTTAATGATACTCAATTCTTTTGTGAAACTGTGATGAAAAATCATGGCCAGCAGGTTACATTAAATGGATATTGTCAGGGAGGTTTTTCATCCCTTTGTGGACTTCTGACTGGCAAGTTTGATGGCTTGGTGGACTGCCTGATTACTTGTGTTTCTCCGATGGATGGTACACGAAGTAAAGGATTGGGCGCTTTTCTGAAAAAATTGCCCACTCGCTACAACAATTTGCTATATGGCACAAAAACGCTGCCCAATGGTAATAAGATTGCTGATGGTAAATTAATGGGTTGGGTTTATAAAATCAAGAGCGTTGATGTTGAATCACCAATGATTGCATTTTTTCGAAACTTAATGATGTTTCGTCCAAAAGAAGGCCAAACACAAATTCCTATCAGTAAAAGTGCTGCAGCAATCAATTATTGGCTTCAAAATGAACGTACTGACCTGCCCCTTGAGATTACACGCATGAGCTTTGCTTCATATAACACAGCAATTACATCAGATGGCACCTTACCCATTCAATTATTTGGTGAAAAACTGAACCTCAAGCGTATCAAGGAACGTAAAATTCCCTGGCTGATTTGCTATGGAGATCGTGATGATCTGGTTGAAAAAGAAGCTGCGCTCGCGCCACTTGATTTTGTGGAAGCAGAAACATCCGCATTTCCAAAGGGACATGTGGCAATTGCAACCTCATGGTCAAATCCCAACTCTGCATGTGCATTGCATACACGCTTTGGAGATAATGGATATCGTCGCGGGCCAGTAAGGTTTCAACTGGATATTGATAACTTATCCAATAAAAGCTCATAAAGGCTTGTACAAAATTGTGTTGATTTAAAAAAGGGCATTTGTCTCAGGTTTAATCCGGTACGAATGAACGAACATCACTTTGTTCAAAAACAGCAGACAAGGCATCAGGGATTTTTTCAATCAAATCTGCAATTTGAGTTGCAGGGCATGGATTAGCAAAATAAGCCATCCATCGATTTGTCCTGGCCGCGATAATTGAAGATTGCGCGAGTCCATAGTCAAAACAGCACAAAACAGTCAACACACCAGTCAATGTATCACCCGTCCCACCAATGGCTTCCATGACTTCAAACGAAGGTTCATCGACAATATCAATGATTTTGTCAGCATCAACAATATAGTCTTTACTGCCCTTGACCAGAAGATATCTGGACGCATTCTGAAACTGATACGCTCGCTTTATCAATTCGATTTCGCTGTTTTGTTGATGCAAAATAAAACCACGAGTGTAAAATGGATGCGGTGCAATTTCATCGGCTAAGAATGCCATTTCTCCGGCATCTGGTGTAAACACGTCATAAGAGCTTGACTGCCCGCTCATTTTGGCAGCATACATATATCCAGCATCTGCGATAAGAATGGGCCTTGATTTCATGTTTTCCACAGCAAATAATGTTTTATTATGCCAATCCACATCCGGCTGTAAATAATGAAAGGTAAGACTTTGAAATTCAAATGCGTACAAGTTCTGAACTATAAATTGATAAAGGGCGCGGCTGCCATCACCTTTGCCAATGTCTCCAACCAGAAAGGCATAGATATCAGGCCCCTTAACTGATTCTGATGTTTTTACAGCAGCAGCCAACAGTGCAGGGGTGCCGCGATGGATCGGAATGTTTTGACCATTTATTGTCAAATGATTATTGACCAATTGAATCTGTCCATGTGTCAGTGGGAAATTTGAATCTGGAACTGTTCCAACTACTGCGAGCATTGTTGACATAACTCCTCATAAGCAAGCGCCAATGCATATCCACATAACGTGTGCCCCAAAGTTTTGGGATGTGGCACTTCATCTAATGTTTGACCAATCATTTCCTGTGCAAGATAGGGCACGTCTGGACATCCTCCGCCAGAAATGTTCACGATCTTTAATCCCTTTTTTTTAATGGTAATTTTCATATTTGCAGCCCTCACCATCAAAAAGTCACCATAATCTTTGTTTTGAAATAAGCTGACAGGTTCTAAAAGCGGATTGTCCACCGGAACCATTTTCACAGGAATAATATTTTTCTGGCTGAGTTCTCTCATGATATTCAGTTCTTCAATGAGTGGAATTTCAATGACCAGATCACAACCTGTCTGAATTTCCGGGGGAGGTCCCATTACACGAACTTTCCACCCGGATTTTGTAAGCATTGTTTCCGCCTGGATTACATCACTGGTATGTTCAAACACCAGAATACCGCGATCAATCAATTGTCTGGATTGTGTTTTTTTTATATGTTCTGATGATTTTTTTTTGAATAATCCGAACATATTTATCCTTTTGTGATTGTAATCCGATAGCCTTCCTGATCAGGAGAAACATCATGAATTGTGCATCCCTGGCTGGTTGCGGCGCGAATTACATTTTCTTTCGATGTATCTGTATCAACCAGAAGGATTATTTCGTTTTCACTACCTGTTCTAATTTCATCTAAAGCCATAATGACTGGCTGAGGACAGGAAAGACCTCTTGCATCGACATTTACTGCCATCTCTTACCTCCTTATACGCTTTTTTTGCTCATGATAAGTCCAACAAAAGTACAAAAAGCAAAACCTACGATCAGGGCTGAAATTCCATGAACCCCCAATCCTTTCGGAGAACTTGCCAGACTGAAATTGTGAGCAAAGCCAGCACCCACAATCATACCCATTACAAATACAGCAGCATCGGCATCGCCCTCACCAGACAGAAATAATTGTCTTCCGGGGCATCCACCCGCCAATGCAAAAGCAAGCCCTGCCAGAGCCATACCCAAAAAATTCCAGATATGAAAATTATGAGCCACTGGCTGATCAGTAAACCCGATCTTGACCTGCCCTAAAATCAGATTGGTGATCAATGACATGACTAAAAGTGCAATGATACCATTAAACAGATGCATTTGTTTGAATAGAAGCAAATCTCGGAAAGCTCCCATTGTACAAAAACGACTCCGTTGTGCTAAAAAGCCAATGGCAAGCCCCACAAATAAAGACAGAATCAAAGGGGCATGCATATTACCCGGACCTTTGATACTGTAATTCAGCACACCACTTTTGGGCTCACCTTCAATTTGAGGATAAATGAACATCAATATTAAGAAACCGATCATCATCAATGGCAGCATCCAACCGACTGCCGGATTTGATGTCTGCGTTCGCCCGAGGTTATACCCTCGCTTTAAGAAAAGGGTACTTATCCAGATGCCACAGGTTAATCCCAGTAAACCTAAAACAGCATTTAAATCACCTCCTGAAAGACGCAGCAATGCGCGCCAGGGGCATCCTAAAAATACCAGTGCGCCAATCATAGCAAAAATACCGAGAAAGAATCGAACAATGGGAGCAGATCCGCTCCTTGGTCTGTATTCTTTAAAAAGATATGCCGCTATGAGTGCGCCCAATACAAAACCGATTATTTCAGGCCGCATGTATTGAACAACACCGGCTGTATGGAGTCCTATTGCGCCTGAAATATCACGTTCAAAACAAGCCACGCAAATGCCCATGTTTCCAGGATTACCCAGTTTCTGTAGTATCGGAGCCAGTATGCCGATAATACCCCCTACACAAATGATACCCCATTTTGTTGCAAAAATATTTTTTCCTCTCATCAATTTGATCTCCTTGAATGTCATTGGTGTTTATTCGCCTGCCAGCAACGCAGCGCCCAATGCCCCGACAATTTGTGGATCATTGGGAATTTTGATTTCACTTTCCAGAAGTTCTTCAAGCATATGTCGCATGCATATATTACGCGCCACACCACCCGCAAAGACAATGGTTTTATTAATTGAAATCCGCTTTAACATGCTGACTGCTCGCCGTGCCACTGATGCGTGCAGACCTCTTGCGATTTCTAACCTGTTTTTTCCTCTGGCAATAAGAGATGTTACTTCTGACTCGGCAAACACTGTGCACATACTGTTTATTTTTAAATCATTTGAGGCTTTTAATGCTTCTTCACCAAATTGATCAATGTCAAACCCCAATGCTTTGGCCATCACTTCAAGAAATTTTCCAGTGCCAGCAGCACAGCGATCGTTCATTTCAAATTTTTTGATTTTCCCATTTTCTAGAAGTGAAATCGCTTTGCTGTCCTGTCCCCCAATGTCTAAAATGGTAAGTGCTTCAGGAAACAATTCCTTAACGCCACGGGCATAAGCCTTGATTTCTGTTACAGTCTGGACCTGATCAAAGGAGATTTCAAATATGCCTCGGCCATAACCCGTTGCAACGATACGATCATAAGACACCCCTTGCAATATATTTCGGGCTTCTTTCATAGGGTCGTATCCTGTATCTGTCTGTCGCTTTTCCTGGATTTGACCATTCTCTAAAATAATCAGTTCAATGGTTCGTGAGCCGATGTCAATTCCTGCACATTTCATTTGCTGCATCCTGATTATTTTAATTGTTCCACAAATGCTTCCACGCGGGTTTTTAGCTGTCCCATATCCTCCATGCTATAATCAGTGTCAATACGCAATGCAGGGATACCTTTGTTTTCCAGTGCTGTTTCCACAGGAAATGATTCCATCAAATAGGGTTGACAAAACTGAAGGCTGTAATAAATAACACCATCTGCCTTATACGTCTCAACCATTTCTGAAATGTGATCAAGCCGCTCTGGATTGGGTGTAAATATGGCACAATCGACCTTAAAATAACGATCAACAATGGCATCCATCATATCTTCCACAGTCTGGCCTGATTCATCAGTAAGATTGCGTGTTCCTCTTTCGCCAACACATGATTCCTCACCAACAATAACAGCACCTGATGTTTCAATAATCCAGGGCAGTTTCCAGTTTGGAACAGCCATTGGACAGCCGCTTATTAGAATTCGCGGCGTATTTTCAGGAAAAACGCCCTGTTTCTGGTCAATGCGTTTTTCGAGTTCATCACAAATTTTATTGACTGATTCTGTAAATCGTGCGGGGTTATCATAAAAAAAGACTTGATTGGCCAATAATGCATCAAGACCTGATATGGGAACAGGATTCGCCTTGCGTAAAGATAATAGTCGATGTATGGCAGAACGTTTTGCATTGACGATCTGGATTGCTTGTTTTAATGATTCTGCAGTAATGAATACACCGGTCAGCTTTTCAAGGGCATCTTTAAATCGCACATATTCTGCTCTGATAAGCGATTTTCCTTGATCTGATTTAACCTGTGGCAAATCCATGACATAGAGGTTTTCGACCAGAGTATTTAAACTTTCATATGCCTTCTTTTTTCCATCACAGGTGTTTTCACCGACGATCATGTCTGCGCTTTCCAGATAAGGGCAGACCTTACCCAATTTAAAGCCAAATGATGATTTGATCAAGGCACAGGTATTTCGTGGTAAAAGTTTTTCAACTTCCTCCATGACAAAATCAGCGCCAGAACATAGCCCCACAAGCGTTGCATTTGCTGCCAAAACAAGTTCTTCTGGAACAAATACACAATATGAGCCGACAATTTTTCGGCCCTGATCTTTTTCATCCATCAATTCTTTGATACGAAGTCCATGAACTTCGCTCATGACAAAATCAAAATAGCTCATGCCCTCCGGGCGGCTCTTTTGAGAAAGAAAAATATCCTGATATCCTTTTCCCAGAACTTGTAAAAGTGCATCATGGGCATCAAGATCCAGGCCAAGATATTTCCACATGGTTTGATATTCATTACTCATGAGAGTTCTCCTTTTTCTTATTTGGTGCTAGTTTTTATGATCGAACCTTGAACAGTAAGCATCCTTCATATTCCAGTTAACACTTTTTCGAGTACAATTTGTCGAACGTAGAGACGCACGGCAGTGCGTCTCCGAGCGAAGAAAGGTTAAACATTTTTTTGTTCTTAATTTTCAAAGAATTGATCGACCTTTCTTCGTCCGGAGACGCACTGTCGTGCGTCTCTACAATTGGAAACACAATTATAATTTCGGAAAAGTGTAAACTACTTTTCAACAATTATGAAGGATGCCGAACAGTAATCGTTTGCAACCTAAGTCTTCGTGCAAACATTTGTTCAAAGGCAAACATAAATCTTGCTAATATTGACAAATACCGAAAATTTGATTCTATATTTGTTTGAATTTTGGAAGGCTTCAAAGCATTGAAACTAGGGACTTGTTATGAAGAAAAATTTGAAAAGATTATCTAATTTCGATCTTTCAGCCTGATCCATAACCCGCCAAACCCGGGCAGATAAAGATTCACAACATCAGGTAAAGCCAATAAATCGAAAAATTATCATTATAAATCTCCGCAAAAGGTTTTAATAATTAAGACGACTTTGAATTAAATAATAACTATTAACATATGCAATTACCTCTGTCAAATTGAAAAAAGAGTGAAGAAAGGTTTTTCTTTTGGCATAACATACATTATGCAGCGGAAATGGGATATAATCCCGCAATAAATTCTTTGTTTCCCTTTGGGCCGCGTATTGGTGACGTTAGAACGAACTGTGTTTCGAACCCCTTTGTTAGAAAGAAGGCTTTCAGGTCATCAATAACGCGCTGATGAAGTTTTGCATCGCGAACAACGCCCCCTTTTCCAACTTCTTGTCTGCCTACTTCAAACTGAGGTTTAATCAAAGCCAATATTCGGCCATCAATTTTGAGAAAGGGCAGGCAGGCTGGAACAACGAGTTTGAGTGAAATAAAAGACGTATCTATGGTTATTAAATCCATTTTTTCAGAAATGACGTCCTGTGATAGATAGCGAATATTTGTCTTTTCCAGAACGCTTACCCGACTGTCCTGTCGTAATTTCCATGCGAGTTGACCATAACCCACGTCAACCGCATAAACATGACTGGCATTGTGTTGAAGTAGACAATCTGTAAATCCACCTGTTGATGCCCCAACATCCATACAAATAAAACCTTTGGGGACCCAGTCTGTTTTGTTAAATGCTTCTTGAAGTTTTAGACCGCCTCGGCTGACAAATGGAATATCTTCCCCACGCAAAACAATTTTAGCATCAAAATGAACCCGCGTGCCAACCTTGTCAACAGGCACCTGATCTACAAGAACTTTTCCGGCTAAAATCATTGCACGGCCACGTTCACGACTTTCCACCAGATTTCTTTCTTTAAGTAAAACATCAAGCCGGATTTTTTTTGATGAATTTTTTTTGCTCATGATTGATTACTTGAGTTTTCTTGAAGATGGCTTAATTTTGTCGTAATATCTTTTTTCAATTCTGAAAGATGTTTATTTAAAGACTTGCTGACCTTTTCATTTTTAATTTCAACAGAAGTATTTTTCACAAAATTAACAATAATGGATTCTAATTTTTCAGAAAAATAGATACACGCTTTATTGATTCTTTCCTGTAATACATCATTATCATCAATACTGGCATTTTCAGCAATCAGTCGATCTATTTGTTTTTCAAAGCGGTAGGAGATATCAACGATCTCATTTCTGAAGGATTCATCAACATTTACGATGGTGTTTGCCAGTGCTTCAGGAATAGATTTTCGATGTTTGCGAATAATTTTCAGAATGGAACGCATATGAAGTTCTATTGGCTTGAAATTGAAACGTTTTTTTAATAATAACAGTTGATAATCAAATTTGCATTGGTCGAAATAGCTTTCCTCAGGAATATCATTCTCAATATGGTTCATAAATTTAAGTACACCATGGTCATGTCTGATACATATTCTTGAAATGGGGGATATCAAAACAATGCCATCAAGAGATTTACATCGGCTCAAGGCAACATAAACTTGGCCATGTGCAAAAGCGGCACCGGCATCAATAATTGCTTTTTCAAATGTCAATCCTTGACTTTTATGAATGGTTATTGCCCATGCCAATTTTAAGGGAAATTGTTTAAAACTGCCAACGATGTTCTCCTTAATAGTTTCTTTTTCTTCATCAATTATGTATTGGATGTTGTGCCATGACATTCTATCCACAGCAATGTTCTTTGTATCTTCAGGACATTTCACAAAAATCTTTTCATCTGAAACATCAACAACATTACCAATTTTTCCATTATAAAACAGTTTATCCTTGGAATTGTCATTTTTAACAAACATCACCTGCGCGCCAATCTTTAAAGTTAATTCTGCATTCGTTGGATATGCATGTTCAGGAAAATCACCATCAATTTCAGCTTCCCTGACAAATTTTTCAGTAGAAAGTTTTCGCAATTTCGCACGATTCATTGTATTTGCTTGTTTGTTATGGGTCGTCAGTGTAATATAGCCTTCATCATCTGATGGATCAAATTCGGGCTGATAGCGTTCATTGAGTATTTCCAGCGTTTCGTTGTCTGGTTTATTGTCCCTGATGTTGTTCAGCAAACGAATAAAATGATCGTCATTTTGTCTGAATATATGTGTTAATTCAATGCTGGTATAATTGGTCTGTTTGAGTGCTCTACTGCCATAAAAAAACAAAGTATCATAGTAGTCTTGTAATAATTGTTTTTCTTCTCTTGGAACTATCGGAGGAAGTTGTTGAAGATCGCCAATCATCAGTAGCTGCACACCGCCAAAAGGGAGAAAATGATCTTTGAAGCGACGAAGCGTTTCATCAATGGCATCAAGAAGATCTGCTCGAACCATGCTGATTTCATCAATAACGAGCAATTCAAGATTTTTGATGATATCTTTTTTTATCTGACTCAATTTCTGGACATAACCCGATGCTTTATTTGTAGTATAAAGGGTTTCAGGTAAATGGGGGCCAAAAGGCAGTTGAAAAAATGAATGAATGGTTACGCCACCTGCATTAATTGCAGCAACACCTGTTGGCGCAACAACGATCATTCGTTTTGATGTTTTTTTTTTGAAATTTTGTAGAAAAGTTGTTTTGCCAGTACCTGCCTTACCAGTAAGAAAAATATGACATCCTGTGTATTCGGCAAAATCAAAAGCACGTTTCAGTTGCGGTGTATTGAAAAGATTAGACATACTTGCTTATTCAATCCTTTTTTGAATTTGTGTTGAAATAGTTGACGGGTTGAGTTCATTCAATATTTTTAATAATGATATACTCTACTCGGAATCAATGGTAATGTCAAGATCTACAGAGAAATGGTGTATCCAAAATAAAATTTCCTGTTTGGGAATAATCCCACTTAATCCTTTTTTATTACAATGATAACATCATATTTCCTTTGGAATCTGTTTTGATTTTTTGTTTTTGATTAACTGTGTAAGTCTGATTGTTTTGCAAACCTGCTATTACAATCTTTCCTTTTCCAAATCCTTTATAATTAAGATTTATAGAATTACCTTTCACCTGAAAATTCATCACCCAACCTGTTGCATATTTGATATAGGGCACCTGGGAGCTTGCATTTATATCAGACTGAAATGCAATTACCGCATCGTTTGTTTCAGGTTTAAGTGAAACATAAAGCCCCTGCGGTTGTTTTGAAAAACCAATCACATTTTTACATTGACGCAAATCCGGTAAACTTGAGGCATGATCAAATCGGACAGTCAGACAATGATTATAATCCTTAATAAGATAATGCCCCTGATTGTTCGTAAACATTTTTATTTTCAAAAAACCCTGCATCATTTCAATATACTGCGATGAATAAACAAGTGCAACATCCTGTTCAAGAACCCATTCATAAACATTTTGCAATGCTGTTAATGAGGACTGATATTCACCACTATAAAAATGATAGTAAATATCAATAGGTTTTAACCTTTTGGGCTGATTCGTGTTTTTCATCGTTTTAATTATTTCACGAAAGCCATAATAAGGCCCTTCCCAAAGATTGGTCAAAATATTTTCATTAGCCTGACCGCAATGTATCTGGAAAGTGCTGCCAACTTTTCTATATAATGGGGCAACTGCTGTATATGAATCATTGGCATCATCAAAAACAGTATCACCGCCATTCATATTCAAAAAATTGTTGTTTCTACAATTTTTTAGATCTTTTTCAGTGGGGTCACATGCGCCAGTCCATAACATAACACGACAGGGTTTTTCAGGTGGCGAAAGATTTTTGGTAATATAATTTAATGAATAAACAATTTCCTTTTCAGAACTGAATGTATATCCTTTAACAGGAATACCATATTGACTGGGATATCTGTTTTTCGTAGTTGAATTTTCATTCCAGAAATATGGATGAGAAAATGCATGTGATGCAGGTTCAATATTGGGCAGGGAATAAATATCTTTTGCAATGTCTACAAGTTCTTTGTTTCCTATAGCCTCAGGTGAAATTTCAGCCACAATAACTGAAACAGTAATTGGATAGTTGATTTTTTTTAGAACCTCATCTCGAATAATTTCAGCACATGTTTTCTTAGGGTTAATACGCGATGGCCCTGAAAAGGCATCACCATCAATGTGGGAAAAGGCAACACGCATACCATTCAAAGTTGTTGGATCTGGACGCGGTGTATTTTTAATTTCTAATGATTCTTCAAAAAATTTGAACGGATTTAAATACCATTTTTTTTTATAAGAAACTGGATCCATCCAAAACATATCTTCATACCTTGCAAAGCCACCATTTGGACCAGTTATTATGGTGGCACTTTCAGAATTTTTTATATCCTTTCTTTTAATTGACAACCACACCTTTAATTTTGGATCAAGTACAAGGAATTGCTCATAGGTTTGTGGAAAAACGGGATATGGCCTTTCAAATTCAACATGATCAGGATCTTTATAATGAAATCGAAGCCGTCCCAGATGAGTTGAATACATCCCTTTATATTGAATACCAATATGAGAATAGATAGCATCAGCCAACTTATTATACTCATCTTGATTGCTTGAATCTTTGCCACTTAAAGGACCTAACACAATTAACTTTTTTTCCTTTTCACACTGGTGTTTAAGCCATCTGAGCCATGCAATACCATTTTTCATTTGAGTTGAGTTAAAAACCGTGATAATCGCTCGATATTTTTTCATTTTCTGATCATTTGGAAAAGATTGCGTGTTAACATCCATGTAGTCAGATATCAAGCCATAGTAATCTGTAATTGTCTGACATATATCAAAATATACGTTGACATTTGCTTTTTGTCCGGTATTTGATTGATATGCAATCAATAGTTTTCTTGGAACGAATGTGTCGCCTGATGCATGATGTGAAGCCGTAATTATGATGAAGCATTGAATAATGATAGATATTATTGTTTTCATATTTTTTTACCTTTCTTTTTTTATTTTATGGTTTTGAGATTCCTGATGCAAAAACTTTTCCATTGACATTCAAAAGAATGTGAATATTCTTTTTTTATTCTATTGCATTTGATTACAAGTTATGTCATAGAGTCAGATTATATTATCAGGAAAAACAAAAGACTTATGACAATACCAAATTAATAAAATTAAATATTCTATTATGAACAAATAATTGTACACATTCTGTAACAGGATTATTATGAAAGCAACTATAAAAATTGGATTTATCGGCGCTGGAAATATGGCCGAAGCGTTTATTTGTGGCCTAACGAAATGCATTGATGCCAGGCAAATACAAATAAGCGATCCAGATAGCCAACGTGTGGCGATACTAAAAAATAATTATCATATAAAAAGTGCATTCAATAACACTGAAATATTTCAAAATAATGATATTATTATTCTGGCAGTTAAGCCACAAATAATGAAAACAGTAGTCACCGAAATAAAACCAGCACAGATTGATACACATCGCTTAATCATTTCCATTGCAGCGGGCATTCAAATTCAAACGCTATCAGAAATTCTGTATAAGGACTTAAACAAAGACGTGCATCATTTGTTACCGATCATTCGCGTGATGCCAAACACACCGGCATTGATTCAATTTGGAATGTCTGCCTATTGTGGCAATAAGTTTGCAACAGAAAATGATATGCAAACCGTTCATGAAATTTTAGCTTCAATGGGAAAAGTAATTGCTGTAGATGAAAGTCAAATGAATGCAATTACAGCGGTATCAGGTTCTGGGCCTGCTTACTTTTTCTATTTTGTTGAATCCATGATACAGGCAGCCAAGAAACTTGGCTTTTCTGAAGAACAATCACGAATGCTGGTGATACAGACTGCTGAAGGTGCAATGCAATTGCTGAAACAGCCGGATGCCTGCCCTGAAAAATTGAGACAAAAAGTGACATCAAAAGGTGGCACCACTGAAGCAGCCATTGATGTAATGGATTCAAAATTTGTCAAAAATACTATTATTGATGCCATTGCGAGTGCTGAAAAGCGCGCAAAAGAACTGAGTCAAATGTAAAATGCGTTATATATATATTGTGAGTCGAATGTGTTTGGGGATTGTTTTTATTTGGGCTTCTGTGGATAAAATAATCAACCCTGAACAATTTGCTGAAATGATATATCACTATAAAATTTTGCCTGAATTATTGATACATGCGGTGGCCATATTTTTATCCTGGCTGGAGCTTATTACTGGGACATTATTGATTTTTGGCTTATGGGAAAGAGCAGGATTGATTATTTTCAATCTATTAATTTTTGTTTTTATGATTGCATTGACATCCGCTTTATTGAGAGGTCTGGATATTCATTGTGGTTGTTTTACTGTAGATCCCAATGCAGAGAAAGAACTTGTCATGTCTCTCGTACGTGACATTGCTTTACTTTTTATTGGCACGGCATGTTTAATCAAATCTGTGCGTAAAAATTAAAAAAATTATTATCGCTTATGTTTACACAAAATATTTCATATCACGCTGCTTTTTTTGCAGGACTGTTGTCCTTCTTTTCCCCATGTATATTACCATTGATACCGGCATATTTCACATTAATAACCGGTTTCAGCCTTGATGAATTAACAGGGGAAGATGCCCAGGGTATTCGCCGAAAAGTGGTTATTTCAACAATTGCTTATATTTTAGGCTTTTCAACAGTGTTTATTATTTTGGGAGCTTCTGCATCGTTTGTTGGACAAATGATTCAATCCTATCAATCAACGATCCGAATAGTGGGTGGACATATCATCTGTATTTTAGGGTTTCATTTATTAGGTGTAATCCGCATTTCTGGGCTGGATTTTGAAAAACGCATTCATCTGAATCAAAAACCATTACATTTTATGGGAACCTTTATCATTGGCATGGCCTTTGGCGCTGGATGGAGTCCCTGTATTGGTCCAATTTTAGGCTCCATATTTATATTAGCGGCCAATCAAAACAGTGTCGCTCAGGGAATAATATTATTAACGCTATATTCAGCAGGGCTTGCATTACCCTTTTTATTGATATCCTTTTCCATTCAATCATTGCTGACATGGCTTTCCCGAACAAGACAATTTATCAAGTATGTGAATACCGTTTCTGGATCATTATTAGTCGTTATTGGTATTCTATTAATAATTAACAAATTGCAATTAATGGGGTAATTAATGAATAATTTTGCTAAAATTATCATATGTTTAAGTGTATTCTTTTTTTTAAGTACATCTGGATGGGCCGGTCGCGTTGACTGGTTAGCGTACCAAAAAGGAATGGAAAAGGCCAAAGTTGCCAAAAAACCCATCTTTCTAAACTTTTATGCCAATTGGTGCGGCTATTGTCGAAAAATGGAAAATGAAACGTTTGCTGATCGGACGGTTGCTAATATTTTACAGGATTCATTTGTTCCCATTCGCTTAAATTCAGACAAAGAACCAAGAATATCAGCAAGCTATGGTGTGCGCGGTTTACCCTTTTTTTGGTTTTTAACCGCCAAAGCGGAAAGAATCGCTGCGTTGCCTGGATATATTCCAAAAGACATGTTTATTAAATATCTCAAGTTTATCGAAAGTTCAAGTTATAAAAAAATGGATTTCCAGCAGTTCATGCAAGCTGAAAAGGCAACAAAAACGAAAAAATAAACTTGACTTTTATTTGCGCTTATGTTTTTTGTAAATTTTTACGAAAGTCATTTAATAGTTTACAATAACAATATTTAAATAATTGGAAAATCAAATGTTTGAGATAAACATTTGAATAATTAACGATTTTAAAGGAGGTTGAAATGAGAAACCTACGCATTAAACAAAATTCTGGATCAGTGCTGATAAAGTTGACTAATCTTACATTTGTCGCCATATTTGGCGTATTATTTACTATTAATACTTCAATGGCAGGTGTTCGAGAAGATATTATTGAACAACTTAAGGTCGTTCAGTCCTATGAAGAAGTGGCTAAAACAGTTATAAGTAACGCTATTATGAATCAGGGTATGGATATTGATGAAATTTCAAAACAACTGATGGAGGCAATTGTAGAATTTGCAACTGAAATGAACGATGACATTGCCCAATCAATTCAGGAAGCAAGTCAAGGGGCAATTGTTGGCACAATTCAAACGACAGCTCAGGTAGGAATGGATGTTAAAAAGAATACAAGAAATGCATCGAAAACTATCATAAAAAATGCAATAACTGCTTCAGCAAAGGCAAATATACCAATAAATCAGATCATTCAATCCGTTGCAACAGGTACCGCCAATGGCGTTGTAATGGTTGCTGCTGGAAGTAGTGATGTTGGAATTATGATGGATTTAACTGAGGGCGCATCAGAAGGTATTGTAAATGGAACAATTGAGGCCGCAGCAGCCAGTGGTCAGACAGAAGCTGCTCAGGCAGCTGCTATTGAAGCTGCAACAAAAGGATGTGTTACAGCAATAAAAACAGCAATTTCAACGACTGCTATAGAGGCAACTCCGATTATCGAAGCAAGTATTTCAGGGGCTATTAGAGGGAGTGGTAATAATAAAAAAGTTGTGGTGGATACGTTAATTAACATTAAAGATGATATTCCTGAAATTGATGTTTATAAGTACGTCGTTCCTATTATTGAAGACACTCAAGGTGAAGAACCTGCTGATAAGGAAGAAGAAACAACAACAACAACAACGACTACCACAACAACAACTACCACAACAACGACTACCACAACTACCACCACAGTAACCTGGACGATTCCAACAACAACCACGACAACAACAACTACAACTGAAGTTTCTAGCCCTTATAGATAAAAAAATTGAACGTAATATGCGGTTGTTTCGTAGAGACAAGTTATTCCTTGTCTCTACGTTCTGAAACCGAATAAGAAGATATTCAGAATGGTCAATTATTATTTTAATTCATAATGCATTATAAAAAGTTTTTTATAGCAAATTGATTACGGGACGTGGCTCAGTCTGGTAGAGCACAGCGTTCGGGACGCTGGGGTCGGTGGTTCAAATCCACTCGTCCCGATTATTTATCGAAGCA
>Ga0272440_1000558_pt1 | contig 31476 bp, 21 predicted proteins | sample SSMMMBAug17_FD_192440 | JGI IMG/M metagenome (GOLD analysis project Ga0272440, IMG submission 192440) | Marine sediment archaeal communities from Little Sippewissett salt marsh, Falmouth, MA, United States - SSM-MMB-Aug17 | ecosystem: Environmental > Aquatic > Marine > Wetlands > Sediment ... | reverse complement strand
CTCAGCTAAAAAAATTTCTGCCAGTAATTGATTGGCTTTCATGTGGTTTGGATTATGACCTAAAGCCCGCTGTAGTAACTGGCGCGTTTCATTTAATTCTCCACTTTGATATAGACGATATGCAGCCTGAAACAAATTTTCAGCCACAGGCAAAATACGATCCATTTCTTCCCGAACCCGGCTCAAAGGTTTTTTATCAACAATCCATCGGCGAAGAATTTCAACACGCATTCGAATGCCATCATGGTCTGAATAAATAAGATTCCATTCTTCAAGAACAGAAGGAGCATTGCGCAACTCACCAATAAGAATACGAACCCCGCTTTTCTGAAGTTTATTCTCCAAATTTTCCTGCGAAATAACGTTCGGCCCACTAGAAGCCAATGCAGAAATAACAACACGTTCTGCCGGCCCTATCCCATCCCAGAGCCATTCAAGAGAATTGGTTGCGCAGGCAAGGGCTTTAGGTATTAAAGGTTCAATATCTTGCGGTTCCACAGTTTTTTCCAGAACACGTCGCTTTTCATTTTTTTCATCCCAGATAACCTGACACAATTGCTGTGTTAAATAGGGGTGCCCACCTGTCAGTTTAACCATCTTTTCAATAGAATCATTTGTCCACATGAGGCTGTTGTTTTGTTCTGATAAACGAACAAGAGATTCTGTTTCTTTATGATTCAGCAATGAGACATGAAGAGATTTTACACCTTTAAATAGCGACAGATAGACAGTTGATAAATCCTCCGGCCGTCTACCAATGACAAAAATAAATCTCAGCCGGATATCCAATTGCATCAAATTTCGAAAATATGGAAAAAAAACACTGACTGCCTGGTCATGAGTGGGACTATCCAGAATGTCAAATTCATCAAATAATAGAACCAGACTTGTTTTCTGGGGCAGTTGGCTTAAAACATAAGGAATAAAAGAATTTTGAAAATCGGACTGAATATCATGTGTCCATTTTTCAAAATGAGGGATATTTGAGTGCTGAAGTATATGTTCGGCCAAATATTTCAGAAGCCTATCCAGGCTTAAGGCCGCTTTATCCTGAAGGTCAAAATAGATGGGTAAAAATTGAGTTCGTTCAGAAAGTTTATTTGCCAGACGTTGAAGCACTGATGTTTTACCGATACGACGTTGGCCATATAGAATCATTCCATTTTCATTGGGGTTATGAAGCATATTTAGTACTGATTTTAAAATATCCGTTCGACCAATGAAAGCATCCCCCTGACCGACAGGATTTCCAGTAATATATGGATTGCAGCGTTTTCCAGATTTTTCCCTGCTTAATTTGTCTGAGCTTTCATATGTCTCAGATGTTGTGAACAATCCCTGATTTTTCCACTTTGCTATTTTGCTTTCAATTTCAGGTCGAATGCGTTCTAAAGTATCTACATCAATTGAACTCATATGGCTGCTGACATCAAGATCTTTTTGCTGAAGACAGCCAATCAAAACTTTGCTGGATACGTTTAGTTCTTTTGCCAGTTCGTGAATTCTTAGCTTTGACATTGATGATTGTTCCTGTGTAAATAAATCTATTCATTGGCAATTATCATGCCATTACAAACTATTCTATTTTTTGACATTGAAGATGTTCTGATGGTAACCATAACTGTTCATTCGGGTAATAGCTGACATTGTGATATTTAAAAGGTCTGACAGTTCTGATTCTTTCTATTATGACAAGTGATTGGCTGGGATTTTCACAGACCTTTTTTATAATAACTTCAACATAACCATTCCGCTTGGCGTTTGGATAATAATATGCTTTCCCATTGGGATACAGGCATGGTTTTCCGGGAACAATCGGGGATCCTTCTTTTGAAATATCAGCAGGTTCATCCTTTGCCATGTATTTATATATATGCATCACGACCTGCTGAATATCCAAAAAAAAGTATGAAAGTACGCCGATAATGATCAGTATCAAAAAGCTGTTTCGTTTCATTATTTTCCTATTCGGGTTTAATATTCCTCAGATGATTCAGGACCATTATTTTGCGTCTTTAATGGATTTCTATGTTTTTTGAGTAAAGGTGCTATTGTATTTGTTTTCTTTTTATCTGGTAAAACGTCATCATCATCATCTTCTTCATTAAAATTGTAAGATTCATCATATAAATCCGCTTCATCAAAGATTTCGGATTCAGGATCCAGTACATATCCAATTTCACCCAATCTCAACCAGATAGAAATAAGTCCAACCAGTATTGTTGAAAATCCCAAAATTAATAATGGAATCAAGGTCGCTTCATACAGTTTGAACTCTGAAAAAGCCATTGTTAAGATCCACCCGATTGTAATAAGAAAAACAGAACTAATAATCAATAAAACAAAGAAAAATAAAATGATTTTTATCAGACTGGCCAGTCCGAAACGGATAATATCATTTGGTGTCGAATTTTCCATGCGTTTTTTCTCCAATTGAAATGCCCTGATGGCATCAGTTTATAGTTTATCATTTAAGAAAAACCAGATCATTTCTCATTGCAATAAAGTCATGTCATCACAATTTAGCTTGATTTGGTTACACTCGAATCATATCATACTGAACCGGTAGTTGGTTCAGTATTTGTGAATGTCCTTTTTTTGCAACAACCATATTTTCCAGACGTATCCCCCATTGATCGGGAATATAGATGCCCGGTTCTACAGTCACTACAGTATTTTCTTCCAGGGTGTTGTCACTAAGCAGACTCAAGGTTGGCATTTCATGCGTTGCCAATCCAACGCCATGACCCAGCCCATGTGCGAATCTGGTTTCTTTGTACCCTCTGTCTTCAAGAAAGTCATTTGCTTTTTGGGCAATTTCTTTTGTTTTATTGCCCGCACTGATGGCATCGGTAGCCATTTTTTGGGTTTCAACCAGGACATTGAAAGCATCAATAAAGTCTTTTTCAGGGCTGCCAAAAACAATGGTACGGGAGGTATCAGAGCAATACCCATTCAGACGTGCGCCCCAATCAAACAATATGGGGGTTTTTTCCCCAACAATTCGGTCTGAAGGTACCGCATGAGGAAGCGCTGCATTTGGCCCTGATGCAACAATAATCTCAAATGAAAGGCTATCTGCGCCACCCTGACGTATTTCAGTTTCCAGTTGCCAGGCAATTTCTTTTTCAGTCATTTTCGGGCTGATTGAGTTAAGCATTCGCAAAAAAGCCTGTTCAGCAATATGTAAAGATTTTTGTATGGCGAAAAGCTCGCTTTCTTCCTTAGCGCATCGATCATTTCCAACAAAATCTGGATCGGCAACCAGTTGAACGAGTAATTTTTGATCTTCAATGCTGTGTTTCAATTTATTATGTAACGCAACGGATATGCGATTGCTTTCAAATCCCAGTGACTGGATATCCAATTTCTTGAGTATTTCTGGAATAAACTTTTCCGGACGAACGCTGACACACGCAATTTCAATTCCTTGCGTCTGATTTTCTGCCTGTTTGGCATATCGAGAGTCCGTTGCTAAAAGCACTTGATTTTCAGTAATAAACAAATAACCAGATATTTCGTTAATAAACTGATCATCAGCAAAAAAACCGGTTAAATAGTGTCTGTTTTCCGCATTACATACAAGGTAAGCATCGTATTTTTTTTCTTTCAGCCGGTTTTGAACCCTTTTTATTCGCGTACGATAGTTTACTGTTTGATCTTTCATAAAAAAATATCCATATCATGAATCTAGAACATGTTTTGGCAATGTAAAGCAAACAAAGTTTCCTTCAAAGACCACATCTGAATTTCGAGCCACGCTAACATGAACGTTTTGTTTTTTACCTTCTATCGTTTGAACATGTGCTTTAGCAACCAGAGTTTCACCCGGCTGGACAGGTTTTAAAAACTTAACAGATGCCGACCCCAAGACAACATTTGGATCATTGACAGCCAGCATGGCAGCGTGATCAGCAAGGCCAAAAACAAAACCACCATGCACCAGTTTGTAATCATCGACTGCCATTGTTTCTGTGGTAAAAAGCGTTATCCGGCTATATCTATCTTCCAATTCAATCGGAGTGCCGCATAGTGCTCTATCAATTTTGTTGTGCGTGTAAATGTTCATTTAAGCCCCTTTTTTAGAAGTCACAGAAGACAAATAATCAATTGTCTTCTGATAGCGACGGGATAAGGATTTATCATACCTGTCACTTATCCTGCCGATTGTTTCCCATTTTGATTGAATATCTTTCATTTTTTTCAGTGCATTGGCACGGGTAATGGCACTATCATTTGGAACAAAAATTTCATCTTTAAACTTTAATGCCATATCCAATTGTTCTGCAATGGGAATAAATTTATTGTATTCAAAATTAGCTGTCGTTGATGTTGTCAACTTGGCCAGTATCTCCAGGCTCAGGCAAAGGCTTTCTTTTTGTTTCAGCTTTTCGTTCTTTTCAGTATCCAATGATTCAAAATGTTTGATTTGATTTGAAAAAAAATAATCATTGGCTTCCTGAAAACGGCTCCATAATTCTTGCTCAACTTTTCGGTTTGTTGTACCGGTTTCTTTCCATTGTTTTTGCAATTCAGAAAGTTTGGCAGAAGTGTTTTTCCAATCTGTCGATGGTGCCAGAGATTCAGCTTCTTCAACCAGCTTTTCTTTTACTTTCTGATTTTCATCCCATTGTTGTTTTCGTTTTTTGATAAAATCACTTTTTTTCTCAAAAAAAGTATTGCATGGTGTTTGAAAACGTTCCCAGATGACCTGAGATTCTTCTTGCGGGACAGGTCCAATCTGTTTCCACTGATGTTGCAGATTTAAAATTTTCTCAGTGAACTGATCAAATTTTTCTGTTTGCAACAGTTGGGAAACAATATTTTCAGCCTGTTCGCACAAATCTTTCTTTTTTTCTAAATTTTTGGGAAGCTCATTTTCCAGACGTTGAAAAAACGTATTGCATGCTGTCCGAAATCTTGTCCAAAGCGCATCACTTTCATTCTTTGGAACTGAACCAATTTGTTTCCATTCTCTTTGAAGCGTTTTCAGTTTACGTGATGTCTCCCTCCAATCAGATGAATCTGCGAGTTTTTCAGCCTTTTCGCAAAGATTATTTTTTGCGTTCAAATTTTCTTTACGTTCTTGATCTTTTTTATTATAGAATTCTCTTTGCCTTTCAAAAAAAAGATTACACATATCTTGAAAAGATTGCCTTAAATCTTTTTCAACAGCCTTTGGCAGTGGTCCAATAGCATTCCAACGTTCCTGAATGGCCTTTATTGTTTCAGTCGTGTCCTTCCAGTTGATATTATTATCAATAGCATCAATAATTGTCTTCAACTCATCGTGAATTTTAGATTTTTCAGCATAACAATGGGTGTAAATTTGATCACAAACCAGATGAAATCTTGCCCAGATGGATTCAGACTTATTTCGCTCAACAGATCCCAGTTCCCGCCATTTATCTTGTGCTCTGCGAGCAAGCTCGGCCATTTCTTGCACCGTATCATTTTTAAAAGACTGTTCCAGTGTTTCACATAATTCTTCTTTCAATGCCAGATTGGCCCATTGTTCCCAATTTCTTTTTTCCCAAAAATCACGCTGAATTGAAAAAAATTCCTGACAGGCCAATTCAAATCGATCAGTCAATTCAGACTTTTTCTCAGGTGCTTTTTCTCCAAGGGACTGCCATTCTTTTTGAGCGGTCTTGACAGTCTTTTCAAGACCGGCCCGAATCTCTGCAACTTTTGCCTGCTCAACAATTTCGCATAACTGTTCCAATCTTTTTTCTTCTTTGGTTTTATGTGCAATTATTTCATCTTCAACCTTTTTTTCCTGCTGTGTAAAAAAATCAACCACATTTTTGTAGCGCGTTGTTACATCGGCAGGAGGCGCACATGGCATTTCTTTGAGTGTTTCTGCCCATTTTAGTTTTAACGATTCAGCAGTGTCTGACTGAGTGTGATCTTCCTGGTTATTTTTGAGTTCTTCAAATTGGACGCAGATATCACAAAGTTCTTTCACGCTGACCTGATAATTGGCATATGCTTTTGTCCGATCCAGAATGATGCGATCCAGTTGCTCAATGAGCCGATTGTAGCGAGAGCTTAAATTGTGATAGACAGAAAAAGGAATAATTCCGTCTTCAACACTCAGCTCAGCCTTGTCCCATTTTGCCTTTATCTCTTGCAAACGCTTTTCATAATGAGATAAAAATTGTGAATTATTGGAAGGAATGGATGATTTTTCGAGTTCATCAATTTGCTGTTCCAATGTTTTGCATAGATCCGTCATTTGCGCGACAGTATCTTCTTTTCGATCAAGTTGGTCCACTTGCTCTTCAATTTTTTTGCGGATTTGATTAAATCGTTTTCTCAGTGGATGTATTTTATCTGGATCAAGTTCTTTCCATTTTGCCTGAACGGATTTCAAAACAGAATAACTTTCTGCCCACTTTTCAGAAGCAACGATTCTTTCCAGTTCCAGACATAGTTCTTCAAGTTCCCATTCCGTTCTTTTTTCAGGAGAAAGGACATCTGGATTCTCCCAGAGATCGGATAGTTTTTCCTTTGCATATTTTTTAATTTTTTTATTACTGGCATTTTTGGCAATTAGTTCGAGACATTTTGGGTCGGAAATTTTGTCAACAATTGCTTTTCCAGGTTTAAGCCCGCAATTCTTTTCAGTTATTTGACACAATAATAATGAATTTGAAATACGATGAATCGCCATCAAACGAATTTCGGGTTTTTTGGCATTACAGGCAATTTGTGAAAGAATTTTTTCATCATTAATTTCATCAATCAACTTTCCCTGCTGAGCCTGGTCATTGGAATTATATATTTGACTGGCGTAACATTTGTTTAATTTATTAATGGCAGCCTTCTGCACGTGAGAGTCATTGTCCGTTTCAATAACGTGTTTCAGCAAATTGGTATCTTCCAGAAGATGAATCGTTTCAATGCGTACCGCTGGTTCTGGATCATTATTTAGAATTGCTTTTAATACATCCAGTTTTTCAGCAGATTCCAGGGAACGAATCGAATTTATTCGCACTTGTGGGTTACTGTGTTTCCATCGGGGCACAATTAAATCTTTGATTGACATGTTAAGGTTCTCTATTTATAAGGGGGTTTAATTATTTTTATTATAAACACGACAGCCGGTGAATTTCGTACCATACTGTCTTTTTGGATCCGATATATCCAAAAGATATAATCATATCATGGTCTTCATCTGGTTTCAAGATAAATCAGAAGAATACCCTTAAGATTTATAATAAACGAGGTGACATTGATGAATATCAAACAATTCAGATATCATAACGATAACCTTGCCTATGTGATTCATGGCGAATCCCATGCTGTTGTAATTGATGGAGGGGCAGTTTCGGATATATCTGCATATCTTAAGAATCATCATTTAACATTAAAATATGTTTTGAATACACATAACCATGCGGATCATACATCAGGGAATAAAAGACTGTTGCAGGCTACTGAAGCCATACTTATTCCAGTCAATCAATTAATTACAAAAAAAAATATACAGATTGAAAATTTGAATATCAAGATTTACGAGACACCTGGTCATACGCAAGACAGTATCTGTTTGCATTTCAATGATTTTCTAATTACCGGAGATACTTTGTTCAACGGCACTGTGGGAAATTGTTTTACAAATGATGAAACCTCATTTGTTAGAAGTTTGCAAAAAATACGTTCCTTGCCGGATAATACAATCATATATGCTGGACATGATTATGTTCTACCTGCCATGCAGTTCGCAAAAAAAAATGGGCTGAATAAAGATGCTGTAGATGCATTTCTTGCCACCTATAACCCGAAACATATTTATTCTAATCTGGCACAGGAAAAAGCACACAATATTTTTTTAAGACTGGATTCCCCAGAAAGTATTGCCTTACTTCAGTCCAGCGGACTCCCCCACAGTAATGACACACAACGTTTTCGATCTTTAAAAGAAATTGAAATCTGGGAATAATTTTATTCTTGACAGAAACACAAGTTTATTTTATATTTTATGTTTTTTTGAATAAGATCATTAAATTTAGATAAAAATTATTAAACGGGCAATGACATGAATGTTCATTGTTTTGAAGGAGTGGAGTCAGTGAAAAAATACACATATAGTGCAAAACAATCTGACAATCCGAATAAATGGTTTGTTGTGGATGCTAACGACCAGGTACTGGGTCGATTGAGTACAGCAATCGCATCGCGTTTACGCGGAAAACACAGTCCCATGTTTACCCCACATACAGACATGGGAGACTGGATCGTTGTGATCAATGCTGAAAAAGTTAGGCTCACGGGCAACAAGCTGGACAATAAAATGTATTACCGACACAGCGGTTATATTGGTGGATTGAAAGAGATCAATGCAAAAAAACAACTGGAAAAAAAGCCTGAAGAACTAATACGTCACTCAGTCAAAGGCATGCTTCCAAAAAATCGACTGGGTCGAAAACTGTTCAAAAAACTTAAAGTCTATTCAGGTCCTGATCATCCTCACACAGCTCAGTGCCCTGAACCAATGACAATGTAGTTTTAGAATCATTAAGATTTTTTTTACTACCCAATAGTAAAATTTTACGAAATTGGAGACGATGAATGAGTCAAGAACATACTTATTATGCAACAGGACGTCGCAAAAACGCAATTGCAAGAACTTTTTTAAAGCCGGGCGATGGCAAGATTATAGTGAACAATCGTCCTTTGGATGATTATTTTAAAGTAGAAACAGCCAAAATGCTGTTGATGCAACCATTTGAACTGACTGGCACAACGGATAAATTTGATATAACAGTTACTGTAAAAGGTGGTGGTATATCGGGTCAGGCCGGTGCTGTGCGTCATGGTATTACCCGAGCATTGGTTCAGGTCAACCCCGAATTTCGGAAAACACTTAAAAAAGCTGGTTTTATATCCCGAGACGATAGAGAAAAAGAACGTAAAAAATACGGCCAAAGGGGCGCACGCGCACGATATCAGTTTTCAAAACGATAAATTTATTTTCAGAATAATAAGGGAAAAGGGATTCAACATTGCCTTTTCCCTTTTTTTTGTGAATGCCAACTGCTCAGGAGTGATAATGACATCAAAAAAACGTGTTGCAGTCATTGGAGCCAGTGGATATGCAGGAGCAGAATTAGTGCGTCTTCTTTCCGGACATCCGCATGTGGAACTTACTTTATTGACCTCACGCCAATATGCAGGTCAATCCTATGAGAATGTATTTCCTGCTTTTACCGAACAAATAGAACTGTCATGTGAAATTTATTCACCGGATGAATCAATCCAAAAGGCAGATATCTTTTTTCTGGCACTTCCGCACAAGGCCTCAATGGGTATTGCAGCACCGCTACTGGATGCTGGTAAAAAAATAATTGATTTATCAGCAGATTTTCGATTTAAAAATCAATCCATGTACGAAACATATTATCAAGCGCATGAATATCCTCAATTACTTGAAAAATCAGTATATGGATTATGTGAAATTAATAAAAATGAAATATCCACCGCAGATCTTATCGGTAATCCGGGATGTTATCCCACAAGTGTTTTATTACCATTGATACCACTTTTAAAAGAAAAGCTGATTGATTCAACAGGGATCATTGCAGACTCAAAATCAGGTGTGAGCGGTGCAGGACGGTCACCATCGTTGGGAAGTTTATATTGTGAAGTCAATGAAGGATTTAAGGCTTATAAAATTGCGGAACATCGGCATGAGTCAGAAATGAATGAAAATCTCTCTCTGGCTTTCGGGGATAACGTTCAAATTCTTTTTGTACCACACCTGGTTCCCATGACCAGAGGTATTCTTTCCACAATATATGTAAGGTCTAAGATGAAGGGAACGTACCTTCTTGATTGTCTTCAGACATCTTATGCGAATTGCCCGTTTGTTCGGATTTTACCTGAAGATCGCTTTCCAAATGTATCATATGTGCGGGGTACAAATTACTGTGATATTGGTATTAAATATTCAAAAGAAAAAGAAATTGCAGTAATTGTGTCAACTATCGACAACCTGATCAAAGGCGCTGCAGGACAGGCTGTTCAAAATATGAACATTATGATGGGTTATTCCGAGACTGATGGAATTGATTCCATGCCATTTCCTGTTTAGTTTGATAATAAAAAGCATTATTTGGACTTCTCCTGCAAAGGTACTGCAACCATATGAAAACAGATAAAGAAATTTTTAAAATATTTACTGCTTATCCCAAATATCTATTCAAGTGTGCAGGTATACGAACAAAAAGCATTTATGAAATGAAATCGGTTACATTAAAAGAATTTGAGCGCCGGACAGATGGCGTGTTAACCTCACAGGATCCGGGCGCACCAACTTATGTAATGGAGTTTCAAGCCCAGAAAGACGAAAATATTTATCATCGGCTGGCAATGGAGATGGCATCATATGCGATGACGCATAATGCTTTTGATGTTCGAGGAATATTAGTCTTTTTACACAGAGGTCTTGATCCAAAAACAAATCCTTGGTATTATCTGTCTAAATCAAGGAATAAACTGCTACGAATTGTTTATTTGGATGAATATATAAAAAATCTTGAAAAATCATATCCAGATCACCCAATTGTTCTTGTCTTTCAGCCATTACTGGTTAAAGACCTGAAGACTCTCAGACTTCATTCTAGACAATGGTTTCAAAGTATCAAACAAAGCCGATTGCCTAAAGAAGTAAAGAACAACTTTACAAGCGCATTTTTCCGATGGTTATCGGCAAGATTTCCTGATCTGACAAGTGAGGAGATTACCAAAATGATAGAAATAGAAAGTTTACCCAGTTTTGAAGAAACTCGCGCATACAAAGATCTTTTTAGCACTGCTGAAAAAATGGGAGAAAAACGTGGGGAAAAACGTGGGGAAAAACGTGGGGAAAAACGTGGGGAAAAACGTGGGGAAAAAGCTACCTTGATAAGGTCGATCAATCGGCTAAAAGGAATGCACAGAAAAGGTGAGATTGATGATATCGTGTTTCATAAACTCTACGAACCGATACAAAAAGATCTGCAAAAAGTGACAAAAGAAATCAATGAAATGATTAAACGTCAACAAAAGCACTGATTCATATCAGTAAATTATAAATCATGGATAGTCTTTTCGCAATCAACAATAAGACTTATCCATCTTGAAAGGAGAAAAATATGTCGGCAACACTAATTAAAGGAACAGAAATACGCGAACAAATCCTTGATGAAATCACCAAAGAGGTTTCAGAAATTAAGGAAAAGCACGGCGTTGTTCCCGGACTGGTAACCATTTTAGTGGGTGAAAATCCAGCATCCATTTCATATGTTACACTTAAAATTAAAACAGCACACAGGGTTGGATTTAATGAAATTCAGGATTCTCAGCCTGTAGACATCACTGAAGACCAATTGTTGGCATTGATTGATAAATACAACAATGATGACTCAATCAATGGGATACTTGTACAGTTACCGCTGCCCAAGCACATTGATGAGAAAAAAGTCCTTAATGCCATTGATCCTGATAAAGATGTTGATGGTTTCCATCCTGTCAATGTTGGACGATTGATGATTGGTGGGGATGAAGTTAAATTTCCGCCCTGTACGCCTGCAGGTATTCAAGAAATGATTGTTCGTGCCGGAGTTGAGACAAAAGGCGCTGAGGTTGTTGTTGTTGGACGTTCCAATATTGTGGGAAAACCCATTGCCAATATGATGCTTCAAAAAGGCGTTGGGGCAAACTCAACTGTAACAATCGTACATACTGGTACAAAAGACCTCGCAGCCCATTGTAAACGTGCGGATATTTTAATTGTTGCTGCCGGAGTTCCTGACCTGGTAAAACCTGAATGGATACAACCCGGATCATGTGTTATAGATGTCGGCGTTAATCGTGTGGGCGAAAAAATCAGCGAAAAAACAGGTAAAAAAATTGCAATTCTGAAAGGTGATGTTGATTTTGATGCAGCTAAAGAGATTGCTGGGTTTATTACACCTGTACCAGGCGGAGTTGGTCCCATGACAATTACCATGCTCATGAAAAACACTTTAAAATCGCTTAAATTTAAATTGGGTATTTCCTGAAAATGTATTTAAAACCTGGTCCTTATTTGGGGCCAGGTACCCCTTTTCAAGAAAAATTCATCTTATGTGTAATTCTTACAATCCAATTTTATTCATCGCACCATCCAATATTTCATTCAAAACATCAAAAGGCATTGACACATTGGTTGATACAAAATATGCACTAAATTTGGTTTGAACATTTTGTCCCGCATATGGGTTATAGACAGGCTTACTAAAATCATTAGAATTGAGATTGAAACTGCTGTCATTGGGAACATAAATTTCCCCTTCCTTGTAACGTAAATATCCCACTGCAAAATCAATATCAATGCCTCGTGGAAGATTGAACCCCAATCCCGCACCATAATAATCAATATCTGGCAGCGACATAAGATCAAATAAATTATCATGTCCACAGGTTTGACGATCTTCATAACCCGCACGTAAAGCAAGCCAATCCAGTAATCGATATTCGATCCCTACGCTGTAGTGCCATGTATCATTAAAATTTTTGACATATTCCAAACGTGAGCCGCCGCCTGTATAACCCAATAATTTCAAGAGTCTTAACGCTTGCAATTTTTGATCGAATTGCATAACAAATTTCTGTGTCGTAGACCAGTCCGCCCAGTGAAGGTCACACAGTAATTTTAGACGTCGCGTGGGTTTGAACATTACACCCAATTGTACACGTTGTGGAAATTGAAAATCTTTCATTACAACACGACCGGTTTCATTTTCAAGTTTATCTGTACCAATATCAAAAATCATGGCAAATGCTTCAACAATAGCGGAACCGCCCAGCCATTCAGAAACTTTTTTGAATTGCTCCGAATAGGTAAATTTATACCTGCCTTCAAGATTTAATTTGGTCGGACTTTGATAGACAGCACCAAATGACAACCAATCTTTTGGTTCCCATAATACGCCAAGATTGAAATGAGGTGTAAAGCTGTCACGCATTGTCAACTCTGAACTGGCAACCTGTTCAAAGGGACCAATTCCACCACCAAACATGGGAAATAAATCCAGCATATTGAATGAGTCTTCAAAACCCTCTGTGGCATCAGCAATAACTTTGGTCATGGCTACAAGCTCATTTGGTGCGCGGGCATCGGTTTGAAGTCCCATAGCTGTCATGCCGATGCCAATTGACAGACCTGCTGAAAAATGATCGTTAAAGCGATAGCTAAATGAGGGGGATGCCACCACAATATGCTGTAAATAAACACTTTTTCCTTGAAAGCGTGCGGGATCGTTATCATCATGAGAGAGTCCACCAGCGTATGGGGCATAAACGGTTGTTGCGAATGTCCAGGGTGAACCGGGGTTCCGATATGAAATGCCCAAAGGTACAGGTGCTGCCAATACAGGTAAATCCACTGGACCGATTCCAGGAACAAATACGCGTCCATTTTTCACTTTTCCAGTTGTATTAGACAGTGGATCATCTTCAACGGCTGAAAACTCATTCATTAATTGAAAATCTGGATCAGGTGTGAATTTATAGGTTCTTTGTATATATGCCACTGCAAATCCCTGGCTGATATATTTACCATCACGCAGTTTACTCAATCCTGCCGGATTATAATGAACCGACATGTGACCGGGCGGATCTGCAGTGCATGTATTGGCTAGAGAAATGGTCTTGGTGTTACCCAGTATTTGTTCAACAAATGTAGCATGACTGTTTATAGAATCAAATAATATGAATGACACAAGCGCAAAAGCAATGATATACGTCCTTGACATTGTACCTTCCCAATATTTAGATTTTTTCATTGTTTGAAACAATCTCGAATTCAAATGGGATGCGGACAGATAAGACAAAATCGCTGCTGGTGTTTGTCAGTCCAATTCCCAATTGCGTGGTTAATGATCGCTGCGGAGAAAGATTCCATCTTGCCCCCATGTTATACATTGCATTAACAGAACTGCCGCTGCTGTCCCGGTCTTTGTTTTTCCAATAGTAACGTGAACTGAATTGATATGAATACTGAAAACTCATAAACATGGATACTTGATATGAAAACGCATAGCCAATTCCAGTACTGAACCCTATCGTTTCACCTGGTTCTACCTTTTGAAGGATTAAATTGGAATAGCGTTGATTCAACTTTCTAACAGTGTGATTATAACCAATACTAAAATTTGCAAATGCAACAATAGGATCCAATGACTTATTTACTGACATTCCAGCATTCAGAGAATAGCAACCATTACCTGTTGATAAATCCTCATCCTGAACGATTTTGAATGGACTTCGACCTGTTGGAAGAATAATATTGCTGTAAAAAATTGGTGCAGGCCAATCCCCGCCTGTTTTGAATGGCTGCCATTGACCGCCTATAGAAAGATCCCCAATATCATTGGCACTCAGAGATTCTGTCGTACCATTTTTATCATTTTTATAAATTAAGGGCAAAGTCAGATTAACTGTCAGATTATCTAATAGCGCATATTCAAATGATAAAACATTCTCAATTGTATGGTTGCTTTGATGTTCCACGATTCCACTTTCCACAATCGCATCCGTAGAATTGAATAAGTATCTCACATTATCTTCAACAGATAAAAGTCCCTTTCTTAAAAGTGTGTATTGTCTGCCGGCAGCAGATAAAATTTCTTGTTCTTTTTCTGTTTTTTCTTCCTGGGTCATTTCCAGACTTTTTCGCACCTCAGCTTCTTCTTTGAGACGTTTCACTTCTTCCTGAAGTGTTTTCATCTGATCATGAAGCATGTTAATATCTGGTTCAGTGGGAGGACTTTTCATCTGGGAATCATCATCTTGAACAATACTTGAACCTTGAGATGAGTCTTCAGGTAAAACATCCTGGGCTATCGTTGGAATGCTGATAAATAAAAAGATGCAAAAAATAATAGAAGCAAACACGTTTTTCATATCTTCCTCTCCTTGCAGTAATAAACAAATATTTTATAATTAATTGATATAATTATAAATTTGCTTTGATTTTGTATTAAACAATTTTTTTGCAGTCTATGATGTGTTCATCATATCAGTTCTTATAGATTTGATGTTCACCAGGAACATCATAAAGTATATCAACTTGTCTTCGATTGTCTGGTATTTGTAAATTAAGCGTTTTCAGCAATTCATAGCTTGCATCTTCATCAATATACCGAAGGTCTTCCTCTTTCAGAACAAGCGCATTAAGTTTAGGTGTGCCTTTGGGTGGATAAATAATAAAAATAACATTATTATACCACATCTGCTGAAATTGGCTCAATGAATAACTGGAATGGCCCCGCCAGGGGTCTACCAAAAAAATATGTCCTTTATGAATCCCCTTAAGTACAGTAAAATGACGATAATTAAATATTTTAATTGGAATAATGCCTGGATTATCCAGATCCATCAAATCTTCAATTTTGGCTTTATATCCAACCCCTCTATAACCCAGCTTACTGACAAATTTTTTCATATCCAGTAGTGAAAAAGCACGCCTTCGTTGAATTTTTTCAATATCTCCATAGTGCAACATTCCCTGAATAACCTGCTTTTCAGTGAGGTTCTCACCAAAATGAAATCTTAAAAGTGTGGCCAAAGCAGAAGATCCACAACTATAGTCATATGCCTGTTTAACTAAACGATCACTTTGAAAATCACTCAAGGGTTTAATATATTGCCGGACCTTGACATTCGTCGTCCCATCTATGGGCAATACGAGTTCTTTTTCTGGTTTAGACTGAATTGGAATAAATCCAGAAAAAAGACTGATCCCAATGATAAAAGCAATCACAACATGCATATGTAACCTCCTGTTCGGCCTAATTTTTTTTACTAATTATTCTCAATATTTTCTATTTGTTATGACAATATTTATTTTATTATAATTTTTTATGTAAGAATTTCGTTTTTTTCGTGTCTATATTAATAGACAGATCATAGATTTGTTTAGAAAATAGCCTGAATAATTTTGAATCATTTTTTCCTCCTTACGAGGACTTTTTTGTTAATGATGAATGCCTCTAAACAATATGCTTCTTGATGATGGAACTTATATAATCTTTAATTCAGGCTATTTTCTTTTTTTCTTTGACAATCAACTATATGCGTGGGAATGCAGTAATAATTGTTTCGATAAAAAAACAAAATGCCTTCATCTTTCAAAACGAATTTTGTAAAATCTATTTTTATTCAGTTTTTTAACGAAACGTCTTAATTACATGGCAGCATGACATAATGTATAGATAATAATCTTTTTGAATAATACGGTTCAGGCGATAATAATAACTCAAATCAATTGAACCTCTTACGCATCAGTATTTCATATGAATGTTTCATAGATAAAAAATGTCAATGAAAAGGCAAAAAAAAAAGCATATCTCCTCTTCTTTCCATTGACATAAACAATTCATACCAGAATTGCATATCAATTGTGCACCTGGCTACTTTTCATGTGAAGAAACGATGTTCTGCATTTCCATGCATGCAGTTGATTGAAACTACAATTAAAATATACTACCTGAATTTAGCAACATTTATGCCATAAGTATAAAATTGCTTGAACTTATCATAAATTACCTGCCATTTGAAAAATTGGAAGATACATGGCAATGACTAAACCACCGATGGTAATTCCTAAAAATGCAATCATTAAAGGTTCAATCATTGTAGTCATATTATCAACAGCCTGGTCAACTTCATCATCATAAAAATTTGCAATTTTTTCAAGCATAGAATCCAAAGCCCCTGTTGATTCTCCAACACCGATCATTTGTACAACCATTGATGGAAAAACACCTGATTCAGATAAAGGTTCAACCATAGAAGTGCCCTCTTCGATACTGCTGCGGACTTTATAGACAGCGCTTTCTATTGTTCTATTCCCTGCGGTTTTTGCTACAATTTCTAAGGCATCCAGAATAGAAACACCGCTTCCTAACATGGTGGAGAGCGTTCTTGTAAATTTGGCAACAGATACTTTGCGAATCAACATGCCAAAAACCGGAAGTTTTAAGAACAAGTTGTCCATCAACCGGTTGCCAAAGTCTGTTTTGTAAAAATGACGGTACCCATAAACAAATCCGACAATCCCAAGAATAATTATATGAATATTATTGACTAGAAAATCACTTAAACCAACAACAATCTGAGTCGGTACAGGCAGGGCTTTTCCAAGTCCAGAAAACATTTCTTCAAATACAGGAATGACAAACACCAAAATAACACCAATAACAACTGCTGAAATTCCCAAGACAATTATGGGATACATCATAGCCCCTTTGATTTTGGCTTTTAATTTTGCGGCTTTTTCAAGGTAACCTGACAAACGATTGAGAATTGTATCTAAAATACCGCCAGATTCACCCGCCTCAATCATATTTACAAACAGTTCATCAAAGGTGTCAGGAAATTCTCGAAGTGCATCTGCCAGGGTCGATCCGCCCTCAACTCCTTCCTTAACTTTTTTTAGAATTCGCTTAAATGTCGTATTCTCTGATTGGGAATAGAGTATTTCCAAACATTGAACAAGTGGTAGTCCAGCGTCAATCATTGTTGAAAACTGACGCGCAAATATGATTATATCGTTATTTGTGACTTTGGGTGGAAGCAGATCTTTGGGTTGTTTTTTGATTTTAACAGGTGTTAAACGCATCCTTTGAAGATGCATACGAACAGCAGCTTCATTCTCAGCTTCATGTTCACCTGTCTGGACTTTTCCCTTGCTGTCAGTTGCTTTCCAGTCATATATGGGCATATTTGAATCTCCAAAACAGTTTATTTAATATTATCATAAACGGGTAATGATATCGTAAAACAAGAACCAACATCAGGAACACTCTCTACACTTATAAAACCATCATGTCTGGCTATTATTTCCTTACAAATAGATAATCCCAGGCCAGTGCCTTTTTCTTCTGGTTTAGTGGTAAAAAATGGGTCCCATATGTTTTCTAAAACGTCTTTGGAAATACCGATACCATTATCTTGAATATCAACATGAATTTCATTATTAATAAGTCGAGATGATAGAATCAGCTTTCCAGAGTGTTTCAGGCTCATCGCATAAGCTGCATTTGAGATCAGATTAACAAATACTTGTTCGATCTCATGCTGGTTCCCTAAAACCATTGGCAAATCAGAATCAAACTTAGTTTGCACCTGAACGTGATACTTGAGTTGGTTTTGGCATAGTTGGAGTGCCAGATTGATGCAGTCATGAATGTTTATTCTTTCTTTTTGTGTATGTTCTTTTCGCGAAAAAGAACTGATTCCTCTAACAATTTTGATAATTCGAAAGGTGCCGCTTGAAATGCGTGCCAGAGATCTGTCTATTCTTTCAATACTGGTGGAAATTGTTTCACTACCCTCTTTTAAGTGCTCTAAAATATAGTTTCGAACTTTCCGCCAATGTTTTGATGCTGAATCCGTACTGGCCGATACATATGTTATCGGACTGGATATTTCATGAGTAATACCAGCCGCCAGCGTACCCAGAGTTGCCAGGCGATCAGCATGAATAAGTTGTTTTGCACGAACCTCAGCGATCTGTTCCATTTGTGCGGCATACCTTTTAAGCTGGTCGTCAGATTCTACAAGCCGTTTTGCTACATTAAGATGGCTTCGTAACTCAAGCGGTGAAAAAGGTTTGGATTGAAAATTATGGGCACCATTCTCCAGTGCGTATACCAGATCTTCACGTTCTTTTTTGCTGGTGAGTAATATCGTGTAGATGAGTGGCAATGATGAAGAATTCTGTAATTTTTTACATATTTCAACGCCATCAAAACCAGGCATCATCCAGTCCAATATTGCAATTCGCGGATAAGGCTCTGTCTGTAAAATTTTCCAGGCTTGATCACCATCAACCGCTTCAACAACTTCATATCCCCAATCACTGATATTTTTTTTGAGCATATATCGGGTTGTCGGTCGATCATCTGCTATCAGTACTTTGATCATATCTTGATTCTTATTCATGTTTATTGATCTGCTTTGTTTTTCCATTTTAATACTTGACAATACACCTGCCTCAAGTATGATGAATAATTATTAAATGCGTTGTCAGTTTAATCTGATTATACATTCGGATTTTGATTACTAATATATTACGCTTTATTGCAAATTTCATCCCAAATGATAACCAATCTCAAAAAAATCCAAAAATGATGAAATTTTGACATACCAATTGATGGCATGATTATTGCTCAAAAATAGTGATGACACAATAAAAAAAATCTAATAGAACGCTTATAATTATATCCAGATATGGAAGGCAAAGAATTGAATTATTTATCTGTTTCAATCGGTCACACTGTTAAGCTCTTAAGAAATAGTTGGCCTGACTGTTCTGGCTGACAGTGAAAGATTGTTTTAGCATTCTTTTAGTAAGAAGACACAATAATATAATAACAATAAAAACGAATAAGGTAATTATTCAAAAAATCAGGTAAGTCCAGCGTATGAATCTACCGCATGAAATTTTAATAATTGATGGCAGTTCAACAGTTAGAATGATGACCAAAAAGGCATTAAGCACATTAAATGCAAATATTCATGAAGCATCCGATGGAAAAAAAGGACTGGAGACCGCACTTTCCAGGCCATTTGACTTATATATTACCGATATTGATTTACCTGAACTGGATGGTGTAGCACTGTGCAAGCATTTAAAAAAGCACAAACGAACGCAGACCATTCCCATATTAATGGTAAGTGATTTAATTTCTGAAGAAGACATGAGTCGCGGTTTTGATGCTGGCGTATCTGGATATCTTTCAAAGCAGGAAATTCAAACCCATTTACTGACACTTGTCAAAGAAACCATTGAACAATCCACCTTTCGACATGCCCGAACCATTGAAGTTGTGGATGACTCAGGTTCAATTCGACGCATTGTTGGTAGTGGACTTTCTCAGATGGGATTTCAAGTGATCACAGCAGATAATGGTAAATTAGGTTTGGAATGCGCCAGAGAAAATAACCCAGACCTGATACTCAGCGATATTGATATGCCTGAAATGAATGGTTTTGAATTCTGTAGAGCAGTGAATGCAGATGAACAACTTGCCAATATTCCTTTTGTGGTCATGAGTACGAACAGTGATCGAAGCCACATGAAAAGAATTATGCAACATGGGGCAGCAGCCTATATTGTTAAACCATTTATCCTGGATCAACTGGTCATTCTTATTGAAAAAATTTTGTCCGATCATTTCATGTTATTGCAGAAAGAACGTGAAAAATTTGAATCAGAGCGTAAGCAAACAATTGCAAGCATTACAGGTCTTGTAACAGCTTTAGAGGCACGCGATGCCTACACACGTGGTCATTCTGAAGATGTTGCACGAATGGTTTCCGGTATGGTGAAATTGACCGGTGCGAGTGAAGTTGAGGTTGACAGAGCTACCATTGGGGGGCGCTTGCATGATATTGGTAAAATTGGTATTCGGGATAATGTATTATTAAAACCCGGAAAACTAACCAATGAAGAGTTTAATCAAATAAAAAAACACCCGGAAATCGGTGAGACAATATTAAACACGATACCCGGATTGAACGACATTATACCAATCGTAATATCCCACCATGAACGTATTGATGGCAAAGGCTACCCCCATGGCTTGAAAGGCTTACAAATTCCTGAATGGGCGAGAGTTACCGCAGTAGCAGATACATTTCACGCATTAACCAGCAATCGACCCTACCGTGAAGGAATGCCTCTGGAAAAAGCACTCAGTATTATTGATGAGATATCGGGCACTCAGCTATGTCCAGATTGTGTCAAGTTGTTTTATCAATGGCTGGATCAGGAACAGTCAAAAAAAACATAAAAACTATTCAATTTCAAACGATTTTTCTATATTTTCAAGATTTAACGTTTCCGCTTCAAGTTCATCAAACAAATTATCAATTTTTTTCTGGGCAGCATTGATATCCTGACCCAGTTGCACAATACTTACACTATCACCAGACTCACTTGCAGCCTGCATATGTGCTGTGAGTTGAACCAGATCTTTTTCTAATCGTGTAATCTGTTCTTCAATTTGTGTAATTCTCTTTTTTATGGGTGTAATTTCACGTGAACGTTTTTGAATCAACTGAGCGCGGCGTTTTTTTGTCCGTTTTCGATTATGTTTTTTTTCGGTTTCCTGTTCTTTCCCATTGACAATCCATGAAAAATCATTGAGCCAGCCTTGTTTAGATAAAAATGACGAATACGAACCTTCAAACACGTATGGAGATTCATCCTGAAAAACGACCAATCGTCTGGAGATGGCATTTAATAATAATTCATTATGGGTAACCATAATGACAGCGCCATCGAATTGATCAATGGCATTCATCAAGGCATCACAGGACGTCATATCCAAATGATTGGAAGGTTCATCCAGAAGAAGCAGGTTGGCAGGGGATACCAATATTTTACCTAAAAGAACACGTGCTTTTTCACCACCTGATAAAACGGATATTTTTTTGAGCGCATCATCACCTTCAAACATCATTGCCCCACATATGTTTCTGACATGCTGCCGATCATGATCAACTGAATCCATCATAATTTCTTCCTCCACAGACCGAGAATCCACAAGTGTTTGAACATTCGTTTGTTCATAATATTTTAATATGGTTTTGGGATGAAAACCAATTGTTCCATCATGTGGTTCCAGTTTTTGCGCCAGAAGTTTTAGCAATGTTGTTTTTCCTCTTCCATTGGGTCCAATGATACAAACGCGATCCCTTTTTTGTATATGCAGCGTTAAACGATGAATCAATGGCTGTGATGTATATGAAAAAGATATGTTGTCAACATGCATCACATATTTGGAAGAAATTGGTTGATACTGAAAACGAAAAGAAAGATCTTTGATAGACTCCAGCTTCTCTTTTTTTTCCATTTTAGCTAGAGTTTTAACACGAGATTGCGCCAAATTTGCCAGGCGTGCTTTTGCACGGAATCGCGTAATAAATTGTTCTAACTCTTTTTGTTTCCGTTCATCATTCAGTCGTGTTTTTTCATATATCTCCTCATCCTGAGCAATTTGAGCATACAGTTTTTCTGTATTTCCCTGAATTTTACGCACACCTTTTCGATGAATTGCCAGCACATGTGTAATAACACGATCCATAAAACTCCGATCATGCGTGATCAGCATCAATTCTCTTGGCCACTGGTTTAAGAATTGTTCGATCCATCGGATAGAAGTAATATCAAGATAGTTCGTCGGTTCATCTAGAAGAAGTAAATCTGGTTCGGAGACCAACACTTTTGCCAGATTTAAACGTACTTGAAATCCGCCTGAAAACTCATTGGGATGTCGGTTCATATCATTCTGGGAAAAGCCCAGACCTGCCAGTACTTTTTCAACTTTCCAGTAATGCTCTCTTTCCTGATCTGGCAATCCACGCATGCCCTCACCCAATACAGTATCCGAATCAAATGCAATATGCTGTTCTACATATCCAATGCGATAATTTTTTGGAATAATTACCTGGCCCATATCAGGCAGTGTTTTATTGATAATCATCCGCAACATGGTCGTTTTGCCATGACCATTGCGTCCGACAAGGCCCACACGTTCTTTGGCATTTATTTTAAAACTGATCTCATCGAACAACTGTTGTTTACCATAGCTCTTGGAAATATTTTCAAAACGGATCATAATTACGATCAATTCTCCGAATTGCAGGAAGGCAATGTTAATACAAAATACGAACTTTGATTGTCATCAGATTTCATCAACAGGGAACCATTGTTCATTAACAACATTTGCTGACATAAGGCCAATGTTAACTGAATGGGCAGTGCATCGCCGGTATTTACAGTTTTTAGAAGATCTTTGGATTCAAAATTATTGTCAATTGAGTAAACTTGCAGACTGGTATTGTTTATTTTCATTTCGATATCAGCATCTTTGTTATCAATTGAAACAATAATTTTGTTAGAAGCAGGATAGGTTAATGCCAGAACAATCAAGTTGGCCAGAACACGATACATCATTTCCGGGTCGGATAGAATGAAGGATTCAGGCGCGATATTATGGCTGATATTGATACTTTTTGTTCGGGCCAATTTTTGGTACGTATACAAGACTGCCAGAAAAATACCATACAAATCAATCTTTTCCGATTGTACGTTCCATGAATCTTGCTGAAAGCGTCCCCAATCGAGAATATTCTCCAAAATGTTGATCGTATTATGAGCGGAACCAAAAATATGGCGATCAAATACACTGATTTCATCCTTTTGAAGCTCGGAAATGGCATCAGCAAACAAAAGAGAAAGATCATGCAACTTATTAAATGCTTTTGACATTTTATGAACAATGATCGATAAAAATTTATCTCGTGCATCGATATCCTCAGATATGGATGGTGTCAGTTCAGATAGTTCATCCTTCTGTTCCTTAATTTTTATTTGCTTTTTAATGCATGAAAGAACCTGTTTGGGGTCAAAGGGTTTTGTTATGTAATCAACACCACCCACCTCAAAACCTTTCATTTGATTCACTGTATCAGTCAATGCTGTTAAAAAAATGATTGGGATATCTCTTGTCGTATCAATTGTTTTGAGCTTTTTACAGGTTTGAAATCCATCCATACCAGTCATCATAATATCCAGTAATATCAAATCTGGACGCCCAATTTCTGCACGGCGGATCGCTGTTTCACCATCCTGAGCGATTAATGTTTTAAATCCTTCCTGATTGAGAAACTCCAGCAGCATATTTAAATTTATGAAATTATCATCAACGATTAAGATGCTTGGTTTTTTAATTTCTTGATTGTTCATTTGAACCTCTTATCTTTGACACTTTTGCTTACACGCATTGTTTTTATTCACGTCTTTACCATGAATTTACGACTAATGCAAATCAAGACATTTCATATTCAAGAATTATTTATTCCCAAAGAAAAAAGTTGACAAATTATCATTATGAGTATATACCTAAAAAAACTAATATGAAGGAGGTTTTATATGAATAAAATTATGATAATTGGCTGTGGCGCCTATATGGACAGCGGATATGGATGTCCTGGTGAATGGCGTTGTTTAAAAGCGGCTGCACTTGGAGATGGTAAAATCACCGAAGAATCACAGGTAATTGCGTTTGTGAAATGTTCATGTCCAGGGCGTTCAACAGCATCAAATGTTGGCTGTGCAATCAAAAATACGGGCATTGATCCAGATGAAATTTATCTAAGTTCATGCATGGTAAATGCAAAACCATCTTGTCCTTATGCGACACCAGAGGAAATGGCTCAGTTTATTGAAAAGAAAACAGGTAAAACGGTCAAAATGGGAACACATGAGTATCATTAGCATTTAGATTTGGGGGCAGAATACTGCCCTCATTTCCCCCCCCATCCTCCACAAGATTTATAATTCTTAGTTCAGATGAAAATTCAAGAAACTCAGATTCACAACAAGGAAAGGGGCATGCAGTGTCTCTAACGAATTTGCTTATCGCTTGGGAACTTCAGCCCCTCTCGTCACTGCACCGTAGTTTTCATCAATCACCAGTATTGCAAATTTTTCGATCGTATCTAAATCGTCGGTGTTTAATGAAGCATAGTCAAAAAATCCACGAAGATCAGTATAGCCATCTTTGTGAAACTGGATGACATTATTTTTTAATTTTGCATACACTTTTACATAAGCTTTTGATAATGGCATGTGTTTTGTTTGATGGGACAGGCGAAGCTGCCCATAATTTTCCATGACTTGCAAATGGAGTGAATTGGCATAACATACATGGGATTGATTCTTCCCCTGCGCTGAAATTTCTATAATTAGATTGCTGTTGTGATATTTTTCAGGCAGTGCAATTTTATAAGCTGTCTGATCTGCTGGAAGTGAAATATCTGTTGTTTCATCAGGTTGGATGATCATAAATTCTTTGCTTTGTTTTTGAACAAAAGGATTGCGTGAAAAAAGGAGTTCAATATCCATAGGATAAAAATTTATCTGGCAATGTATTAAATTTTGATAGGATATATGGATCTCTCTATCTATAATTTTAAAATCAAAATTCGTCTCGCTTGCTGCAAGTTGTGTTTGGAGCTGATTTCGGTCGTGCGCATCAATTACTTGCGGCACCTTGCCTTTGATGTCATTAAGCTGTGATGAAACGGCTAGAAATAGTTTTTGCCAGCGCAACACAGGATAGTTTAAATATGGTGCAATGACTGTTTCAGCTTCAGATGGCTTTTCTTGATACATCAAGATATATGCATGAATGTAATCATACTGAATTTTTGATGCAATGTCTTTTTGATCAATCCTGTTGAAAAAATCAATGGCCTGAGTGACTCTATCCTGTGTAAGCAGATAGATCGTTGCAGCCAGCATGTCATTTGCAGACATGGAAGGGCGATAGCTTAAATATTTTAAGAATTGCGTGTACTGATGAAAAAACTGATCATTTAACAGGCTTTGTTTTTTTCCAATGCTATGAACGCGGGCATTGACAAATGGGGCATATTCAAGATGTTCATACATATTTCTTGAGATTGGGTGAAGCGTTAACAATGGTGATTCAATATACATTCCGCAATGATTTGCGAAATGTGATTGTGCAAGATATTCAGAAATTACTGTTTGTTCATGATGATAAATGCCATAAGACCACAACAGTGCATGAAAAAAATGCCTGCTTTTTAATAAGGCAATCACTTGTTGAAAAAACGATTTATTTTTCATACGAAACGCTATTCTTTTCAGATCAAGGCGATTGAGGTTGTTATTTTTTAAATATTGCAGCACTTCTTTATTGTTTCCATGCAAGGAAATGTATTTCCATGATTGCGTATCAATTTTAGACAGTTTTCCAAGCACTGTAAAAGATCTGGGTTTTGTACTGGCAATGCATTTTTCATTCTTTGATACTTGAATGGGATAGCCTGAAAAACTGCCGGTTTCCGGAAAATAGAACGCATATTCAAAAGATTGTGTTGAAAAAGGATCCAGTGTTAATGCAAGGCTTTCTGTGTATTTCCCTTTATTAACTGGGATTGCGCCTTCTGGAATCTGATACATAATATGCAGCTTTTGCTTTGATGATGTTGGATTGCTCAGCACAACCTGTGAGCCATATGGAATGCCAAACAAAAATTCTTTATCAACAAATTTATCCATACGTTCATTGTTAATATAGACATACCGGTCATCAAGTCGGAAAAAATTTTGATTGACCAGTATCGATGTATTGGTTTCCAACAGTTCCCCCTGCATAATTTCCTGATGAAATATGATTATCGGGCTTGCTGCTTTTATTGATAACATTGTATCTTTTTGAATCATTTCATGCTTTTCAGCGTGAAAAGGAAGATCCATAACCGAAAGCGCCAGCATGATTTCCGAAAAATTCGTGTTGGCGTAAATCACATTTTTTGAAAGAAATGGTGTTTTGAATTCATTATTCGCATAATCATTCCAAAACGCATTGATCGTGATCAATTCATCATTTTGTTTGTTCTTCAGACATTTGTAATAATTATTTTCAGCCCATTCGCTGGTTTTATCAAGTTTTTTATAAAAAGGTCTTGTTTGGGATCTTTCTTTTTTTCTGGATTTATAATACATTTTTCGAGAACGTACTTCCTTTTTGGGGGATGCAAATGCCTTTAAGTCATCTATATCAGAAGAATATACAATCGCATGTGGTTCTGGTTCATCTATTTCTGAACGTTGATTTGAGCCAACATCATATCTGGTATCAAGGGATTTACTTTTCAGCGCAATATCGTACAAGTGATTATAGGTTTGCATATCATGGGGTATCATGTCAAACAGGTCATTGACATATCTCATCATTTGAAGAGGTTTCGTTGAATCACTTCTGGCAAGTATTATTTTTTCGGCAATATTCAGATGTGAAAAGTAATACAGGTCTGTATACGAAGCAAGATCATCACCCAATAAGTAGTGATCCATAAAGGTTTTATCTTTTTTATTGATAATATAGGATCGTATGACATCATTAAAAAATGTCCGATCTTTGTGATATAAGAAAAAATTCAATTCATGACATGATTTTTCAGAATAGTATTTTTGTCTGTCCTGATCGCTAAGCTCAGGCCATTGCATAATAAATTCAAATTCGGAAAGCAAGGTATTATTGCTGATTGTTCGAAGTAATCCAAATACTTTTTCAATTGAGTCGTATATTTCAAATCTGGATGTTGTTAAATCTTTCATAATCAGTGAATCACTTGTTTTCAGCAGTGAAATCCTTTTTTGTTCTGTAAAATGACTGTTTAAATTAAATGAATTTTGCAGGCGTAAGTCTTTCTTAATAACAGTGGTTTTAGGCAATGAAGTTTCACGATAAACAGTATTTAACGGATCAACAAGCAGCACATGAATATGTCTGAAAGCATTAAGAGCATCTCGCTTGAGGGTAATCGTGCCATTTTTTTCAGGCTTGAGATTAAACAGCATTTGTGATGTTTTATTTAAAAAATTGATTGTCGAATACCTGTCACCCATTACGATTTCATCAGTAAGATCATTGTCAAGATCTGCAATATTTTCTATCATCATTTCAGGGAAGGGCTTTTTGCTGTCATATTGTTCATCAGGCCTGAGCTTTTCTTTATCTGTATCGGTTTTACGTATGCGCCAGGGATTTAATAGCAAGCCCGGTTTGGAAAGCATATTTCCAGGATATTTATCCGCATATTTGCGATCCAGTATATAGCGGTATTCATCACCAATATTGCGTCCGGAAATATAGTATGAAACAGGCTTTATTTGCTGAATGCGATGATCAACAATCATTTCAGGTAGAAGCATATTTTGATATACTGAATATGCAGGCAAAAACCGTGTTGCCAGCACATGAATTCTAGTAAATTCTGTCCAATTGCCAATATGGATTACAACATTTTTATCATTGATATCAATATTGCCGATAAATGGCAGATGATTGTTTGTTGTCATCAATGTACTGTGATCCGACAATATGATGTTGTCTTGCCAGATGCCTTCATCAACGCAAATTGAAATATGCGCATCAATGGATTTGATAAATAAATCATAATTGCCAGGTCTAAGTCCTTTTATTTGAATATGACCATTGATGTACGTTATTAAATGGCTCTGATCTGACAGCCAGGTCGAGCCACGCTTTTCAAATAATGCACATTGCCAGAGATCATTTTGCGCATATGGGAGATGTATCGTGTCACTGACATGGCAGTTTATATGGTCAGGATATGCGGTTTTTGATAAAATTAGATTCCATACATACGTATAATTGTCTGTGCATGATGCTTTCACATAAGTAATATTTTTCAAATTACCTAAATGAATACATCCATTTTTATCTGTCTGAAAATGTCTGACGACTTTCCTGCGAAAGAATTTATGTTTCAACTCAATCTTTACTGCGCGATGAATGCGGGGCTCGCCATTTTTGCCCAATATTTCAAGTGTGTAAGTATTGTTTTCATGATGAAGCAGAATATTTTCAAAATGAGGGGTTTGATCAATATTGTTTAAATGAAAATCCGCATGATCTGTCAATGAATCTGTTGTCTGTTTGCTGATATTGTCAATTTTGGCGCTTAATTCAAAATGGAGTGATGATAAATTTTCAGGTACTTGAAATTCATAAACAGATTCTTGATCTTCAAAAACTTTAAAATCGGGTATTCGTTTACTGGCTGAAACACCATCCATATCAATAGATTTAATATTCAGGCTGATTTCTTTTAATAAAGAAAGACTGATGGGGTGATTATTCAATCGTAAATCGGGTCTGATCAACACTTTGGCAGTCATTTGCGGCAGAAGTGATTCACGATCGACATAAAAGCCAACATGCAAGGTATAATCTTCTGAAAAATGATCAAAACCTGACAAAGAACAAAAATTTTTGTTCTGAATAATAACAGACTGGTATTTCGGGTGTGTGCTAAAAGGGACGATAATAATCCCCTGATGATCTGCCTTGTATTCATGGCCATCAAATTTAATCACAGCATCTGATATGCGTTGATTTTTCTCATTGAATATTTTAAATTCATGGCCAGCCGCGCCAATTTTTTCAACAAAAAACAGATTCCCTTTACGAATTAATGCACGGCTGCTTTTACCATTGCCAATAAATTCAATCACAAAAATGCCTGGATTGTTGATTTCAGGAAAGTTAATCGTTTGAAGACTTCGAAGGAAAGGCGGGGCATCATATGTGAATATTTTCTCATGGGTTGGAGAAAGACCATCAAGGTTAATACGGGTGTCTGGTTCTTTGTAAAATCTTGAATAGTAATTTAATGTGTTGATTTCAAATATTTTTACAATCAATGTGTTTACATTTTTTATATATATCTGAAGTGACACAGGATCATCGACATCAAATAATTGCTGATTAGTTAGGGCAAAGTCGATATCAACCCGATCTTTGATTGCCTGAAATTGATGCTCCGAAATCAAGGAAAACCATTCCTCCATATCGCCTTGCATATTCACAATTTTTGTTTCAACAAAAATATCTTGCAGCCATAAGGTATCCAGATAACGGTTAAATGGGTCATACGTGGCATCTTTTGTTCTAAAAAAATGTGTCAAATAATCTGTAATCAGCGCCTCCTCTGAAATAATGGGAGGGAGATGTGTATATTTTTTATAGTCCGCATTTAAATCAATGGGATGGTGATGGTTGAAATTTTTTTTATTAATATAATGCATATTTCTGGGTAATTTCAGGTATTCTAGAAATAAGTCTTGACGATAATTCCCCTGTCTGCGATTGAAATCCAGCAAATGAAACAAAACATGTGCTTTGAGAGAGTCATTGGATGGATTGAGTTGTCCTACAAAATGCCACAGTCGCGATAGATACGCTTTTTTTTCATCCATGTGATAACGTAAACTGATGTGATCCGGAGGGGCCAGCTTTTGGATATATTCCTCTATAAAATTTGTGTGATCAATAAACTCCGGTGCAAATTTCAAACATTCATCCAATTGATTTTTGAACATTAATGCATGAATGCGATACGAACCAAAACCACTGCTGTAAGGAGCTTCCAAATCTTTAATAACGAGTTTTGAAAGCCCTTTAATATCGGGTCGTTTCAAACGTTTTAGATAATGTCTCAGTTGGTCCGAATTGAGTTGATTGGGGTTCAGTATGTCAAGACCGGCATCTTCAAATCCGCTGAGATCACGATATCTTGAAAGCGCCTCCTTTTTCAGATTGTTAATGCTGATTTCCTTTTGATTCAGACGACTTGCATGTTTATTTTGACGAGAGTCAATTTCTTTTTGATGATCAAAAGAAAGGTTCATCTCATTTTGAATATAATGAAGGCTGTCTGATGGTGTATCATTGTATTTGAATAAAGCCTGTCGGTTGAGAATTTCTTTGACTTTTGATGTATATCCTTCACGTTTGATCCATTGTTTTAACAGGGTATCGGCTTTGGCAAATTCTTTAACATGCTGATAATACAAACAATAATAATAGTAATAATCCGATGTTCCTGGAATCAATTGCTGTAAGGCTTTTTCTTTGTCTGCTGACAGGCTGAAATCTTCAATAAAACCAATTTTATTGGCATGTAGCAAACTTATATTGAAATATATCATGATAAATAATAGCAAAAGAATTGTAAACTTCATCGTATGTCTCCTATGGGAATTATTGTTGATCGTATGTTGTACTTTTTTTTTAATATTTGTCAATCCATAATCTGCTTATCTCTTAAGTAAGCGATCATAAATTTTCGGGTATATCGTAGTAAATTAATTATAACATGCTTTGGCTTCTTAGCCCTGAAAGGGCGGCAACATACCAGCCCAGGGGAAATATATAAAAAACTTTTAGCCCTGTAAGGGCGTTACATTTTTAGAATACGTTCTTTTTAATTTGCCTTTATGTTTCCCCTTACAGGGCTTAAATATTGGTTAATCTTTACCCAGGGCGTTGCCCTGGGCTGGTATGTTGCCGCCCTTTCAGGGCTAAGAAAAAAAATGTATACACTTGTATACCTATCCGTTTGTTAGATTTATCTGAGTATATAATTCCAATATTATCCATATCAGTGATAAATAAACGAAACAGCGTAAGCAGCATTTCTGAATTGAATTCATTAGACACACCAAATATATTTTTCGATTGTGCGGGCGATATGACGTGTTGCCAGTTTATGATTGATGAAAAAAGGATTTGTTTGCTTTTCCTATAAGGAAATGCTTCTTTACAAGCCTTTGATCCAACACAGTAAATAATCTTATTATTTTTTTGTGAACAAATTGATTTGATTTTGCCTATACGCACATTCGGAGATGAAAGATTGTATTCTTCTGAAGGAAAAGATATGTTTTTGCGAAAATGGTTGATAACAATATAATATTTTGCAACACCTTGAGATGTATTCAGTATGAGTGCATTATTTTGATCTGCACTTAACAGACTGATATTTTGAATGGTTAGCCCTATTAAAAAAAAATATGTCTCATATCGT
>Ga0272440_1000557_pt1 | contig 31487 bp, 31 predicted proteins | sample SSMMMBAug17_FD_192440 | JGI IMG/M metagenome (GOLD analysis project Ga0272440, IMG submission 192440) | Marine sediment archaeal communities from Little Sippewissett salt marsh, Falmouth, MA, United States - SSM-MMB-Aug17 | ecosystem: Environmental > Aquatic > Marine > Wetlands > Sediment ... | reverse complement strand
TTTCAATGTTGCTTGTAATTTCGGACATATTTATTGATGCCTGGCTTGCCGATGTTGCTACTGTATCAATATTGGTGCTCAATTGTGCTATTTTTTCGTTGGTATTGTTTACATTAATTGAAATTTGTGATGTGGATTCTGCAATGGCAGTAACATAATTGCCATTTTCTTCAGCATTTTTAACCACAGCATCTGCATCACCACTCATATCTTCAGAAAATTCAAACAATGATGACGACCCAAGTTTCAAAGACTCTGAAGCCTCTGCTAAGTTAATGGCATTTTGACGAAAGGTTGAAATAATATTGGATAAGTTTTTTCGAGTTGTCTCGTAACCCCTTGCAATCACGCCTATTTCATCTCCACGTTTCAAATCTTTTTCCGGTAATGATGCCAACAAGTTGTTTTTGCCCATTTCATGAATACATGAAGACACTCTCAGAATGGGTTTTGTTAATGAGCGACCAATAAACAGCGCAATTCCCACCATAATCAATGCGCCAACAAATGAGATAACCACCTGAGTCATGCCGACCCTGTATAATTTGTCCCTTGACATTTGCTCATCAACCTTGAGTTGTTCAGCAGCTTCTTTTTTCAAAAGATCAAGCTCTGTATTCACCATTGCATCAGTATAGATCACTTTTACCTGACCAATTTTGTTATTTTTATAAATACAATCTTTCATATCAACAAGGTATTGTCTGATTTTGGATTGATATGGAAAACTGCCTGTATAAAACTCAATTTTGCCATTTTCATTCCGCCATATCGATGTAAAAATTTGATTCATTTCATCATAGACAATAATCCCTACAAGCCATTTCGGCTCCATAAAAACCTTTAACATGTATTCAGCAGTGATTGGATCTAAATCATACAAACTAACCAAAACCGACTGTGCCATAATACGATTATATGCCTGAACCGAATTTTTTAGGGACTGATACACATATTGTTTTCTTTTTTCAATCATGGTTTCATATTGTTTTTTTCGCGTCTCAATAACATTTTGAATCAATGCGTTTTGTTGATATAAAAAGAAAGATCCAATGATTACGAGAAGGCATATGAGTAACAGGCTAAAGAACATAGATATTTTACTTGCAATACCTATATTTTGATAACGAATTTTATGTATGATTTGATCCTTAAAAGCCATGTTTAAAATTTCCTTATAATAACAAAGAATTAGATGTTGTTTTTTATGATTAAACGTTTTTTAATTTGCAATTTTCGAGCCATTATATCATTACATATATACCGAACAGTCGTAATGATTTAGCTTGCATTAATTCAGGTTTCGTGTTTTGTATGCTGGTCAATCAATTGTTCGATGTTCCTAAGAGGAATTAAACGTGTTTTATTTTATCTTATTCATATTCCTCAACGTTCCTGGTTCAAAAAACAAGAATGGACACATATTAATTGGGAAACTTTTTTTAGCGAAACCCTTTGTTACGTTAGTAACAAATAAACGATATCTTTTCAATCATTTAAACGATACGTGAGCAATATGGACAAAAAAAATAATGATATTAAATTTATGAAAGAAGCGCTTAAATGCGCGTCAATTGCGTTAAATCGTGGGGATTTTCCAGTAGGCTGCGTTTTAACATATCAGGATTCTATTATAGCAACCGGAGAAAGAACATGTTCAGATGGGCAGTTATTCAATGAGTTAGACCATGCCGAGATGAATGCTTTAAGAAAGCTAGATCCCAAAAAAAGCACCTGTCAGCTGACCCTATACAGCACGCTAGAGCCCTGTTTGATGTGTTTTGGTGCCATATTGATCCATAAAATTCCTCGCATTGTATATGCTTTTGAAGATGTCATGGGAGGCGGCACCTCTTTAGACTGTTCAACTTTACCTTGTTTATATGCTTCACATCATATTGCCATTGTACCGGGTATTTGTCGTCAAGAAAGCTTGCATTTATTTCAGAAATATTTTAGCAATCCAAAAAATAATTACCTGGCTGGTAGCTATCTTGCAAATTACGTGATGCAACAACAAACGAATATTTGATCGGGTCTCTTTGTTTTTTTCCAATTTAGAAGGAAAATGACTGACACGTTTAGAAAAACCAATGTTTTACGATGACATATACTTTTTTTCTAATTATTACATTATGTTATTTCTGGAAAGAAAAATCTACTCATATTGTTAAAAAGGCTTGATTTTTATTAAATAATGAAGTATAACTAATCCTCTCGTTAATCGGCGAAATTAACGAGAGGATTTTTTTGGGACTAAACAGGCAAGATTTGAGAGAAGAGTGAGCTTATATAGCTTCTCTCAAATTTTTGCCAGCTTTAAATTTCACAACATTGGTTGCTTTAATCTTAATTTCTTCACCGGTACGTGGATTTCTGCCTTTTCGGGCTTTACGTTTTACCTTAGAAAAAGTACCAAATCCCACCAAAGTTAACTTACCATCTTTTTTCTTCAACGCTTTGGTTACACCATCTTGGAAAGCATTCAGTGCTTTTCCTGCATCGGTTTTTGAAATTTCCGCTGTTTCAGCGATAAAATCGACTAATTCTGCCTTTGTCATAATGACCTCCTTAATAAATAATTAATATTGATAAAATTGCAGATGTTTTTATCTGCATGAAATGAAATAAACCTATGAACTGACGTCGTTCTACAAAAACTATAATGGCATGTCAACAATTTTCAATGATTTAATTATTTTTTTTTTTTGCAAACCTTATGTACACTATTTTTCATAAGTGTTAAAACTGTAAAATAAGTAATATCAGAGTATCATTTTGTGTGTTTAAATAAAATCCTTGATAGTAAAGAGGTAGAGTTTAAACGCTTGAAATTATTAGAAATGTAGCTTTTCTGTCGGTGTAAAAAAGTTCGTATACCTCTGCAGTTGAGTATTTACACCATTGTTTAGGACACTAAATAAATCAAATGAATATAAACATAGATTTATGGGCAAGACAGGTCGTAAAATGATGAAGGACGTTTTTTTGGGTGGGGGCTTTTATATGGGTTTGCCATTGGCCGGTTTTTTCGTTTATAATAAAATTTCAGACATTGTTTTTCATTTGAGTGATGTGAAGGTCATACCAAAGAGATTCAAGGGCATTTCTTGATTTTAGAGCGACCTGAACGACTTCAGGGTGAAAATGAGTATCCTGATCTTTGATGAGGATCTCAAAAACTCTGTCTTTAGGCATCGGCTCAATGCCAAGAATTTTTTTGCCATCGTATTTTGGGTACTCTCTAACTGATGTCAGGGCATCAAAAACATCCCCCACTGCAAGAATGCAGGCAAAAAAGGGGATTTCATCCTTTATCAGCCCGTGTGGATAACCCGTGCCATCAATTTTTTCATGATGGCTAGCAGCAATGATGGGAACAGATTTCAACGATTTCGGCAATGTGATTGGTTCAAGAATTCGAAGGGTCCATAAAGAATGACTTTCCATGATTTTTCGTTCTTCAGCATTAAACCGACCTTTTTTGCAAAGGATCGCATCAGGAATTGCGATTTTACCAATATCATGCAATAGGCCAGCGTATTTGATCGTTTCTAAGTCTTCGTCTGATAGCCCCATTTTTTTGCCCAGTAGCACACTATACTCTGTCACCCGATTTGAATGGCCTGCTGTAATAGGGTGTCTTGCTTCAATTGAAGTTGAAAGCGCGCGTACCATACTTTCAAAAGCACTTTCCAAAGATCTCATTGATGAATTCAACACATTGAGCATAATATTGAAAGCTGTTGCCATATTTCCCAATTGTGGATCATCATGAATCGGCATTTCAAGCTCAAGATGACCGGCTGCAACTGAACGAATAGTATTGACAATTTCGCCAATTAAAGATGATCGATATATATCTTGTTCCTTAAGTTCATCATAGGCTGTTTTCAATTCGATGTGGGCTGCTTTCAAATCATCATATGTGTCAGGAATCATATTTTGGATATCATACAAGCACGTTGATTGTGTTCCTTGAGATGCTTTCAAAGCCAGGGCTTTCTTTAGTAATACATCAAGCTCTCCGCTTCCATTTAATTTCGGTCCAAGATCAACACCGGTCTTTGCGGCAATCAAGACGCGTCTTGCTTGATTGACATAACAACTATCATGATGTGCTTCCTGACATTTTCCACACAGGTTTGAGACAGTTTTTAAGGCATTGTTCAAATGATCTGGGTCATAACGTGTTGAATCCACAGGCAACTCGTCAAGAACGTTTTGAACAATAACCTGACGTAGATTTTTGATAAAATCCAATAAAATATCACTGGCTATTCTGGCCAGAATTGGTTTCTCATGATTTTTCATGAGTTTTTTTATTTTTTGATGTGCTTTAAATGCATCTTTATGACTGCCAACGGCCATTTGTAAATCCTTTATGTTTTGTTCGAATGTATCTTGACAGCACAATCTATGCCATTTTTATATTGTTTGCGTTATTCGTTTGAATTGAATTTTATCAACATGGCGGGAATGTATTATTTTGGCTGTCAAAAAATCGCAGTCGCCTGGAAAATTGTTGAAAAATAAAGAAAGCTTTAGAAAATAAGTTCCTGATTTAGTAATTGTTCATTTTGCTTTTAAACCCGGATTACACTGAAGAAGATGAATAAGATGAATTAAAAATTTGGGCTCCAGAGGTTTGACACGACTTATTTCAAAATGGGAGACGTATTGCTCGAAAAACTGAAAATTAATTATCACTATTTTTTAGCACGGCTAAAAATGCAGATTGGGGAATCATGACTTTTCCCACCTGTTTCATACGTTTCTTTCCTTTTTTCTGCTTTTCCAAGAGCTTACGTTTTCGTGTGACATCTCCCCCATAACATTTTGCAGTGACATCTTTACGAAATGGAGAGATGGTTTTTCTTGAAATTATTGTTGACCCTATTGCGCCCTGAATTGCGATTTTATACATTTGCCTGGGGATTTCATCCCTGAGACGTTCACAAGCATGGCGCGCACGTTCAACTGAACGATCACGATGAACCAGTTGTGATAATGCATCAACACGTTCTCCATTAATCAATATGTCTAAACGAACCAGATCGCTTATTCGATTTTCTAATATATCATAATCAAATGAGGCATAACCTTGAGAGACCGATTTTAAAAAATCATAAAAATCGTAAACAACTTCTGATAATGGCATCTCAAAAATCATTTCTAACCGGTCTCCACCCAAATATTGATAATTTTTATTGATACCTCTTCGATCCAGACATAGTTTCATTATTCCGCCCATATATCGATCCGGTGTAATAATACTTGCGCGTATAAATGGTTCTTCAGTGCTTTCAATTGTTGAGGGATCTGGGTATAAAGCGGGATTATCAATGATCATAGATGAACCATCATTCATATTGATTTTATATTGAACTGAAGGGGCTGTCAGAATTAATGACAAATCATATTCTCTTTCAAGTCGCTCCTGAACAACTTCAAGGTGCAACAATCCCAAAAAACCGCACCGAAACCCAAAGCCGAGAGCAACAGATGAATCTTTTTCATATATTAATGATGCATCATTCAATTTCAATTTTTCTAGCGCCTCGGCCAAATCTTCATAACCATCTGATGCAACCGGATAGATGGATGAAAACACCATGGGTTTGACTTCAACAAATCCTGGCAATGGTGATGAACAGGGATTGTTTTTGAGCGTAATGGTATCTCCACATCGTGTGTCGCTTACAGTTTTTACACCTGCAATTATGTATCCAACTTCACCGGCATTTAATTTCTTTCTGGAATGTCTGACGATTTGGAGGACACCCAGCTCCTCAATTTTATAAGTGGCTTTGTTGGACATAAACATAATGATATCATTGGTAGAAACAGATCCACTGAAAACACGAAAATAAATAATGGTCCCACGATATGAATCATAGATAGAATCAAAAATGAGTGCTTCAAGAGGGGCATCCTTACGGGTTATTTTTGGCGGAGGCAATTTTTGAACAATGGCTTCCAATAACTCGGATATGCCGGTACCTTCTTTGGCAGAAACAAGGATTGCATCATTTGGATTAAGTCCAAGTTCCTTATCTATTTGTTCTTTCACACGATCAATATCTGCTGCTGGTAAATCAATTTTATTGATAACAGGCAGTATCTCCAGATCATGTTCCATTGCTAAAAAAAAATTGGCCAGTGTCTGTGCTTCCACACCTTGACTGGCATCTATCAAAAGAAGTGCGCCCTCACATGCTGCTAATGCGCGTGATACCTCATAAGAAAAATCAACGTGGCCAGGCGTATCAATAAGATTAAGCGTATAGGTTTGGGCATCTGAGGCTTTATATGGCAAACACACTGTCTGGCTTTTAATGGTAATGCCACGTTCTCTTTCAATATCCATTGTATCCAGAATTTGATCTACAAAGTTTCGCTCTGTGACCAGTTGTACTGCCTGAATTAACCTATCAGATAAGGTTGATTTGCCATGATCAATATGGGCAATGATGCTAAAATTTCGGATATGCTTCATTAAATTCTCACCTGTTCATAATTAATATTCAATCTTCAAACTATAGCTTTTTTTTGAACAATACGCAATGCCATTTTGATTATCAATGTGCTGTTTCATATATTTTTCACAAAAATTGTTTTTGCAGTCCACTGATTTCAAAACAGATTTGATAGGTCATGGGGTCTGTTCCTGATTGATGCATCAAAAAAAAAATTTCAAGGAAACTCAAGAAAAATTGAGCTATTTCAAGAAAAAAAAAATATTATAAAATGGTATTGACCTTCATAACATCCTAAAAATTGTATATTATGTAATAAATGAATTTTTCAAACAAATGATGGGTATTTAGAAAATCAACAATTATTTTATTAAATGATTTCATTGTGTTGAAAAATTGTGCCAATTATTTTTTTTCAGAAAATCTAATCATAAAAAAACAGATTTATCCGAATTGACACGTTCTCATAAATCAAATAAAAGTGGTTGCTACTGGAGCGGAATAAACTTTTTTATTCGTCATAAAACATAGTTTTCCGACAATATCAAAAATTTTGTTTTTCTGTCATTAACTGAAAAACAGATCATCTAACTTCAAAAAATTCACTATTTCCCTAAAGCCTGATTTGATTATATGCCAAATCAATTATCATTTATTGGCAATAATACTTTTTTTATTAAAAAAGATGGCGGTATTATTATTTTCTGATGTTGAATCATCGCTTGTTTTTAAAAAGATTTAATGAGCAACAACTTTCATTAGAATAAATTATTGAAAATATTATAAACGTCCATTTATAGCTTTTCCGGTCGCATCGTAAGAAATTCGTTCGCGATGAACAATGTAAACTGAAAAGCTGTAAATGGACGTTTATCGTATAAAACAAATAAACGATAAACAATGAACAGTATCTGGAAAAACGCAAAACAAACACTCAAGGGACAAATACCCGGGCATACATATCGTATGTGGATTGATGGCTTGCATTTAGTTCAGTCTAATGATGATGAAATCGTATTGGGCTGTGCCAATAGTTTTTCCAGGAACTGGATAAACCAACGATATTTGGGGCTTATTTCTGATGCAGTACAATCGGTTTATGACAAGCCAATTAAAGTGAGAATTGATATTGCGTCGTCCCCCAAAAAAACAACATCATCCACAAAAAAAGCGAAACAAATACTTTCACCAGCCGCAACAGCAGTCCCCGCAGCGAAGCAACAACTAACATTGCCCAATATTCATAAGCCATCACATGCCGGACAAATATTTCAAAAAGGTTTTACGTTTGACCAATTTGTTGTTGGAAAAAGCAATGAATTTGCTTATAACGCCTCACTGTCTATGGCTGCAGACAAAAAACTTACAGGCAATAATTTATATATTGTATCCAAAACAGGCTTAGGGAAAAGTCATTTATCTCAAGCCATCGGCCATCAAATTTTGCATATGATGCCTCAAAAGCGTATATATTATGTAACTGCTGAAAATTTTGCAAATGAGATGATTCAATCCTTGCAACAAAAAAAAATGAACCAGTTTAAAGAAAAGTATCGACAGATTTGTGATGTTTTCATTCTTGAAGACATTCATTTTTTAAGTGGAAAAGACCATACGCAAGATGAGCTATCTTTTACGCTAGATTCATTGCTTGGGTTTAATAAAAAAATAATTTTCACCAGTACCTATTCACCGAATGAAATTCCCAAACTGCATGATAATTTGTCATCACGATTAAGCGCCGGGTTAATAACGCAAATTGAGTCGCCAGACTATGATACACGCTTTCGTATTTTACAACAAAAAGCGTCTCTAAATGGCTATATGATTCCAGAAGAGGTAAATCACTATCTCGCAACCGAATTAACCAAAAATGTGCGTCAATTGGAAAGTGCGCTAATTGGTGTCGCAGCACGTTCATCGTTGATGGGAAATTCTATCAATCTCAAGCTTGCAGAGGATGTGATTGGAAATATTTCTCAAGATCAAAAAGAAATTACAATGGATACAGTAAAAAAATTGGTTTGCAAACATTATAAAGTGACAGGTGATGAAATAATATCCAAATCTCGGAAAAAAGCCATTGTGATTCCACGTCAAATCTGTATGTATCTGTGTCGAAAATATACAGATCATTCTTTGGGAGAAATTGGCAAGAGTTTTCGGCGACACCATGCAACAGCATTTCATTCTGTAACGACCATTGAAAAAAAAATGAAACAAAATAGCAACATAAAAAGGCAGGTTTCATACCTGTGTGATAGACTTGATGGTGATTATTCAGAAGAAAAATCTTGAAAAAGAAATGACTCTCTGCTAAATACAAAAATTATTATCAGATATAGTTACAATCATAAATGTTTTAACAGAATATGTCAGATAAAGGAGTTCGTTATGCTTAATCGTTTTCTCTTTTTACTGTTGGCAACTATTATGTTTGAACCTGCTTTCCTCTCTTCAGTTTTGGCTGAAATACAAGCGCCTCAGTTTTTATTATACAAGCCGGAAGGTTCGGTTCAATATTCTCGTGATGGAAAACAATGGTCTCCAATCACATTTAACAAATTTCTATATACAAATGATCAAATCCAAACCGGAAAAACCAGTTCTTGCATGTTGTTAAACCAACAAAGCCGAACCCTTTATTCCATCTCAGAAAATTCAAAAATCAATATCAAACAAAGTGGTGCTGAAAAAGAATACGGCAAACTAGAAAATGCAGGTTCAGCGAATCATTTATTGGGTGATATGATCAAAAAATATTTCAAGGCCTTGAGGTATGCAGTTGTTCGGCGATCTGTTTCAACTTCGCCTTCATTTAAATTGAAAACAGTCAAGAAAATTACAGTCGGTTCAGAATATCCAGACCTTGTATGGCGACATGTTGGACCTGAATATTCGTACCAATTGTATATTGACGGCCAACAATTTGACATTTCGGCAGACAAAAATGCATCAACAGTCCGATTTACTGTTCCGCCTCTTAAAAGTGGACCACACAAGTATTTTGTTAAGGTTTTAAAAAATGGCACCCCATTGTATGAACCCTCCAAAAAAAGAAAACTCTATTATTTGTCCGATCAGGAACTATCTGAGCTGTTAATACAAAAAAAAGCCATTGAAGAGATTGATCCGAATAATGGGTTTTTATTGGGAAATTTTTTAGAAGAAAAGGGATTGATTGTGGCAGCTATGGATTATTATCGTCAGTTTTTTGAGAGAAATCCGGAAGAAAATCAAATGCGACCATTCTTGATCAAAGTTTATAGTGACCTTCGGTTAAGTAATCTGAAAAAGGCTGAAATTAATCGTTATAACGCGATACAATAAATAAAGGATCTTATTATGTTTGTGGAAAAAAGAAAACATCAGCGCCTTAAAATAAAATTAAATGCCAAAATTGAATGTGAAAACAAGGATATCATTGATGGTAAAACACGAAATATCAGTTTTGGTGGTTTATTCTTTGAATCTGACCCAACATTAACTGATCTTAAAGAAGGTGAGATTTGTAAAGTAACCCTTTTACTTAACAATGAGGATTTGGAGAATATCATTCCCCTCATTTTTGAGTGCAAGGTCGTTCATTGCAGAAAACGTGGTTTTGGCATGAAATTCCTTTATATTGATGGTTTGGAAGCCTATGAGCATTTTGAAAAAATGATGGTCTTGAATAGCGATGCCTCTGAAAGCCTGATGGCTGAACTGGAAAAATCGCCCGGATTGATTGTCAAGGATGACTAGGGAATACTCTGAAATTAACATGCTCATTTTTTTTTGATCGTACAATAGAATAAGGTCGTGTAGAGACGTAGCATGCTACGTCTCTACTTTTCTAGGTAAAAAAAAGATTCTTATCAAGAAAAATGTGCCAACAAGTTCTATTTCAATAGTTGCTCTATTTCTTTCACCGCTATTTCTGCGGCATGTTTCCAGGTCCATTTTTCATGTACAAGCTTTGCAGCGTGCAAGCCTTTTTGCCTGGCTTCTTCCTGGTTTTCATAAATATACCGAAGATAATAACGAAACTGATTCATGTCGGGACGTGCCCATTGACCATAATATCCATCTTTGGATAAGAAAAATGGTATTTTAATATCTTCAAAGTCATAGTCTAATAAATATGCCATTTCTCTTGTCAAATATTCTGTTTGTCCACTGTAGTTGGTGACAATCGTTGGAAGGCCACATGCCAATGCTTCAATTATGGGAAGTCCCCATCCTTCAGCTCGGCTCGGGAAAAGAAAGGCATCACAGCTCGCATAAAGCTGCGCTATGGCTTGATGTTCTTTTACAGGATCTATCAGCAATATTTTTTCCGGGCATTTCAATTTAAGATGATCCAGTTTTTTTCGAATATCAAATCCTTTTTCAAAGGGATTGTGGCATGATAAAATCAGCACCACGTCGTTTGTGTTTTTAAATTCTTCATCAAAAGCCTGAATCAGTTGGGGCGTACATTTACGTTCTTCATATTTACCGACATTTAGAAATTTAAATCCCTTTATTTTCTCGCTTCCAGGCAAAGGTGTCACATTGGGATGAAAAATGTTGGGATTAATACCTTCAGGCACTACTCTGATGTTATTGGGATCAAAACCATGATTTACCATGACTTGTTTACAAAATGACGATGGTGTCCATAACTGGTGCGGAATTTCCATTGGTTTAAGCCAATCATCGGGAAGACGTGTCGACTCCCATACGGTATACCCAATTCGAATTCCCGGACAAGGTTGTAATATTTTCATATTATTGCCATAGGTAATAGCAATATTCACAAGAGGTCCCTGACAGGAATTTATTGCTGCATCTGTCTTTTCTCTTGTTATTTCCGGCATCTGAAGATCAGTTTGGACAAATGAAACCAATTTTTTCAGTTGCGAAAAAAAGTTACTGGTATGAATATTATATCCAGTATGGCCGTGTAGATAGCCAATGCCATGAACCAGATAATTGGTATCATTTTTTTGAGGATGGTCTTTTTCTGTCTGTTTTACCTTTTTATGTGATAAAATTTGATTTTCCAGCAATGTTTTCATTTTTTGAACCACCAGGGAATAGGTATCGGGTTTTTCTTGACGAAACAACGTCATGTTTTCATACCAACATGACTTTGAACCTGTTTCCCCCCAGCGCCAATCTGGTGAAAATGGAAGTGCGACCCAGGTAGGACATCCCATTGCTCCCGAGAGATGTGCGACTGCGGTATCAGTTGTAATCACAAGGTCCATCTGGCTGATGATCGCTGCTGTATCTCTAAAATTGTTTAGGTCGTTTTGCATATCTGAGATTGGTGCATGTGGATAATCTTTTATATCATGTGCTCTGGGACCTTTCTGAAGGCTGAAAAAATGAACACCACTCAATTCAAATAATGAAGAAAAGTTGTTCAAGCCATAAATGCGTCTTTCTTGAAGGCCACCAATGGCCCAAACCAAGCCAACTTTTAGTTTGTCTTTGTGAGGAGCTATTTTTTGTTGAATGTCATGATTCATTTTCCAAGTATTTTGAATATAGGGTTGATTAAAAACAATTTGACCCGGATTGAGCATCAATACATGTGGTAAAGACCCCATTGGAAGGTGATAATCAACATCAGGTAATACATCACCCTCAGTAATTAGTCGATCAATGCCCGGAACATCACTAAGTAAAGGCATAATTTCTTTTTGAGTGAATACAATCAATTGGCAATCGGGAATCATGGGTAAATATCGAATAAAAAACAAGGTATCACCGAAACCTTGCTCAGCATATAGCAACAGTTTTTGACCTGTTATATTTTCACCATCCCATTTTTTTCCTGGCATAGGCTGAATTTTACAGGGAAATTGATCAGACTTCCAACGCCATTCGTAGGCTTTGAATCCATTTTGAAAATCATGATTGTCAAAAGGATACTCTTTTAATTGTGGAATCTTTGTGTCCAATGAATATGACAATACTCCTGATTGTTCCTGTTGATCTCCAATTGCTTTTCTGAGTAAACCTTGGGCAAGATTTAGATGGGCATCCGCATAGTCTTTTGACAGCAACAAGGCCTGTTGCAAGGGCGCAAAACAGTCATCTGTTTTTTCCAATAAATATAAAATGCATCCGAGATTATTCCATGCTTGCTCATGATAGGGATTGGATTGAACAGCTTTTTTAAAACAGGATTTGGCCGTATCAAATTGCTTTATTTGTTGCAGTGCAATCCCCATATTGTTCAACGCATTACAATAGGATGAATCCTGTTTGAGGGATTTATGATACATTTCTATTGCAGATTCATATTTGTGTGATTTAAGTAGTTCATCCCCCCTGATACAGAAAATTTCAGCAATATCTTTTAATAAATTTAATATGACAGGTTGCCATGACCTGGATCGGCTTTGACGCAGCAATTTCATTGTTGGATACCAGGGGGATTCGGTAGCGTTGAGCATCCAACGCCAGTCGGGCGAAAATGGAAGCAACAAGTAAACTGGTTTTCCCAATGCACCTGCTAAATGAGCAGGGGCAGTATCTACTGAAATAATCGCATCCATGCACATCATGGCAGCTGCTGTATCATAGAAATCTTGAATATGAGGGCTTAAATCCCTAATATTTTGAGATTGTGAGATATTTTTCTGACAGTCTTTTTGAAAGGTATAAAACTGAATATCATTGATTTCTAAAAGAGGGGCCAGTTCTTCTATTGAAATAGAACGATTTTTGTCATTGGGATGATTGGGATCCCCTTCCCAAATGAGTCCCACATGCGTATACGCATCTGATTTATTGATAATGGTTAAAAAAGAATCAATATCTGATTTGTCAATACTGAAATAGGGAACTTTTGATGGTATATTGTGCGCGTTTGTCCCTATAATCTGTGGTATCGATAACAAATGAACCTGATAATCAAACTCTGATTCCAATGCATTGGCAACCGAACGATCAACACCATCAGCCTTTTCTAAAAGACGCGTTAAGTTGGGAAAAGTGCCAACAACTGTTGTCGCGCCGAGCTCTTTCAATATTGGGGCATATCGGACAAATTGAATGATATCGCCAAAGCCCTGTTCTGAATACAGTAAAATTGTTTTATTTTCAAGGGGTTCTCCCTGCCAATAATCAATTGCATGTTTTGGATCATCTAAAAATTTTTTACATTTGAGACGCCATTGATATTCTTTAAAGCCTTCAATAAATTTTCCCTTAAGCAATAAGGCATGCCCTAAATTTTTGTGTGTGGGCGCATCATCCGGATTTAAATACAGAGATTGACGATACCAATCAATAGCGAAATCGATCTGGTTTCTTCTTTCGCAAATGACCCCCATATTGGTATATGCCGGTGCATAGCGTGGATCAATTTGAATAGAAAGTTCGTACCAGGACTCAGCCTCTTCCAACTGATTTTTGCTAAACATGAGATCGCCATTTTTAGCGGACTCAATGCTTAATGACTGAACGATACGATTGATTACGAATGCCCAATCTCCCAATTCATTCTGACGAAATATGCTCATCGTTGGATACCAGGGTGAGTCTTTTCGGTCAAGCATCCATCGCCAATCTGGGGCAACAGGAATCATTAACCAGACTGGTTTGCCCATAGCACCTGCTAAATGTGCAGTTGATGTATCAACAGTGATTACCAAATCCATTTGATCTATTGCTGCGGCTGAGTCGGCAAAATCATTGACATGAACATTCAAATCAATCATTGGAACATGGGTATCCGATTCTGTTAAAGCCCGTTCACCAATCTGTAAACTGAAAAAAACGATATCGTTTGTATGAGAAAGGCTCAACAATGGTTTCAATGTTTCAAGAGTCATGGATCGTAAATGATCTTCTGGATGCTTGGAAGAACCAGCCCATGAAATGCCTATTTTTAGCTTTGCGGGATGATCGCGAACAATTGAAATCCAATTTCCAACCTTATCTGGCGGATAAATGTATGGAATATTTGTTGGGATTGTATCAATGTCAGTCCCGAATATAGCCGGTAAACTAAGCAGTGGTATTTGATAGGCAAAGTTTTGAATGGGTTCTTTACAAAAAACCCGGTCCACCCCTTTAACTGTTGAAATGAGTCGCACCATATTGGCAAACGTCCCAAAAGCCACCGTTCCACCCAGGGCTTTTATCATTGGAGCGTACCGAATGAACTGAATAATATCTCCAAAACCTTGTTCTGTGCACAAAAACACTGTTTTTCCCTCAAATCGCTCACCTTTCCACATCGGAATTTCGTGATATACACGACTATGATAGTCTGCACATTTGAGACGCCATTCATAGTATTTGAATCCTTCCTTTAACTGCCCTTTCATCAAATAAGCATGGGCAAGGTTTCGATATGTCTCTGCCTGATTGGGTTTAAGTTTAAGGGCTTTGTGATAGTTTTTAATTGCTTCGTCCATTTCAGTCTGCTTTTCATTGAGTGTACCGATTTCATCATAGATACTGGCATCATTTGGATTTATCTCAAGCGCTTTTTTGAATTGCGTCATAGCTTGATCAAATTGACCAGAGCGGCGATAAGCAATGCCGATTAAGCGATATGTCGTGGCTTTTTCAGGAGCGAGACGTTGAGCGGTCTGAAATGCCTGAAGTGCCTTATCCAAATGATTCTGTTTCAGATATACAATCCCTAGATTTGCGTAAAGAAAATCTGTGTTTGGCAAAAAGTCTAACAATCGATTTAATATTTGAATGCTATCTTTCAAGCGCTTTTGATTAAACAACTGAATGGCGGTCTTATTCGATATTGCAATAAAATCAAATGAATTGGGTTCCTTAAGAACATTAACTAACGCCTGTTGAATGTGTTGCATGACAGGATCAAAACTGCCGGCTTTGCATTGACGAAACAATCGAACACTCGGATACCAGGGGGAATCTTGACGATCACGCATCCATCGCCAATCTGGTGCAAAGGGAATCATCATCCATGTGGGTTTCCCCATTGAACCTGCCAGATGGGCTGTGGCCGTGTCAACTGATATGATTAAATCCATGTGGAATATTGCTGATGCAGTATCAGAAAAGTCCTGGATTAAATCACTCAAATCAACAATCGGCATTTGATCGCTTTGTTTTAGATCATCACAAGCCGGACCTTTCTGAATACTAAACAAAACAACGCCCTTCATTTGTGTTAATGGGTAAAACAACGAAAGCGGACACGACCGATTTTGATTCTCTTTATGAATGGGGCTGCCAGACCACGAAATGCCGATACGAAAACCATCCATCATTTTGATGGTTTGAACAAGGATGGATTTTTCATTCTCAGGTTTAAACAAATAAGGAATATTGCAGGGAATCGTTTCAAGTGTTGTCTCAAATACATAGGGTAGACTGGCAATGGCAATATGATAATCCACTTCCGGTGTTGGGGTTTCATCATGTATGACGATTTCATCAATATAGGGCATATCTTTAAATAGCGGGACCAAATACTTGTGTGTTTCCAAAACAACAGAACCACCTCTTTTATTGACTTCTGGTAAATATCGTATGAATTGGATAGAATCTCCATAGCCTTGTTCCGGATAAATGAGCAATCGTTTGTTAAAGAAAGATTGTCCTTTCCAGGGGATTGATTGAAACTCTCTCGATTCAGCATTTTCATGTTTCAATCGCCATTCATACTCCTTAAAGCCGCGTTTGTAATCACCGATTAGAAGAAGTGTCATTGCGAGGTTCGTATGCGCGTGGATATAATTTGGTTCCATTGCAATGGCTTTTTCATACCATTTGATTGATTCATCTAATTGGCCTAATTTCTCAAGGGTAAAGCCCATGTTATGACATGCAATCGGATAGTTTGGATTGATTTCCAATGCAGTTTGATAAGCTGCTATTGCCTTGTCCATCTGGTTGAGACGATGGAGTGTCAGGCCCATATTGCTGTGAGCTTCAGGAAGATCTGGAATGATTGATATGGATTTTTCAAAGTTTTGTAATGCTTTTTCCAACTGGTCTTGTTCATAATAAATCCGTCCAATGTTGCAAAAAGCATATGCATGCAATGGATCAAGTTGAACTGCTTTTTCAAAGCAGTTTAGGGCTTTCTTAATCTCACGTTTATGCAGCCATTGAATTCCTTCTTCATTTAGTTGATCTGCGCGATCGTTCGATGTGTTTTTCATGAGGGAATTGTCTCTTCGTTTTGATGGGTTGAATAAATAGAATCGGCATTCTTCATATGCCAGTTAACACTTTTTTTAAGAACAAGGTGCCCTTTGAAGAGACGCACGGCTGAGCGTGGCTGAGCGTCTACGAGTAAAATAAGGGCCATCAATTTTCTTATAATATTTTCGGCTTATTGATCTGTTATCTTTAGCTTGTAAGGACTGAGAGCGACAGAGCGTCATCAATGACTTTGGGAAATGTTTGGCATTTGTATATGAAAAGGGTATTCAAATATTTTAACTTTCAGGAAGGTCAACTATGGAGCCTAATGCACTGGCCAGTTCTGAAACACCTTCACGTGTTGCGGCTGAAATCATATAAACATTTAAATGGCAGGCTTTTTGAAATAGCTCCGCATTTTTTTGTGCATCTGGTAAGTCCATTTTATTCAAGACCACAATTTGTTTTTTTTGAGAAAGGTCCTGTGAGTAGGATGACAGTTCTTCCATTATGGTGTGATAGCTTGCAAGAGGGGTCTCTATATCTATAGCAGCCGCGTCAATCAGATGGACCAACACGCGAGTCCGTTCAATATGTTTTAAAAACTGAATGCCAAGGCCGACACCCTTATGTGCCCCTTCAATAATGCCAGGTATGTCTGCAATGGCATATGGTTCAACCGTATGTGTATTTACAATACCAATTGATGGAGTTAATGTTGTAAATGGATAGTCGGCGATTTTGGGACGTGCAGCTGTCATCACACTGATAAGAGTAGATTTTCCAGCATTGGGTAATCCAATCAGTCCGACATCTGCCAGAAGTTTTAGTTCCAAGTGAAGAGATCGATTTTGGCCTGATTCACCAGGTTGAGAAAAACGAGGGGTTCGATGTGTTGATGTTGCAAAGTGTTTATTTCCTTTACCTCCCCTGCCACCTTGAGCAACGATAAAGGTTTGGCCGGATGATTTGAAATCTGTTATCAATTCTTGTGTTTCAGTATCAGCGACAATCGTTCCAACAGGTACTTCAATGATAAGGTCCTCGGCATTTGCGCCTGTTTTTTGGCTTCCCAGTCCATTTTTACCCTTATTGGCTTTAAATTGATGCTGAAAACGAAATTGATATAAGGTTCGCTTCTCTGGAACACTTTTTAGAATGATATGACCACCGCGCCCACCATCACCGCCATTGGGGCCCCCTTTTGGAACCCCACGTTCACGGCGAAAACTGACACAGCCATTTCCTCCATCCCCAGATTGTACCTTGATAAATGCTTCATCAATGAATTTCACGCGGCATACACACTTACACGTTTTCTAGATCGACCCATGCGCTCGTAAGAGACTGTGCCATTTATTTTGGAAAATAAAGTATAATCTTTGCCCATTCCCACGTTCATTCCCGGATAAAAATTAGTACCGAGTTGTCTTACCAATATATTACCTGCCAGAACCTTCTCACCGCCATATCGTTTGATTCCTCTACGTTGGGCATTGCTATCTCGTCCATTCCTGGAACTTCCACCCGCTTTTTTATGTGCCATTTTTTACTCCTTTTAACGTTATGATGCTTCTATGCCATCAATTTTGATTGCCGTATATAATTGGCGGTGGCCTTGTTTTCTACGATAGCGTTTCCGCCTTTTCATTTTAAACACAATAATTTTTTTGGCCTTCCCTTGTTCAACAATATGTCCTCTGACTGTAACATCAGACAAACCTGGCTGGCCAATTTTGATATCATCATTATTGGCATACAGTAATACCTGATCCAGTATAACCTCTGCGCCAACATCACCTTGCAGCTTTTCCACGCGCACTGTTTGACCGGGACTGACGCGATACTGTTTTCCACCCGATTGAATCACAGCGTACATTGATTTACCCTCCTTGATTGAAATAATAAATCTGTTATTTTAACCCAGATTTTGTTATTCGTCAATATTATATTTTTGTATTCAATTGACACAAATAAATTTGCCTGATCGACTCTGTTTCAAAATGTGAGAAAGAATTCAAATGCATTTCTGATCAAGCGAATTTCTGTTCCTGTGTACTGATTTTTTTGTATGGCGACAACATCAAATCGTGCACTTTGATTGTTCATCTTGTGCTGATACAAATAAGTTAGCGCAGTTTTGGAAAGTCGCTTTTGCTGTTGACTTGTCAGACTTTGAATGGCATGTCCATAACGTGTGGTTGTCCGAGATTTAACTTCAATAAAAACAAGTGTATTTTTTTCTTTTGCGATAATATCTATTTCACCACCGCGAATACGAAAATTTCTTTGAATTATTGTGTACCCGTTTTTCTGAAGAAAATCTACTGCAAGTTGTTCACTGTCCTTACCTAGCTGATGACGATTATCTTTTTCAAACATATTCCAAGCAGCCCTTAAACGTTCTTCGGTGAATCGGACAGATACCATATTTTTTTATTGCATCTCGATGTTTTTTTGTTCCATAGCCTTTATGTTGCTCAAATCCGTATTCAGGGTATTCGGTTGAATACTTTGTCATTATTCGATCACGCGTAACTTTGGCAATTATTGACGCTGCCGCAATAGATATACTTCGTTGATCCCCTTTCTTGATCGTTTCCTGGGGAATTGATGATTCGATTTGATAAATACCATCTATCAACAGAAAATCTGGCGGATTCTGAAGTTGTTCTACTGCATATCGCATTGAAAGTCTTGCGGCTTGAAGAATATTGATCTGATCAATTATGTCATTGGCAACCATGCCCAAACTGATATCTTGAGCATGTTTGTATATTTGATTATATAAGTCATCCCTTTTACGGGAGGATAACTGTTTTGAATCCGTAATGCCATTAACTGAAAAATCATTTCCTAAAATGACAGCGGCTGAAACTACCGGCCCAGCTAACGGGCCTCGTCCAACCTCATCAATGCCTGCTATAACGACATATCCTTTTTGGTGCGCTTGTTGCTCAAATGTCCACACGTGATTTTCACCACATCAAAATGGGCATTTTGCCCATGAAAAAAAATCAGGTTCGCCGAGTTTTGATTCGGGCTGCTTTGCCACGAAGCTTTCGCAAATAGTATATTTTTGCGCGTCGAACTTTCCCTCGCGTTACAATTTCAATACGGTCTAAGCTTGGAGAATATAATGGAAAGATGCGTTCAACCCCGATTCCTCCAGATACCTTACGAACGGTAAAAGTAGATTTAATTGATGCATTGTGTTTTGCAATAACAACTCCTTGAAAAGCCTGGAGTCGTTCCTTTTCACCCTCTTTGATTCTTACAAATACTTTAACCGTATCACCGGCAATAAAGTTTGGTAAGTCCATACGGATCATTTCTTGTTCAATTTCTCTGATCGCATTCATGTCATTATTTCCTTTAATCAGGGGTAAGTTTGAAAAAAAAATTTACCACATACCCCTTTCGTTTGAGATTCAACTGATATTGCTATAAAAGCACGGTTCAGTTATTAAACTTTAATTATATATATATAAATATATTAAAAATCAAGTTTTTTTATTATGAAAGTCACCCAAAAGACGATCCAATATAATGGAAACTGCAGATCGAACGGAAAGATGATTATATTTTCGATGAGATGCGATGGGTTCAAGGACATGCTCACATTGTTTCATGAAGTCCTTTGAAAGCCCCCATGCGGTACCAAAGATTAATAATGTAGGCTCTTCAGAGTATACGAATTGGCGGCATTCTTCATAAGTGAGACAGCCATCAGTCCGTTTTGCAGTTGTTGCAATTAAACGTGGAGAATAACCTGTTATTTGGTGGATATGGTTTTTAGCGTCGTCTATATTCGATGTGATATTAATCAGTTCGAATGATTTTTTTCGATCTGGATTTGAACGACTGCCATAACCCACTGTCCAATGTTTGCAAATATCTTCAGCAATTCGGCGTTGATCATCAAGGGGAATGACCACCTGGTATGATTGAACGCCATAAGTAGTGGATGCCCTGGCGATATCATGGAGATCTAGATTGGTAATTGCTGATGCAATAATTTCACCGGTTTTGCCCAGGACCGGATAATGAAGCAAGGCAATGTGCAGATTGTTTTTGGATAATTGTTTCAATGGTTGTTGTCCACTTGTGTAAAATGGCTAAATCGTCAGCTGACAACCTTATTTCATTGAATAATTCTGGTTGTTTAAGTATGGTTCGAATTAAAGCGGACTCTCGTCGCCATTGGTTTATATTTTGATGATGTCCGGAAAGTAACGTATTTGGAACAGCCTGTCCTTCAAAAAATTCAGGCCTTGTATAATGGGCATATTCAAGAAGTCCGTCAGAAAATGAATCAGAAAATGCAGCATCTTCAGCACCCAAGACACCTGGAATATAACGGGAGACAGCATCCATAATAATCATTGCCGCCATCTCGCCACCTGTCAATACAAAATTACCGATTGATATTTCTAAGTCTATATAGTTTAAAGCAATACGCTCATCAACGCCTTCATAACGACCACATATCAGTATTAATCCTTTTTCCTTGCTCAACTCACGCGCTATATTTTGATTGAATGTACGGCCCTGAGGTGTCAGTAGTATCGTCAATGCAGCGGGATTGTCTTTTTTCGCACAATGAATGGCACGTGCTAAAGGTTCGGGCTTGAGAACCATCCCGCTGCCACCACCATATGGCTTATCGTCTGTGACATGATGCTTTCCCCTGGCAAAATCCCGTATTTGATACATTTTTTCTGTAATCAAGTTTTGGTCAAGAGCGCGTTTGAATATGCTGTAGTCAAACAGGATATCAAACATCTCTGGGAATAAGGTAAGTACTGAATATTTCAAAAGTTTTTTATGAGGGTATCCACCGATGATTAAATAACTTATCCATAGTAATGGACAAGTTATAAAATCACCGTTGCTAATAATCAATCATTTGTTCATGGTCTACAACCATTCGTTTTTTCTGAATATCAATCTCTTTAACCGCTGATTCAATTGCCGGAATCAAGTATTCATCACCATTATTTTCAATCACATATACATCGTTGCTACCAGTTTCGATAATGGACCGGATGAATCCGCGATGGATACCCGAATTATCAATTACTTCAAGACCTTGTATTTCAAACCAGTAGTATGTATCAGAATTAAGCTCAGGCAATACCTTTTTTTCAATATACATTTTGGTATCGATAAAGGCAGTTGCCTGAGTTCGATCTGTAATTCCTTCAAACGTAACGAGATAGTTACGCTTATATGGTTTTATGGATATAACTGATATGCGGTGAATGTTACGATCCGTTGCGCGGTAAAACAAAGGGTTGATAGGTTTCAACAGATTCTCATCAACAAATGACTTGAATCTGACAGCGCCATGTATGCCATGAACCCCAATTACTTTTCCCGCCACCAGGAATTGTTCATCAAAATCATTCAATGATTTCAAGAACGGTTCGTTTTTTCACCTTGGCGGAAGCAGCACTTAATAGCGTTCGCATTGCGCGTGCCGTTCGACCCTGTTTGCCAATGACCTTTCCAAGATCCTCTTTGGACACTTTCAGTTCCAGAACAGAAGTCTGATTACCTTCAACTTCTGATACACGAACTTCATCTGGGTGATCGACAAGTGCTTCTGCAATATGCCTGATCAGATCAATCATTACTTCATCTCCTCTTCATGATTTCATTGTTAATAAAGAATTAAAATTGACAGATGGTGATAGTGTGATCTATTACTTGAAATTATTCAATGATTTCAAGAACAGTTCGTTTCTTCACCTTGGCGGAAGCAGCACTTAAAAGGGTTCGCATTGCGCGAGCCGTTCGCCCCTGTTTGCCAATGACCTTTCCAAGATCTTCTTTTGACACTTTCAGTTCCAAAACAGAAGTCTGGTTACCTTCAACTTCTGAAACACGAACCTCATCAGGGTTGTCGACAAGTGCCTCTGCAATGTACTTAATCAGATCCTTCATTAGTTCATCTCCTCTTCTTTCTTAGTTTCAAACATTCTATGGGTGCTGAATTGCACATCCATAGACCAGGAATCTAGAAATCGGTAGAACGGGAATTATCGAGATTTTAAACAGTTATGCTGCATTTTATACGGGGTTGTGTTTTTTTAAAATGCTTTTGACTGTATCTGTTGGGATTGCTCCCTGCCCCATCCAGTATGCAACTCTTTCCGTATTCAATGATACAGCTACAGGATCGGTGAGAGGATTATATGTACCAACTTTCTCGATAAACCGGCCATCTCTTCGACTTTGACTATCAGCCACAACAATTCTATAAAATGGGCGTTTTTTTGCGCCATGTCGGGCCAATCTAATTTTTACTGGCATTATATTTGTTCTCCTTAAAATGGCATCATTCCGCGTAAGCTTCGCATGCCACCCTTATTGATTTTTTTGACCATTTTCATCACCTGGCCATAGTTTTTCAACAGACGGTTTACATCCTGAACGGTTGTTCCGCTTCCACGCGCAATACGTTTTCTGCGACTACCATTAATAATATTGGGCTGGAACCTTTCTTGCCGGGTCATTGAATTAATAATTGCTTCAATACGAACCAACTCATAATCATCCACCTGCATATTTTTCATCTGTTTAAGATTACCCAGGCCAGGAATCATCCCAATTATATCAGACAATGAACCCATCTTTCGTATTTGAACCATCTGATCACGAAAGTCTTCCAGAGTAAACTGACTTTTCCGAAGTTTCTCTTCAAGCTCACGCGCTTTTGTTTCATCAACAGCTTCCTGGGCTTTTTCAATGAGCGTAAGTACATCACCCATTCCTAGAATCCTGGAAGCCATCCGCTCTGGATGAAATGCTTCAATGTCGCCTGATTTCTCACCAATGCCCAGATATTTGATCGGTTTTCCTGTAATGGATTTAATGGATAAGGCAGCACCGCCACGTGCATCACCATCCATTTTGGTTAACAGGATTCCTCCCAGGTCAAGCGCACTATCAAATGATTTCGCAATATTGACTGCATCCTGACCTGTCATGGCATCAGCAACAAGCAAGATATCTGATGGTGAAACCGCTTTTTTGATACGTTTCAGTTCATCCATCAGAGTTTCATCCAGGTGAAGTCTTCCAGCGGTATCAATTATAAGTGTATCACAATTTTCCTGAGCAGCGTTTTTTCGTGCCTGATTACAAATATCAACTGGATCCATTTTTGGATGCGATGGAAAAACTTTAATACTTAATTCATTACCAATCTTTTGAAGCTGATCGATTGCTGCCGGACGGTAAACATCAGCTGGAACCAGATATGGGCTTCGTCCTTTAGCGCGAAGCATTTTTGCCAGTTTTCCCGCAGATGTCGTTTTACCCGAGCCTTGAAGTCCAATCAACATGATCGGTATAGGGGTTGGACCTGTTAAACGTAGGTCTTCGTTTTCCTGTCCCATCAAAGCGGTCAGTTCTTCATTGACTATCTTTACCACCTGCTGTCCGGGTGTAAGACTTGTCATGACTTCCTGACCAAGTGCCCGATCTTTGACCCCGGCAATGAATGTTTTTACAACTTTATAATGAACATCAGCCTCAAGTAAGGCCATTCGAACTTCCTTGAGACCATCTTCGATATTTTTTTCAGTTAACTTGCCGTGCCCTTTGAGCTTTTTAAATATTTTGTTGAGTCGATCATTTAAGTTTTCAAACATACGTAACTCTTAAAAGGATTAAAATCTATATTGATAATATTATCTGGATAATTTGTCAAGTTAAAAGAAAAATATTAGCGGTTCTGTTCATATTGTTGGTTGAACCATTTTGAGATAAGTGACTATAATGCCAAAGAACAGTTGAGGTCATGCCTCGAGATAAATTGTTTTATCGTTAATTATCAAAAAACAATTAGTAAAATAATCTGGTGATATATCCTTAGAATTTTTCTTTTTTCGTTATCGAAACCATTTTGTCAGATAAAAATTTAGCTTTCAATAATACAATATTTGTGCCATTATAAATGTCATTATTCATTTTTACAGAAAGCGTTTTTATGAGTCAACCCAATATCAAATGTCTAACCCTTCAAGAACTTGAACTGTGGCTAATTGAGAATGAGACCAAACCCTATCGGGCAACTCAGATTTATAAATGGCTTTATAAATTTCATGCACATAGTTTTGATGTCATGACAGACATTTCTCTTGCTTTGCGCCAAAAACTAGCTGATAATTTTTTTATTGGTTCTCCAACGATAATTAACGTTCAATCCTCAATTGATGGGTCAAAAAAATTTCTATATTGTTTAAATGATGGGCATTATGTTGAAAGTGTTTTAATTCCTGAACGAAATCATTATACATTGTGTATTTCTTCTCAGGTGGGGTGTGCACAGGGATGTCTTTTTTGCCTGACAGCAAAACAGGGGTTTATTCGAAATCTTGGACATGATGAAATTGTGTCTCAGGTGCAACTCGTCTTAAGTGAAATTCCTCAAAATCCATCAATGCCACTAACCAACATTGTATTTATGGGCATGGGTGAACCGCTAGCGAATTATGACAATGTGAAAACGGCCATTGACATTTTGATTAGCTCTAAATATGGGTACCAGTTTTCCACGAGAAAAATTACGCTTTCAACATGCGGTATTGTCCCCAAAATGATAACGTTCAGTCAGGAAATACCTGTATTGCTTGCAGTTTCCCTCAATGCAACAGATAATAATACCCGCAATATGTTAATGCCTGTCAATCGTACATATCCGATTGAAGAGTTGTTATCAGTTTGCCGGAATTATCCATTACGATCCGGTCGTATGATTACCATTGAATATGTTTTGATTAAAAATATAAATGATGATATTAAAAATGCGAATAGGCTGTGTCAATTGTTACGCGGCATACGTTCTAAAATAAATCTAATTCCTTTTAATGCACACAGTAAGAGTGATTTTGAGCGCCCGGATGATTCCACAATTGAAGAATTTCAAAAAACCTTGATAAAAAATAATTATACGGTTATTATACGTCAAAGTAAGGGATCGGATATTTCAGCGGCTTGTGGCCAACTATTGTTTGAGATGCAAAGATAGATTAACAAAATTATGATTGCCAGAACGTGAATTTCACGGTATGATAAATTTTAAATTTGCATGAAATGAGAAAGCATTTCGATGAAAAAATAAAAATCAATACGAAATTACAAGTAAAAAAGTTTACTATTGTTATATTCTATAGAATTAAAAACGAAGACTGCGCAAAAATGATTTGCATATTGATGATAAATAAAAAAAGAATAATCAATACTGGATCATATATTAAAATCAAAAAATTGATATAAACAATATATTGAAATAAATAATGCGACCATTTAAATCAATATATTATTTGAAAATACATAAGATATTAGTTACCTTGTTTCCAACATAAGCGTATATTGATTTTGACTATGAGGTTTTTTTATGGAAAAAAGAAAAAGGACACGCGTTGAATTTTCAACACAGGTCATAATTTCTGTCGATGGTTCGGAGATTGCCACACAGGCCAACACAAAAGATCTAAGTTTGAATGGCTTGTTTGTCGAGTCCGAGGATTTATTGGATTTAGGTACACACTGTCATGTAAAAGTTATTCTACCCGGTGGGGTTAATGAGATCAGTTTGGAAATGGATGGAACAGTAACTCGGCATGCCCCGGGTGGTTATGGCATTTTATTTGATGGAATGGATCCAGACAGCTTTGCACATTTAAAAAATATTGCCATGTACAATTCAGATGACCCGGATGCAATAGAAGATGAAATTCTTAATGTGCCACTTCGGTAACTATTCGCTTCCATGAAAGGTTTGATTCATATTTGCTGTGCGCCATGTGCCATATATCCGATTAATCATTTAAAGGCACAACAATTTGACGTGATGGGTTATTATTACAACCCAAATATTCATCCTTATCAAGAATTTGACCGCCGAAAACAAACGTTAATTGAATATTCATCAAAAATTGAACTCCGAATTATATATGAAAATGACTACCCTCTTGATCTTTGGATTCAAAATGTAACTTTCCGTGAACAAAATAGGTGCCAATTCTGCTATTATGATCGTTTAAAAGCCACGGCCATTGTCGCCCGAAAAGGTAAATTTGATTTTTTTACCTCCACATTACTTTATAGCAAATTTCAAAATCACGAATTAATATGTGAAATCGGCCAGAATCTTGAAAAAAAATATGGGGTTTCTTTTTATTATACTGATTTTCGAAAAGGTTGGAAACAGGGAATAGAATTATCGAAAAAGTTGAATATGTATCGGCAGCAATACTGTGGATGCATTTACAGCGAGAAAGAACGTTATTATAAGCCATAATTTATATGTTCACCCAATTTATATACTTTATTGTCAGTCTTCTGATATATTCAACATATCAAAAACCTGATTATTATATATTTTCAGACAATACCGCCATCATTATTTTTAACGTATTGTTTTGTGTCTTTATCTTTCTGGCACGAGCCATGTATTCTCGTTTGGCAAGAGATATTGCTCACGGACACTTTGTTTTACAATATGAAAGAATGGACAGCCTCACCAATCGTTTGACAATACTTGGGTTGCTATTTTACACCCTTGATGTCTATGCGCTGAATCTTAAAAAGTTCATTGATTGGATTCCACTGTTTCAAAGTATTCCCACATTGAGCGCATTGTGTTTTTTACTTCTGTTTTTCATATACATCAGCATTGTTTATTATTGTGAATACGATATATATTTTTTATTACATCCAGACAGCCCGGGCCGGGCAATGTATATTTATTCGAATTTATCATTCAGCTTACCCATGCTATTGCCCTGGCTGTTTATTTCACTGTTGGGTGATGCATTGCAATTCTTGCCTGATAGCACCTTCAAGTCTATGCTGGGCAGTGTCGTTGGCGAAAATGTTCAATTCGTCATTCTGTTGTTGCTCATCGCTTTGTTTGCCCCCAAATTTATAAAAAAATTGTGGCGATGTGTTCCTTTGCCTGGAGGGATTCATCGAGATTGCATTGATGCCACCTGTAAAATTGCTGGTATTGGTTATTCAAATATTTTATACTGGCCTATTTTTGGGGGAAAAATGATAACTGCCGGTGTGATGGGGCTGACAAAAAAATTTCGTTATATCCTTGTTACACATGCATTGATAGAAACCCTTAGTCTTGAAGAATTAAGAGGCGTCATTGCCCATGAGATTGGTCATGTAAAAAAAAAGCATTTGATTAAATATTTTATTTCAGTCCTATTGTTTTCCTTTGTCATTGTTAATATCGTTAATTCGGGATTATTCTTTTGTTATAAAATGCTCGGCTCAAACCATATTCATTTGGCAACAATTATGTTTACCTGTTTTATGATCCTTTTTCTTGTGGTTTATTTTCGCCTTGTTTTTGGTTATTTTATGCGAAATTTTGAAAGAGAGGCAGATATCTTTGCATTTCAGATGATTGGTTCAGCCAGGCCGCTCATATCTGCATTTAATAAAATCACATTTTATAGTGGAAGACCCCCCACACAACCGAACTGGCATCATTTTAGTATTGCCCAGCGTATCTCATATCTTGAACGTTGTGAAACCAATTCAGAATGGATCAAACATCATGACCGGAAAGTTAAGCGGAGTATGCTCGCATATCTTGTGGGCGTTTTAATCTTTATTGGCCTTAGCTTTCAGTTGCCAGCGTATACCAAAAATGATCTATTTATGATGCATGCAGAAGAGATAATTGAAGCAGCGATTGAAAAAGAACCACAAAACACAGAATTATATTCGCTCTTAGGTGAAGCGGCTTTAATGAAAAAACACTATCATAAAGCCATTTTTGCATTTACCATGTCATTGCATTATAAACCGGATAATCCTGAAACACTAAACAATCTCGCATGGTTGTATGCAACATGTGAAAATAAAACACTGCGCAATCCGAAAAAAGCACTTGAATTAGCCCGGAAAGCGGCAGAATTAGAATCAAGTCAATATATATTAGATACGCTTGCTGAAGCTTATTATGTGAATGGTTTCTTTGAACAGGCTGTTCAACTTGCTGAAGAAGTGATGAAAATGGATTTAAAAAATCCAGAGTATTATGAAAAACAGTTAGCAAAATTTAAACAGGCACTGCTTTAAACAAAAGAGATAAACATGTCTTTTAATATCAACTGGAATGATTCAAGTGTGTTTCCAAAAACATTATACGTTGTTGCAACGCCGATAGGTCATGTGGAAGACATAACCATTCGTGCTTTGAAAATACTGAATCAGGTCGATTTGGTTGCAGCTGAAGACACACGAGAAACGCACAAACTTTTCAAGCACTTTTTTATTAAGACACCAATGATTGCCTGTCATGATCACAATGAATCGCAATGTGCAGAAACGATCATATCACAGCTCAAACAAGGCAAAACAGTTGCACTTGTTTCTGATGCAGGAACACCAACAATATCAGATCCTGGATACAGTGTTGTCTCAATGGTTTTAAAAGCGGGGCTTCCAGTAACTCCTATCCCAGGCGTTTCTGCTGTGATGACAGCCTTATGTGTTTCAGGATTACCCACAGACCAATTTATTTTTCAAGGTTTTTTGCCGAAAAAGCAGGGCAAAAGAGAAAAATTATTGAAACAGTTGTCTGTGGAAACAGGAACCTTAGTCTTTTATGAATCTCCAAAAAGAATCGTTCCATTATTAAATGATACACTTCAACACTTTGGTGACCGCCCGGCAATGATTGGGAGAGAATTAACCAAACCTTATGAAGAATGTATTCGCGGAAAAATATCAGAAATTCAACATGAACTATTAAATAAAAAGGCGATAAAAGGAGAGTTCACGCTTTTAGTGGGCGGTTGTGAATCAACGCATGATTTTGACAAGAACGATCTGTATCAACAAATATCAAATTATTTAAAAGATCATGAAGAGTTACCGCTTTCACAAAATGTCAAAACAATGGTGCAACTTTTGGGGGAATCTAGAAAAAAAATCTATGATATTGCCTTGAAAATAAAACAAAAACAATAATATGAGTGTAATTCACCCTGTAATTCTTACAACGCCCTATCAATTATTCAATTATTCAATGCCCCTGCGGGTAAGGGCAATCAGTAAGTTATCAAGAGAAACTGTCTATGTATCAGCGCATCTGAGCCAACTGATGATTCGGGATTTGAGACAAAACTCAATTGGAATGCCTGAACCTGACAATGGCGTATACTGGTCGGTATCCCATAAGCCGAAATATGTATGTGGCGTAGTATCAGAAAAGCGGATTGGTATTGATATTGAAGAAATGCGTCCACAACAGCAATCCATGTACGCTTATGTTGCATCCGATCAAGAATGGGCATGCATTGATAGCAATCGTTCCAAGCGAACCTTCTTTCGTTGCTGGACAGCAAAAGAAGCCGTACTGAAAGCCGAAGGAACAGGCATTACCGACTTGCTAAAATGTAAAGTGATTGATACGCTGGGGGATTCAGCCATGCTATTGCATTATCATGATCGTCAGTGGCGGGTCGAACATTTTTATTTAAACAAACATATTGCTGCGATTATTCATGATGATCATGATGAAATCGTGTGGCATTTATTATGAAATGAGGCAATTATTCATATGATAAATAAACGTATCAATCAATATCTCAAGCTTTGGGTGCTTCTCCTGATTTTAATACTCAGTGCTTGTGGCACTGAAAAAAAGATGCGACCAGGCCTTTTTTTGTTATCGTCTGAACAAGTGAAACAGATTAAATGGGGAGATGATCGCAATTATAATGATCTTTGCCAGGCAATTGATCAATCGATATCGTATTATGAACGTTTGCCGCAGCGCTCCCGGTTTTCATACAAAGAGTTGAAATATTCTCCTCAGGAAATGATTACATCCATGCTTATTTTTAAAACGCTCATTGAAAAATCAACCCAAAATGATCTTGCACAAAATATTGACAAACAATTTCATGTGTTTGAAAGTCGAAATGCGAGTCAACAGGCTTTTTTTACAGCATATTATGAACCGGTTCTTGAAGGATGTACGCAACGTTCCAGTCAGTTTTCTGTGCCTTTATATGAAATGCCGCCTGATCTCGCCCGTGTGCATCTCGGTGCTTTTCATACCCAATATCAAGGTAAGTGGATAACAGGTCGCGTTAAAGGCAAAACATTTGTACCATATGAAAACCGAGATGAAATTGTCTATAAAAATGCACTGGAAAGCCGTGCTGAAGTGATCGCCTTTGTCAAAAATCATGTTGAGTTATTTTTTTTACAAATACAGGGATCAGGAAAGGTTTGCTTTGAAAAGGACAATACCTGTATTCGGGTGAATTATGCCGGTCAAAATGGACATCCTTATCGCGCTGTGGGACGATTACTTAAAGATAAAATTCCCAAAGAAAAAATGTCATTGCAAGCAATCAAAAAATACTTATATGATCATCCGGATGACATCCGACGTGTATTGAAATATAATCCAAGCTATACATTTTTTAGAACAGTTTCCAAAGGCCCCTTGGGCAACATCGAAGTTCCATTGACTGCCTGGAGATCTATCGCAATGGATCATAAAATCATTCCAAAGGGTGGGTTGGTTTTTTATCAAACAACAATTCCTCAATATGAAGACAGTGCCATCAATTCCTGGCAACCTATTCAATGCTTTGGACTGGTTCAAGATACAGGCGGAGCTATTTGTGGACATGGACGGGCCGATCTTTTTATGGGTGGGGGAGAAAAAGCAGAACAATTGGCCGGTCCAATGCAACAGACGGGGCGTATACTCCTACTTGTTGCACGAAAAGAATTTATTGAAATGCAAAAGCCATATATTGACTAAGGAATTTTCTGAAAATAATTTTCCCATTATTGATATTGTTCGTTTTGAGGTAAATGTACTGTAGAGAC
>Ga0272440_1000556_pt1 | contig 31512 bp, 23 predicted proteins | sample SSMMMBAug17_FD_192440 | JGI IMG/M metagenome (GOLD analysis project Ga0272440, IMG submission 192440) | Marine sediment archaeal communities from Little Sippewissett salt marsh, Falmouth, MA, United States - SSM-MMB-Aug17 | ecosystem: Environmental > Aquatic > Marine > Wetlands > Sediment ... | reverse complement strand
CTGCTGTCTCTACATCACTAAACGCAGCATTTAAATCGATTGTAGTATTTGCATCTTCATTAAAGCTTGTAGCTGGAATCACTGCCTCGATTGTTGGTGCATCATTGTCAAATATATACGCTGTCCCAAGTCCAATCTTTTGTACACTTTCTCCACTAGCATCTTCAAAACTCACTGAAACTTGCATTCTTACTGTTTCAACATTTTCTAGAACTGTATCTACATAGCTCTCATACGAAACAAAAAACTCACTTATACCTGCTGGAAGGGTAAAACCACTATTTACATCTGTAGTCAGTGTATGTTCACCTGTAGCATCTACATAATAAGCACGAAGTGACATTGAGTCATAATCAAGGTCTTGAGTAGCAGTAGCGCCAGAGTTTGTTGGATGTAGTTTTAAAATTGCACCAGCTGGAACATAATCTGATACATCAACTTTAAAAATAACATTTTCACCTTCTTGATTTATCTCACCAACAACCTTAATAACATCATTATCATAAATACGAATAGAAGCTTCTGGATCTCCTATAACAGCATTAGGCGTTACAGATAGTAGCTCAACAGACAAGAACTCCGTATCTTCAATAATAGTATCATCAATAATTGGCACACTAATACTTACAGAGTTTTGACCTGCTGGAATAGTGATAGTTCCTACTAAAGGAGTGTAATCCTCTCCACTTTTTGCACTTAAATCAGCCGTTTGGTACTCAACAGTAACATCTTCACTTATTGTAACAGGGTTTTTATCTGTATCAACAAGAGATAATGTAATTATCGCCTCTCCATTCTCTTCACTAATAATCGCAAAGTCAGCTTCTACGACAGGGAGATTAGTTGTTGGATCATTATCTATAATTCCAGGTTGGAGATTTTCTGCATAGAAATTTTCACCCTCAATAAGCATATCGATAACTTCAATATCACTCTCATTGTATGGGTCGTCAAAAATAGGAACTCTAATCTCTACCTCTTGACTTCCTGCTGCAAGTTCAAAACCAAATATTGGAAGAGGTTTATCGTAATCATCTCTCATGTAATTACCGATAACTTCCATACTTGTCCAAGTAATTCCACCATCATTAGAGTACTCTAGTGGTACAGTAAAGTCATCTGCATACTCTGCAAAATCTATCCCTGTAGTCTCTGGAGAAAACTTTAGTGTTAACTCTTGTGTTGTATCAAATGTTAAAGAACTCTTTAGTGTAAACTGATTATACCCAGCATCTTCTTCAACATTTTCTACTTCTGCTGAGAGATGAGATTTGTATGTATCTAAAGTTGTAGAAGTCACATCACGATAAACTGTCCAGTCTTCCACTCTATAGTCAATAGTAAGATTTTCTATATCATATGGTGTTACACCCTCATTAAGGTCGATATGATACTCTCCATTTCCATCATCCACTAATGTACCAAGTTGTTCAAACCCTGCTCCAAGCGTTACATTTTTGACAACTAGATTCTCAGTAATTACTTGTTGTCCAACAGCTCCCTCTAAAAGATCATTTGTATTAAAAGAGATAACTCTACTACCTTCAACATCCTCTAAATAATTATATTTTATCACACCACCAGGGACATTTATAATATCTATTTCTCTTTCATCTGCTCTCTCTGGAGTCCTATCTCCTGCAAGCTCTTGTATAGTATCTGCAACGTGTTGCATAGCAACAGTTTCAAATACATTTTCAAAGTTTTCATCGTCACGCTCACTCTCTCTAGTAAACTCAATATTTACATGTGCAAGAGCATCTGAAATCATCTGTTTACCAGAGTTTGCAATATTTAAAGCAGAACCGGTCGTAGGATCTATATAGCCAGTAAAAGCGTCTCGTATCTCCTGTGTAATCTCAATATTTGTTGCGTAACTTTGTTCATTATTTACAAGGGCACTTGTGTTGAGTATTCCATCTTCTGGTGTTGCATCTGCTAAGTCTGCATCTAGTGCCTGTAAGAATATAGCTATATTTTCAACATACATAGCATTATTTTCACTAAGTGCTTCACCTGCGATATCTTGTATGAAAAGGATATCTCCTTGAATTACATCAGCAGAAAACTCCGCAACAATCACATCACCAATAGTAAATGTAATTGTATCTCCCTCTTGATAATTAAACTCTCCAGCAACACCACTCTCTCCAGTGAGACCACTAAGCCCTGAAGATGTTACGTAAGAGACTCCATTAACAAAATTATCACTAAATTGTGCAACTAAATAATCAGGTGTTGAGGGAGATGGCAGTGTTTGAGGGAGCGTTGTATCTTGACTTTGAAGTTGTGGTGCTAAAACATCTTGTTCATTTAATGGTGCTGTTCCAAGAGAGAAACGTGCGTTACGTAAGCTAGATGTTACATCTACACTATCACCATCACGCTGTAAAAAAACATCTTCTAAAGACTGTCCAACAACCTTCTCCTCACCAGCTTCAGTCTCTTCATTAAATGTTTCATCTTCTTCATCTAGAAGAGCTTTATTATTATCATCAGCATATATCTCTTCATTATAAGCTTTTGTACGGAGTGCTTTATTTAAAGAGAGTGGAGAAATAGGATGGTCAGTATCATCAAGCGCAGCTAAAGAAGGGTCAAAAGCCTGCTTTTGCATGCCAGAGAGATTTAAAACATCATTGAGATTAAGCATTGCAATATTAATATTGGCCGATTCTGAATTACCCTCAGCACCATAAACGACCATGTCATCAGTAATTTTATCACCAACAGAAAGCTTTACAACTTTTCCTGATGTATCTTTTGCAAAATACTCACCCTGTAGTTCTTTAACTGTTCCTATTACTGTTTTCATCTCTCTTCTCCGTACCTATTTTTGAAATTAGAAGGATTATACCGAAGTAAAAAAATGATTACTATTGTACCAAGGGACAATAGTCTACTAAAACGAGGTTATTTTAAGAGAAGTGCGAGTGCAACTCTGTCTTTTACATTCAACTTTGTAAATATTTTCTGCGCATGTGCTTTTACAGTTCTTGATGTAATTTCAAGTTTATCTCCGATTTCTTTATATGTAAGGCCCTCTTTAATGAGTAGTGCTGTCTCTTTTTCACGCTCACTCAAAGGAGCAAGAACTTTAGAAATATCTTTACCTGGCTGCTCATCCATGCTTAAAATAAGTTGTGATGTATATTGAGGATAGAGCCAAACCATTCCAGCCTCTATAGCATTCATAGCAGAAACTATAAAGTGGCCTTGCATTAAAGCGTTTCCATATCCAAAAGCACCAACTTGCAGAAGCTCTTTTGCCACTTCAAAAGATGGAGTTCTATGGAGTACTAATACCCTATTATATAATGTATTTAACTTCTTGATGGTTTCTATACACCCAGCTTCACAAGCAGAGTAGTTTAAAATAATGATAGAGTTTTTTCTTACATAAAGCTCTTGTATTGTTTCAACGACAGTAACATCTCTTTGAAGAGCCTTTTCCCAATGTGTCAACAGATTGATATCGTCACTATAAAGCAAAATATTCATTTATTATCTCTCTGTAAATGTGTATTGTTTCGTTTTTAAAATCGGCTTTAAAATATAATCAAGAACAGTTTTTTGCCCTGTTATAATGTCAACACTTACTGTCATACCAGGAATAATTTTAAGTTTTTCACCATTTTTAGTTAAATGATTTTTTGTTGTTTTAATACGTACCTGATAAAAGACATTATCTTTTTCATCTTTTTGCGTATCTGCACCGATATAGACAACTTCTCCATCAAGCCCACCATAAATAGCAAAATCATAGGCAGAGAACTTGACAATTGCACGTTGTCCAAAATATATAAATGCTATGTCTGAAGGTTTTATTTTAACTTCAACCAAGAGTGCTTGATCACTTGGAACAATCTCCATAATCTCCTGACCAGGCTGGATTACACCTCCAATTGTGTGAACAAACAATTTTTGGACAATCCCTTTCATTGGAGACTGAACAACTGTTCTTGAAACCTGATCTTGTAGTGCAGTGGAAGTCTCTTGTAAAGATTTAAGCTCTGCAACAGCCTCATTTCTTTTTACTTTCGCTTCACTTTGAAATGTATAGCTAGTCTCTTCAATACTCTTTTGAACCTCTTTTATAGCGGACTTCAACCGAGGAATTGACTGCTTTACAGACTCATACTTCGAACTGATATCATTTGCTTCACGCTGCAGTTTTAAAAAGTCTACTTTTGAACGTACACCTTTTTTTACCATTGGTTCAGTCATATGAACTTCTTGCTGAATCATAGTATAAGAAGATTTTAAATATCTTTTTTGCGTATATGCCTCAGCAAGTTCTTGCTCTTTTTGCTTTAGTCTCTCTTGAAGACCTTCAATCTTAGAACTAAGCTGCTGCTTATTGGTCTCAAAGAGACCTCTTTCATTATCAACTATCAAAGGTCTTCGCTTTACAAGTTCTTCACTAACTTCAAACTCTTTACCTTGTGCTTCTGCACTCAATCGTGCTATCTTTGCAGCAAGGGCATCTGCTTGCACAGCATTGGAACTAAAAGAGGCTTCTGACTTTTGATTATCTATTTTTAAGAGTATTTGCCCTTTTTGTACCTCTTCACCCTCGCTTACTAAAATCTGCTTGACAATACCGCCTTCAAGATTTTGAATAATTTGATTTTCCCCACTTGGAATAATCTCTCCATCACCTCTAGCAATTTCATCAATATAGGCAAAATTAGCCCAAGTTATAAAAAGTACAATAGCAGTAACCCAAAAATAGAGTACAAAGCGTAGACGTGTAGGAGCAACTTCAAGAACAGCTGCACTCAAAGAGTGCATAAACTCATAATCACGTTTAGAGAGATGTTTTTTATCTTTATCTCGCATTACTTGGTACCTCCAAGCTGTTTAATAACATCCTCTTTTTTACCATCTAAAAGTACTTTTGAGTTATGCATAACAATGACTCTTTGCGTCAAATCAAGAAGTGAGTATTTTTGTGTAATGAGTAAAAATGTCTGCTCGGCTAGAGCCTCTTTAAGATTATTAAGCAAAATCGACTCTGTAGTTTGATCCATAGCATTACTTGGCTCATCCATAATCATAATCGAACTGCTTTGCATAAATGCACGAGCAATACCAACACTCTGTTTCTGTCCACCAGAAAGTCCTGCACCACGCTCACCAATAGGAAGTTCATAACCCAGTGGGTGCTTGCGTACAAAATCTTCAACGCCACTAACCTGTGCTGCATAAATTACATCTGCAACATCTGGATGCTGTTCACTAGAGATTATATTGTCTTTAATAGTACCCTTAAACAGTGTAATATCTTGAGGAACATAAGAGGTGTAACGTCTCATATCTGCTGGATCAATTTGTGCCAAGTCAATATCATCAATAAGAATCGTCCCACTTGTTGGCTCATAAAGTTTGAGTATAAGTTTTGCAATTGTACTTTTCCCAGAACCAATACGACCTATAAATGCGACCTTTTCTCCTGGTTCTATAACAAAACTGACATCTGTGAGAGCTGGAACTTCTGTTCCAGGATAATTAAATGAAACATTTTTAAACTCTACCTTTCCTTTAAAGCGTGGACGTTCAACAAATTCATGACCTGCAGGACGCTCAGCCTCTTTTTGAATAATCTCATCAAGTGTTACGTAAGAGGTCTTTGCATCTGAGTAGTTTGATATGAGGCCGGCTGCTTGCCCCATAGGTGCTACAGTTCTTGATGTTAAAATAACAACTGCAATAAGCCCACCCATAGTAAGCTCAAATTCTTGAATAAGATAAACACCAAAGACAACTACAAAAACTGTATTGAGCTGAATGAAAAGATTTGTTACATTTGGAATAGAAGAGGACAACAGTCTTGACTTTAAATTTTTCTCTGCAATCTCACCCGTTGATTCCTCCCAAAGCCACTGCATTTTTCCACTCATTCGCATTGTTTTTACTGTCTCAATATTTTGCAAAGTCTCAATTAAAATACCATTTTTTTTAGCACTCGCTTCATGCGAAGACTCTATACTTTCTTGTAGAGGTTTACGAATAAAAAGAGCATAAGAGAGAATAAATATCATAGTTATAAGAGGTACAAGTACCAATAATCCACCAATATAGTAGATAACAATAAGAAAAATAATCGCGAATGGCAAATCTATAAGCGCTGTCATTGTTGCAGTTGTAAAAAAGGATCTCACAGACTCAAAATCTTTAAGGTTACTTGCAAATGAGCCAACAGATTGTGGATGCTCCGCTAACTTAATATCAAGTACTTTTTCAAAAATTATTGAGGACATAATAATGTCACTCTTTTTACCTGCAAGCTCTAAAAGATAGCCCCGTGTAAGTTTTAAGAAAAAATCAAGTATGTACACAGCGACCACACCAATAGTGAAAACCATAAGTGTCTCCTGTGCGTTATTTGGAATAACTCTATCGTAAACATTCATAGTAAAGAGTGGTGTTGCAAGAACAAAAAGATTTATAAGTAGTGATGCCCAAAGAACATCTCTGTAGATTGGAATAGAGAGTTTAAGTGTACTCCAGAACCAATGCTTCTGTTTTAATTGGAGTGTTCGAGAGTTTTTTTTGTCATACTCAAACTCTTTTTTAAGCATATATGCAAAGCCTAGATACTCTTTTTCAAGATCTTCAACACTCAGCCACTGCTCAAGTCCTTCACCTTCTGGATAGATAATTTTTGCCTCTGTACGATCCTCATTAAACTGTTCAAGTATGCAAACATTATCATTGCTTAGCAGCAAAATCATTGGGAGGTGCAAAGACAACATCTCATCAATCGGCTTTTTTACAAGTGTAGACTTTAAACCAGCTCTCGCTGCAACTCTTGAGAAAAGTGACTTTGAGCTGTCTTGGGAAAAGAGTTTTTGGGAACCATAGATAGGCAATCCAGAAAGGAGTGCCTCTTTTGTAAAAGGTTTATGAAAAAGCTTTGTGAAAAGTACAAAAACCTCTAAAAGAGAGTCTTCGTTTACTGTAATTATATGCTTATCCATCTACTACCTTTATTTTACTCTTCGTTTAAAAAAAGTTCTACTTCGATTCTACGATTTGCACTTCTTCCCTCTTTTGTCTTGTTTGACGCAATCGGATCAAGCTCTCCACGCCCTTTTGTACGTAAGCGAGAAGCTTCAACACCCTCTTTTACAAGTGCTTCTTTTGTCATTTTTGCTCTTCTTTGAGAAAGGTCCATATTTATAACAGCTTTACCTACACTATCTGTATGTCCTGTAATTTCAACCTCATATGCCTTATTCTTCTTTAAAAAAGATGCAAAACGTGAAATCTCTGCTTGTGAATCTGAAAGTATTTTATCAGAGTTTGGAGCAAAATTGAGTTTGAGTGTACTTTTGAGTGCACAACCGTTTGGATCTACATCAACACCACTCATTGAACCAGGGCACTCATCTTTATAATCAACAACACCATCCCCATCACTATCAAGAGGACACCCTTGTTTATCCACAAAAACACCCTCTGGAGTATCTGGGCACTTGTCTTTATAATCAATTATCCCATCTCCATCACTATCAATTGGACAGCCATTTTTATCTACTTTAGAGCCTCTTGGAGTACCAGGACACTGATCAAATCTGTCAAAAACACCATCTTTATCACTATCTATATCCTGTGGCTTTCCTACATATATAGCAATCATTACACCATTTGAAAGTGCTCTTCCCTCTGCTGTAGCTTGTGTATATGCACTATCAAGGCCTCCACGATACTCAACAACAAGATGTTGTAGTGAAACGTTTTGATCTTGAATATACTCCTGAACACGCTTTACATAATCTTTTGTATTTTGTTCTGTCTGGTTCTTATCAAGTGTTCCACTAAAGAGACCAGTGATAGCATCAGCATAAGTATCTGAAGCTACTCTTAGCTCATTTTCATCATCTTCAAAACGCTCAGAGTATCCAATAAGTGTCACTTCATACAATTTACCACTTTTCTCTAAGTCTTTCATATCTTCAATAGCCTTACGTAAGCCTTGTATTGAATCCTCTACAAACTCTTTACCATCAAAAAGAACCATCTCATAACGATAGATTTTTTCAAAATCTCCTGTAATATATGCACTTGTCTCATAAGTTATGTTTGTATCTAGAGGGGAGTATTGTTGTTCATATATAGCAGCATAAGCCGTTGTAAATCCAAATGTAAGCATTAAGCCCAAGAGGCTTTTTTGTAAAATATTTCTCATTTCTAATCCTCTCATCTTATATACTCAACTCGATAACTACACGGCGATTTAAAAATCTGCCAGAAGGAGTAGACTCATCTGCGATTGGCTGCATCTCTCCACGACCTTCAACAGCTATTTTATCCTCTTTGACACCAAGTTTAACAAGTTCACGTTTTACAGCTACAGCTCTTTTTAAAGAGAGTTTCATATTCAAATCTGCATCACCTTTCATACTTGTATGACCAATTACTTTTAATTTATATATTGGATTGGCTTTTGAGAAGTCAGCAAATTTTTCAATATTTTTATATGAAGCCTTTTCAATTTTATCACTATTGTATTTAAAATTGACACCTAGATTTACAGATATGGGACATCCATTAGCATCTACTTCATACCCTACTGGAGTATTTGGACATTTATCTTGATAATCTTTTACCCCATCAAAATCTAAATCAACTGCACAACCATCTGGAGTTACTTTGGCATTTTTTGGAGTAAGCGGACACATGTCATTTGCATCAATAACACCATCTCCATCGCTATCTTTTACTATTTTTTTACAACCGTACGCCATAATATTGTCATCTATAAGTGAGTTATCACAAAGATCTTGATCATCAAAAATGTTATCTTTATCAGCATCTAGTCTTACTGGGACTTCATCTAAAACTTCAATAGCATCGTTATCAGCATACAGATTAACTTTTTTAGTAAACTCTTTTGTATCGCCTAAAATAGCCAAAGGAAGAAGTCCCATGGCATCTAGAATTCTAAACTGAGCAAAGAGTCTGTCATATTCTGCAGTAATTATTTGAGAACGTGAGTTAATTACATCATTTTGTGCTGAAAGTAAGTCTAAGAGAGAACGACGTCCAAGGTCATACTCTTCTTTCATTAATTCAAGTGTCTTTTCTGAATACTTACTGTAATCTCTAAGGTCTTTGAGTTGTAAACCAATCATAGTATACGCATTCCATGAAAGGTCAAGACCTTCAACAACCTGGCGTTTTAAATCTCTTTTTATCTCAACTTCTTGATTTATTAAACTAATATCTTTTTGTACACTCGCACTATCAGCTCCGCCTCTAAAGAGGTTGTAAGAAAGTACCACTTTTGCTTGAAACCTATCATCTGCAATATCTATAGCAGGGCCATCTTGATAGTCACTATATGTTTGTGAAATCTCTAGGTCCACTTTTGGATAGAACTCTTTTTTGTGCTGTTTCCAAAGTGCTTGAGCCCCTTCGATGTTGTAACGACTTACTAAAAGAGAAGGGTTATGATTTATTGCATACATTGCCGCTTTTTCAGCACTCTTTGGCATAGGAATATCCATTTGTGGCTTCTCAAGTGAGGCTATATCTGGCATACGACCAAGTACTCTTCTAAAGTTATACTCTTTATCTTGTGCGTTATTTTTCTGTACTATGAGGTTTGAACGTGCGAGTGAAAGTGCTGATTCAATCTTTTTTACCTCAGAATCTGTAGTAAGACCTGAATCATATAAATCTTTTACTTTTACAAATATATCTTCATTAATCTGCACATTTTCTCTTGCAGTTTGTACCAACTCGTAAGCACGTAGAACATTTAAATATGCACTTGTCATCTGTAATGCGATATCGTTTGATTTTTCTACATAATTATATGCAGCAGCTAAAATACGTGACTCTTGATAGTCAACCTTATTCATAGTTCCAAAACCATCAAAGATGTTTTGCGTAAGTACTAAAGAAGACTCATAGTTACCATAATCATTCTCTGCGACTTGATGGTTCCAGTTACTGTTGCCATCTTTAAGCATGCCCTGTTTTGTAATACCTACTGAAGCACGTAAATCCAGAGTTGGATAGTACTCTGATTGTGCTACATTTAAGTCCTGCTGTGTTGCTCTATAGTTTTTGAGTCGCTCTTGTACAACAGGGTTTGTATTTATAGCCTCTAAAACACTCTCTTTAAGTGTTAATGCAGCTGCTTGTGTTAGTAAAACAGATGCTAAAAGTGAGGCTTTTATCCCCTTAATAAGCATATATATCCCCTTTAGAATATTAAAATTATAAAAGTTTAACACATACTAGTGAAAAACTAGTGAACTTTACGAGCTATTGCATATAAAAAGAAAAAATATTATAATTTGTGAAAGTCTTTTCAATCGATGGAGTTGTAAATGTATGTATCCTCTTATGCAACATATATACATAATGATTTAAAATCAAAACTTCAAATTACCTCCGCTAAAGAGAGTGATAACTCCTTTGTAAAGAGATTAGACAAGAAGAGTAACGAAGAGTTTTCACTACCCTTACGTAAGCAATCTATATACACGCAACTCCCTTTAAATTATGTTTCCGTATATAAAGCTCTTAACAATCAACTCAAACTCAAAAACCAAACACTTCTGAGTGACCAAAGTGAAGTTGTACAAAAGAGTAAAAAAGAACAAGTTGCACAAAAAATCTATAGTGAAAATAAAAATATGATCACTAATATTGCAAAGCCAAAACCAGCGCTACAATCATTTCCAATCATAAATACAAAACTTCCTCTAAGTAGCATGAATGCTCAAGAGAAAATAGCAAAAATCAAAATGATAAACACTTACGTAAGCAATGAGAACTACTACAGAGCCATAGCCTCATAGTCTTACGTAAGAGTCTATTTTAATTATCTTCCTTATAGGCTTGACTCTTTATAACCCTACCATCATCAAAAACTTTAAGTTTAAAAGCATCCGAGCAGACTCCTTCACTCATATCAACCACAAGCATCTGCAGTATTTTTTTACACTTTTTTGGAATATCATAGTGCCCTTTCATACCAGTGAGAAACTGCTGTAACGGGACTTTTGCGTCCATCCCTATGACATTATCTCTACACCCTGTAAGCCCCACATCTGTTAAGTAGGTCGTTCCTTGAGAAATCTGCAAGTCATCTGTACCAACATGTGTATGCGTTCCAACAAGTGTGGCGATTTTACCTTGCAAAAGCATCATCATAGCCCGTTTTTCACTTGTCGCTTCAGCATGAAAGTCTATAAAAATATTTTTCACTCCATCTATAGTACGAAGTGATTCAACCGTCTCTTGTGCACATCGAAAAGCATTGTCGGTATAGGGCATAGAGAAGTGACCTAAAAGATTTAACACCGCAATTTGCTCACCTGCAGCACTATAAATACGGCACCCAGTTCCCGGTAACTCTTGGGGATAGTTATGTGGACGCAAAATCTCATGAGTCTCAAAAAGAGGCAAAATATCTTTTTTATCCCAAGAGTGATTCCCTCCTGTCATCACATCGACACCATAAGAGAAGAGTTCATCTGCATTTTTAGCAGTTAAGCCAAAGCCATGTGAAGCATTCTCATAGTTTGCTATAACAAAGTCAATACCTTCTTCCTTACGTAAGGTTTGCAGATACTTTGCCAACATATCTCTTCCGGGTTTTCCTACTATGTCTCCTATAAATGCAACTCTCATCTACAACACCTTTGGTTTATTATTACGTAAGTAGTAAAGGGTAGATTTTATAATGTCATCATCATCTTTACTATCAGATTTAATACTCTCTTTGGATTCATTCATGTAGGTAAATGTAATGTTTTGCCCATAGTTTGTAATGGATTTTATCTTCTTTTCCAAACTAAGAAGCTTAATTACCATAAGCTCAAAAAACTGTTTTGTCGGCGCATCTAACTCACCAAAACGATCTAAAAGCTCCTCTTCTATCTCATAAACTTCAATAACCTCTTGAGCTTGTGAGAGACGTCTATAGATATCTAAACGAAGCCTATCTTCTTGTACAACCTCATCACTAATATAAGCTGAAATCGTAAGTTTAATGTCCACTTTTGCCCGCTCACTCTCTTTAGTGTTTGAGAGCTCTTTTATGGCATCTTCAAGCATACGCAAGTAGAGTGAATACCCGATGTTTTTAATATGCCCACTCTGTGCATCACCAACAAGATTTCCTCCACCACGAATCTCTAAGTCATGGTGCGCTAAAACTGAACCACTACCTAAAAAGGAGTTTGACTCTAATGCAAGGAGTCTCTTTTTTGCTTCGTCCGTTAAGTTCTCTTTACTCTCTACAACAAAATAAGCAAAACCCTCTATATGACCACGTCCAACACGTCCACGAAGCTGGTGCAGATCCGCTATACCAAATCTATCAGCACCATCTACAAGTATGGTATTTACGCGAGGCATATGAATACCTGATTCTATAATGGAGGTTGCAAGCATAAGGTCATACTCTCCTGCTTCAAACCTGAGTAGCTCTTTTTCCGTTTGCGCAGCTGATATTTGCGAATGTAACATCAACACGCGAAGCTCAGGAAGCAGTGCTTTAAGCTCACCTAACTTAATAGGCATATGGTCAATAGAGTTATGCACATAAAAGACCTGTCCACCACGTCGTATTTCTCGAAGTATGACCTCTTTTATGAGCTTCTCATCATACTCTTTAACAAAAGTTCTCACCCCTTGACGCTCACTTGGTGGTGTTAGCAGTTGACTCATAGTCTTAATGGAACTAAGCGCTTGGTTGAGCGAGCGTGGAATTGGTGTTGCAGACATAGAGAGTAGATGAATGTTATGGTACAGCTCTTTTATCTTCTCTTTTTGTTTTACACCAAACTTATGCTCTTCATCTACAATTACACAGCCAAGTTTTTTAAACTCCAGACCAAACAGAGCGTGTGTTCCAACAACACAATCTATCTCTCCAGAAGCAAGTCCTTTTATAATGGCATTTTTCTCTTTTGTACTTACAAACCTATCTAACTTTGCATATCTAATTTTTAAATCTTTAAACCTCTCATCTAAAGAGCGCCAATGTTGCGCTGAGAGGAGTGTTGTTGGGACTATAAATGCAGACTGATACCCTGACTTGAAAGTTGCGAAAATAGTGTTGAGTGCTATCTCTGTCTTTCCAAAACCAACATCACCACTTAAGAGTCTGTCCATTATCTGTCCAGAGCCCATTTGCTCTAAAATCTCATCAACTGCTTGCTTTTGATCATCTGTATACTCAAAACCAGCAAGTGAGGTAAACTCCTCACGCTCTTTTTTATCAAGTGTAATAACTGGAGCTTTAATAAGCGCTCTTGCTGCGGCTGTATTTACAATCTGTCCGGCAATCTCTAAAAGGCGTTTTCTGACCTTGGCTTTAAGCTTACCAAAGCTTCCTTTGCCAAGTTTATCTAAAACAGGGGTGGCACCACCGCCTGCAATATATCTGTCAATATAATCAAGGTTCTCAACAGGAAGTAAAATTTTATCATCACCAACATATTTAATAACGATAAAATCTTTCACACCTCCTAAAATCTCAGCTTGCTCTATACCCTCGAAAATTCCTACGCCATAATCCTCATGAACAACATAATCACCTACTTTTAAGTCATCTAATAAAATAGAACTTTTTCTACGTCTTCTTTTTTTTTGGGCTTTGTTGAGGGATATAACTATCTCATCAGGGGTGATAATATTTAAAATATACCCTGCACTTTTAATATCTATATTTGTAGTATCGTATACGCCTGCTTGTTTAAGCGTAGCGCTATTTGCAGCAATTATTGTGACTTTTTTATCAGCATGAAAACGAAGAAGTTGCTCCACATTATTTGTAGGAAGCAGCTCTTTTATGTCATCGTTTGACTCCAAAATAGGAAGATTAAAAGCCTCTCTTGGAAGCTGTGGATTGTTGATACCATAAGCATCTTGGAGTAGATGTTCAAGACTTTGTGAGAAGTAAACACTTTTCCCCTCTATGAAGTTCTCTGCCATCTCCTCTAAGTACCAAAGTCCCAGTGAAGCAACATCCCTAACTAAAGCGTCATACTCTCCCGACTCAATTCTCTGCTCTAATAGTTCATACTGTTGCTCATCAAGAGCATAAAAAGCACTACATAACTCTATAGCATCAAGCTCATTCCCTAGAGTTCTTTGGGATTCTAGTTCAAAAGCTTTTATCTGCTCAATCTCATTATCAAAAAGAGAAATTCTATAAGGATTGTCACTATTTGGGACAAAGATATCAATTATATCTCCACGAAAAGATATCTCTCCGGCAACTTGTACCATATCTACAAAGCTATAGCCCCAAAAAAGCATCTGCTCTTTAAAACTACTCAACTCTATAGTTTGTGAGAACTCTAAGCGTATGCTCTTTAAAAACTCTTTTTTAGGCAGATGAAAAAGTAGGGTTTTGAGTGGTGATATAACGAGGGGTTTGTGCGTAGCATAATGATAGTTACGTAAGCAATTGAAGAGTTCGTGTAACTCCTCTTTGTATGAGCGAAGGTCATCGCCTCTACCTGCTCGAAAGTCTGGAAATACAAGAACATCTCGTGAAAAAAACTTGGCGACACTCTCTAAAGAATGAGCCTCCTTTTCATCTTGACATATTAAAACATCAAGTGCTAAATCTGAAGTATTTTTAAAGTGATGAAATAGTGCAGCTTGTGACATTAGGCTACTATGACTTTGCTATTTCTTGAGGCAGAGAGTTTTTTGGCTTTTGTAACTCTTTAACGATAGATGAACCTTCAAAAATTCCTTTTGACTCAATAACAAGCTCACTCGCATTAATCTCACCATTGACATGTCCGGCAGCTTTAATCTCTACACGAGTAGCATTTATCTCTCCTTCAATGTAGCCTTGAACAATTAAACGTTCAACCCTCACACTCCCTTTAATTCTGCCATTCTTACCTATATTTACCTCTTTTGAAGAGTCTATACTGCCTTCTAACTCACCATCAATATAGAGATTGCACTCTAAAGCTAAGGTGCCTTCGATTTTTGCACCAGCTGTGATAATGGTTGTGTTGGTGTCGGTGTTAAGAGTTGTAGATGTGCTGTCGCTGTTATTAAAGATTGCCATGGTATTTTTTTCTCCTTTTGAAATATCTCATCGTAGTTCTCCATTGACCATTTTATAAACCAAAACGGATTAACGACACGGTGTAAAAAGCGTATCTCATAATGTAAGTGTGGCCCACTACTCATTCCTGAGTTCCCAGAGTAAGCGAGTAGAGTGCCCTTTTTAACAAATGTGCCGGATTTTACCACAACTTTGTTTAAGTGCCCGTAGTAGGATTTAAAGCCGTACGAGTGTTCTAAAATTACAAGCCTTCCAAAACCACTGCGGTTATGTGTTCCAGCAAACTCGACTATTCCATCAGCAGTTGCATATACAGGAGTATTCATTTTAGCTTTCATATCTGTACCCCTGTGAAATTCATTACGTTTGAGTGTAGGGTGCACTCTATTGCCAAATTTACTTGTAATACCGTTATAGGGGATAGGTGAACCACTTGGAATAAGCTGTAGTAGAATAGCCTTATGTTGCGATGTCACCTTAGTGATACTTACACGCTCTTGTAAAGATTGATCATCCACGGAAGCAAGACCAATTAAAATCTCTATTTCACTGAGTGAATCCCCAAGCTCTTGAAGCTCCTGAAGCTTCTCTTGAAGTTCACTATTTGTTTGATTCATACTCTCTTGAAGATTTTTATTTTTTAATTTAAGTTCTGAATAGGCCTCTTCAATACTATTTTTTTTCTCCTGCATCATATCTACACTATAATCAAGATAAATTATTGTTCCTGTCGCAATTAGTACAATACTTAAGATAAATCCAAAAGCATACACAAGAGCTTTTTTTACTATTTTATGTATATTAAACTGCTTGACACCGTTTTCATCATGGATAGTAACAGTAAAATGCTTATCCATTATAGACCTTTAAAAATGCTTCTGCGACACTAAAAGAGCCAAAAACAAGATAGTTTTTCCCCTCTTGAAGAGTTGTGAATTTTTTATGTACTAAACCCAAAGTATCTAATGCAGCTTCTATTTTTTCTCTAGACTCTATACGTGCATCCTCAACAGCTATTAACTCTACTGACTCAATGATTGGCTCTAATAGCGACAATATTTGCGTATACTCTTTATCCTTAAAGCTGTTATAGATGAGAGTATACTTCTTGCCAAAAAGACTCTTGACAATCTGCTGGGCAGCTAAAACATTATGTCCTACATCGAGTAGAATGTTTGGAGAAAGTGGTGTTAAACGACCAAAGAGTACCGAGTTTTCAAAAAACTCTACCTCGTAGGGAACTTTTAAGTACTTGAGTGCTGCAATAGCTAAAGTAAGATTTTGTTGCAAATAATCTGCAAGATTGAGTTGGCTCGTTATACTCACTATTTTTTTGCTGTCAGGCTCATCTAAAAGTGCATCTGCTTGAAAATAAAAAGCACTCTTTTTCTGCGCAATACTCTGAGCAATTTCATAGACCTCTTCATGTTGCTGCTGGGCCAATATAACCCCTTGCTGCATAGCATTTAGCTTAGTAGTTGCGATAGCCTTTATTGTTGTACCTAAAAAAGCCTCATGATCTTTTCCAATAGGTGTCACAAGGGTTAAAATATTCTCAAATACGGCAGTTGCATCATACTCTCCACCAAGTCCAGCTTCAAAAACAACATAATCACATCGCTCATAAACTACTACTGCTAAGAGTGTGGTATATTCAAAATAACTCAAAGATGAAGCATCTTTTTGGTCTAAAAGCCCTAGTAGTTTTTTATGTGCTTCTTCCAAAATACTCATAGAGACACTCTCTCCATCAAGCCAAATTCGTTCATTAAATGAAAGAATGTGGGGAGAACTGTAGTGACCAACGCTAAAGCCACCCTTACGTAAGGCTGATGCCAAAAAACGTCCTGTTGTCCCTTTCCCATTTGTCCCAACAAGATGAATCAGTTTAGGTAGCTTTAAATGCTCTTTTACAGACTCATAAATACGAGGCATACGACTATAGTCAATCTCATTATAATAGAGTGGTTTTGCATTTAAAAACTCTTCTAATAACACTATTTTTGAAACTCCACTCTATTTCTACCATCTTTTTTCGCTCTGTAAAGAGAACTATCAGCCGCATTTATTGTCTCATGGGCAGAAATATTACTTTTTCGCTCTGCAACGCCACAACTTACGGTAACACTCATACGCTTACCTCTGTACATAAAACGTGCGGCCTCAACATGTTTACGGACTTTTTGTGCAAAAATAACACCTCCACTGACATCTGTTTCACTTAAAAGTGCCATAAACTCCTCACCACCATAACGACCTACAACATCTACACTGCGACAATCTTTTTGGAGTATTTGGGCAAACGCTTTAAGTACTGCATCACCCGCATCATGCCCAAAAGTATCATTAACATTTTTAAAATAATCCAAGTCAAACATAACTACAGTATAATCTCTATTGTAACGCTCAAACTCTGCCTCTTTGATAGCTAAAAATTCATCAAGTGCTCGTTTGTTGTAGAGTTTTGTCAAGAAGTCCTCTTTTGACTCTTTTTTTGCAGCTTCTAACTCCTCTTCTAAAGTTTTCACACGGGCACTCAAAAGTGCAACTTCACTCGAGTGATTACGTAAGTCTTTACTAAGAAGCTGAGTATTTTCTTCAAGAGCAACTGCTATAGTATAGAGCTTCTTATGTGCCACTTTGAAATCTTTTTGTGACTCTTTATTGTAGAGTTGTAACTCTTCTTTAATCTCCTGAATCTCTTGCGTAGAGGCATCCGAACGCTCTATCATGTCAATAAGTCGCAAAGAGAGTTTATCTAGTACACCATCAATTGACTTTATCATCTCGTTAACACTTTTTTTATCAAGTGCAATTCTTAAAGAGATGACAGATTTTATTTCGGACTCTATATTCTGCTCATCTAAAACTTCTGGATTATTACGAATTTTATCACTCAGTGTTACTATTGTTTCATTAACACTTGAAGCGATAGAAGGCACAAAAGAGGCGACAAGAAGCTGAGCCACTCTGCTTAGCGACTCTTTTGAGTGTGGTGCTAACTCTACATCTGGAAATTGTAAATTTTTGATTGTATTTTGAAGATTTGCTGTATCAACTCTTCCATAAAGTGAAAGTTTTTGCAAAAATGTATCGTCATAGGTGGTAATAAAATTAATCCATCTTTGACGAAACTCATCGAGTTGTTGTGCCTTTGGATTTGACTCAAGCAGATGAATACTCTGCATTGCAAGCTGTGTCGCTTCATGATTGTGCAGTACTTCTATAACCTGTAAGATCCGCTTAGTCATTAGTGTTTGCGCTTCAAGAAGCTCACTACATTGTGAGCTATTTGTTCTATTTAGCTTTGAAATTAAAAACCGTACAAACTCTGTAAGTGTCTTAATTCTGTAATTTGTCAGCTCTTTTTGAAATTCAGGATTAAGCGTTTGTATAAACTTCTCTACATGCTTGCAGTCTTCAACCTGCATTCCGGCTTTTGCAGCCTCTTTACAAAAAGCTTCTGCGTAAAAGTCTGGAGTAAGTTGTTTTCCTTCAGCCTTTAATCTTTTTACCGTGTTAGAAATTATAGCCTGAATCGTCATCTTTTACTCCTTGGTCTCTCGTGAGCCCTCTGCTGAAACCTGTGCAACAAAAGAGCGTATAGCTTTTGTTGCACTAAACTTAATAGCATCAAAACGTTCTTGGTCAGTAATTACCGCATTTGGACTTACACTAAAATCATAAGTTCCTCTTGCACTATAACGCTTCATACTCCCCTTAGTAGTACGAACAACTCCTAAAACAATTGTCGAGCGATAACCAATTATAAAACCGTTCGTATCGTATTGGACAGGAGTGTAGGAGGGAGGCGATATACTAAAAAGAAGATGTGAAGTTGCATAGGGCTTTTCAACTAATGAGGAGTGAAACACTTCAATAATCGCGCTATCGACAGCATCTTTTATAACCACAGTATTTTCAGGATCTTGAGAAGAGATAAGAATGTCTGTACTTACACGCTCCCCTATAACAGAGCGTGCATACTTCGCACTTGGTTTGTAACCACAAGATGTAAAAAAAAGTGAGCAAAGAAGAGAAACAAAGAGTGCTCTTTTTACCCAGGCTCTCAACTTTTAGCCTTTAATTACTATATTTACAAGCTTATTTGGAACAAGAATCTCTTTAACAATCTCATTTCCATCTAGCCATTTTGCTACAACTGCCTTTCCTGCGGCTATTATCTCATCTTTAGAAGCATCTTTTGCAACTTCTATCTCGCCTCTACGCTTTCCATTTACAGAGACACCAAGAGTAATGCTATCTTCAACAAAAACCTCTGCAACTATCTCCTGTTTACATAAGTTCTTAAGATTGAAACAGTTTTTTGAAATCTCCCAACATGTGTGCGGGATAACAGGTTCCATAATGGAGCTAAGAATCCAGTACCCTTCACTCCAAACATCGGCATTAGATTGTGCATTAAGTGCATTCATAGCTTCCATGACACCTGCTATCATAGTGTTAAATGTATAACGCTCCTCATACACATCATTTGCTCTTACAAGCGCTTCATATACTTTTTTACGAGCAAACTTCTCCTCTTTAGAGAGTGTATCATGTGCTATGTTTGGTTTTGTCTCAGTAGCCACAACATTAGAGCTTCTGTCAAAAAATCTTTTTATAAACTTATAAGCACCCTCAACGGCACTATCATTCCACTCTAGCTCTTGAGTAGGCGGTGCGGCAAAGAGAATAAAGAGCCTTGCTGTATCTGCACCATACTTTTCAATAATAGCATCAGGATCAACCGTGTTTCCTTTAGATTTTGACATTTTAGCACCATCTTTTAGAACCATACCTTGCGTAAGCAGTCTATCAAAAGGTTCGTCAAACTCCAAGTAGCCTAAATCTCTAAAGACTTTAGTAAAAAAACGTGCATAAAGGAGATGCAATATTGCATGTTCGATACCACCAATATAGTGATCAACTCCCATCCAGTACTTAATCTGCTCCGATGAGAAAGCCTCTTTTTCCCAATTGAGTTCTGAGGCACAAAAACGTAAAAAGTACCATGAAGATTCAACAAAAGTATCCATAGTATCAGTCTCACGAACTGCGTCCTTACCGCACTGAGGGCACTTACAGTACTTCCAAGTAGGATGCTTTTCTAAAGGATTTCCCTCACCCGTAATCTCTACATCATCAGGAAGCGCAATTGGCAGATTCTCTTTTTTCTCCATTACAATACCACAATCATCACAGTGGACAAAAGGAATCGGAGCACCCCAGTAACGTTGACGAGAAACACCCCAGTCTTTGAGTTTGTAGTTTATTGTCTTCTTGCCTATGCCTCTATCTTCAAACATTTTAATGATGTTGTATTGAGATTTTTTAGAGTTTTGACCATCAAACTCAGCCGAGTTATAAAGCTCACCAACATCCGTAAATGCCGCTTGAGTAAAATCCCAATCACCCTCAAAAGGTTTAATTACAGGATTTACAGGCAAGTTGTATTTTTTTGCAAATTCAAAGTCACGCTCATCATGAGCAGGTACAGCCATAACAGCCCCACTACCATAATCCATAAGCACAAAGTTTGCAATCCAAACAGGAATAGTATCTCCTGTAAGTGGATGAATAACATTTAAACCTAATGAAATACCAGCTTTTTCTTTTTGTCTATCAATTGAAGATGCATTTTTCATTGCAGTGATTTTTGTAATAGTCTCTGCATCAAGCAGTTCATTTTCAATCATATATGTGACTATTTTATGCTCAGGGGCAAGCGCTGTATAAGAGACCCCATAGATAGTATCTGGACGAGTAGTAAATACATCAAATCCCTCAAATGCACCCTCTAAAAGACCATTGCTCTCATTGTCAAAAAAGAGATCAAAAGCAAGACCGTTAGACTTTCCTATCCAGTTGTCTTGCATAGTAAGTACTTGTTTTGGCCATCCACCCTCAAGCTTTTTCAAGTCTTCAAGAAGTTCATCAGCGTAGGCAGTAATCTTAAAGTAGTACTGATTCATCTCTTTTTTGACTACTTCAGTACCACAGCGCCAACAACCACCATCTTCAACCTGCTCATTCGCAAGAACAGTTTGGTCATGTGGACACCAATTCAGAAATCCTTTCTCTCTATAAAGAAGTCCTTTATTGAACATATCAATTATAAAGCCTTGTTCAAACTTTGTATAAAGCTTATCAGAAGTGGCAAGCTCACGCTTTTTAGAGAATGAAAAACCGAGTGAGTAGAACTCATTTTTCATATAGTCTATATTGTCATAAGTCCAGCCTTTTGGATGCGAACCATTTTTAATGGCCGCATTCTCAGCAGGCATACCAAAACTATCAAAGCCAATCGGATGCAGAACATTTTTGCCCATTTGACGATGATAACGCGCAAAAGCATCACTAATAGAGTAATTTCTAACATGTCCCATATGTAGGCGTCCACTCGGGAAAGGAAACATACTTAAAATGTATTTTTTCTCTAAAGAGAAGTCTTCACTAGGCTCAAAACTGTTGTTTTCTCTCCAGTACTCTTGCCATTTTTTTTCTATATTTTGCGCGCTATATTCCAATTTTTTCTATCCTAATACTCTTCGTGTGTTTTTGAACTCTCAATGTAAACAAGTCCCATTGAGAAAATATTTGCTATTAAAGCGCCTATTGCAAGTGCAATAGCCCAACTATCATTTCCTACAATTACAAGAAACACAAAAGCTGGAATAAGGTGTAAATCAGCAACCAGAGATGATGCTAAGAGTTCAGCTGAGAGGAGATTTCTTACTCCGATTTTCAGTACAGTACTAATCAAGTTTACACTCGCTGCTATAAATAGTGATGTTGCAGTGTTTTCATATAAAAAGCCTGCTATCGATGTTAAACTCATCAATGAAAAAAATACGTATATTACTTTACCCCAATCCATAACTCTTTCCTTATTTTTTTATAATTTAGATGTAAAAATTATAGCAAAAATTACATCACACCAGACTCATACTGCTGGCGCATTCTCTCTTTTTCAGCTTCACGTTTTGCTTTGGCTGCAAGTTTTGTATGGTAGTTTTTTACATCAAAACCGAACCAAAGTAAAATTGGAGAAGCAACAAAAATTGAAGAATATGTTCCCACAGCAACACCAATTAAAAGTGTAAATGCAAATGGGTGAATAATCTCACCACCAAACATGAAAAGTGTAAATACCACAAAGAATGTCGTAAGTGATGTCAGTGTTGTACGTGCTAATGTTCTCGTAACAGACTCATTTATAATACCTTCAAGTTCAGTATTTTTAGAGTTTGTCACACCTTCACGAATTCGGTCAAATACGATAATAGTATCGTTCAGAGAGTATCCTAAAAGTGTTAGCAAGGCTGCAAGTACGTCGAGATTTACATCTATTTGAAAAAGTGCAAGTGCACCAAGGGCGATAGAGACATCATGCACAAGCGCAACTATAGAAGCAACTGCAAAACGCCACTCAAATCGAAATGCAACATAGATTAAAATACCAATAGTTGCAAGTAGAAGGGACATGATCCCTTTCTCTTTAAGCTCTGCACCAACTGTAGGACCTACTATGTCAACTCTTCGTATCTCAAAGTTTCCGCTTCCAGCAAGTGCTTGGCGTGTTAAATCACCGATGTCAGTAGTAACACTTGCAGTCGTTGTTTTCATGCGAATAACAACCTCATCCTCTGCACCAAACTCACTAATCGTTGCACCAGAGAAAAGTTCATTTGATTTCAGTTTCTCTCTCATAATATCTATTGGTGCTACTGAGTCATACTTTACCTGAATAACTGTACCACCAGCAAAGTCAACACCGTAATTAAGACCTTTGGTGAAAAGAACTCCATAAGAAACAACTAGTAAAAGAAGAGAAAAAACCATAGCAAGCTTTGATTTTCCCATAAAATTAAAGGTTTTTGTATATTTAAAAAATTCCATGACTATCCTTTAATTCCAAACCAAAATTTGTTGTTTTTACTCTTGGCAATTTTATGCTCAAGCATCTGATAGACACCGTGTGTGCCTAAAATCGCAGTAAGCATAGAAGCTAAGATACCAATGCTCATGGTAATTGCGAAACCTTTTATAGCACCTGTTCCATACGCATAGAGCACAACAGAGGCAATGAGTGTAGTAATGTTTGCATCTAAAATAGCGCGCATTGCATTAGCATAACCCTCTTCTATAGCTTTATGCATAGATTTACCCTCGTATATAAGCTCACGTATTCTCTCAGAGATAATAACATTGGCATCAACTGCCATACCAACAGTAAGAACAATACCAGCCATACCAGGAAGTGTAAGTGTTGCTCCAAAAAGACTCATAACTGCAAGTAAGATAAACAGGTTTGCTATAAGAGCAATGTTAGCTATAAAGCCAGCAAAGCGGTAATAAACCATCATAAAAATAATTACAAGAATAAAACCACCAATGAGTGCTACCAAAGAAGCAGCAATACTGTCTGCTCCAAGACTTGGACCAACAGAACGTTTCTCCATGAGGTAAATCGGTGCTAAAAGAGCACCTGAACGAAGGGCAATAGCCAAATCTTTTGCTTCAACAACTGTGTAGTTACCAGAAATTTGACCACTTCCTCCACCTATACGCTCATTTATATTTGGTGCAGAATAGACCTTGCCATCTAAAACAACCGCAAGGCGTTTGCCTACATTGCGACCTGTAAAATCACCAAATATCTCGGCACCTTCGGCATTAAGTGTAAAATTTATAAGTGGACGGTTATTTTGATCAAAACCCATAGCAGCATCTGTAAGCATCCCACCATCTAAAATAGGAATCTCACGAACTAAGTACCTTACTTCTGGGTTTTTTACATCAGGGAGAATTACATCACCATAGGCTGCTGCATCTGCATTACTCATGTTATACACACGAGCATTTCTCTCTTCATCTACCGCCATGAGTTCAAGTTTTGCTGCACGAGAGATTAGCTCACGAGCACGCTGCTCTTCCTCTTGAGTTTTAATGCCAGCAAGTTGCACAAGGATTTTCTCTTCTCCTTGACGAGCAACAACAGGTTCAGCAAGTCCAAACTGATCAAGCCTGTTACGTATAGTCTCAATAGCTTGATTAATAGCGTCTTGCTTTGTCTTTTCTATCTCTTGAGGCGTAAGCGTAAGTGTAACAATCTGGCCATCTGTGAGAAGTTTTGCACCCTCTACAGCAGACAAAAACTCATTTATTTTTGCGGAATCGTCACTATCAAGATACTCAAAGCGTACACTCTGTGCATCAAAATTGAGTCCATCTATCAAGATGTCATTTCTATTTGCAAAGTGCTTTACACTCGCAGCAATTGATTTTATTCGACTTTTCGTAGCCTCTTCTGTTTTAACACCTAAAAGCATGTGAAGTCCACCCTGTAGGTCAAGACCTAGGGTTATCTTTTTACCACCCTCAGTCTGCAATAGTGAAGGGATAGAAAAAGCGACTCCAAAAACTATCGCTAAAGCAAAGATGACTACGCGATAATTAAGCTGCATCCTCATACTTCTTAGCAACTGAGTCTTTAATGATTTTTGCAGTCATATCATCATTTACTTTAACTGTAAAAAAGTTCTCTTCTACTTTTTGAATAACAACAATAAAACCACCATTAGTGATAACCTTATCTCCTTTTGTTAAAGCAGCAATCATTGCAGCCTTTGCTTTTGCTTCATTTTGTTGTGGACGGATAATTACAAAGTACATAATTGCAATTAAAAACACGAACGGTAAGAGTTGAGAGATTATTTCCATTTTGGGAAGTTCCTTATTGATAAAATTGCGGCGATTATACTAGAAGTATGCTAATAACAGTCTAAATTGTGTACAATTTCGCCATGAAAAACTATTTACAAAATATTCTTATTGGTCTTCTCACAGCCATCCTCTTTTCAGCATTTATATATATGCAAGCCTATTACGTAAGCATCCACTCACTCAATACTCTTTTTGCGTTGAGTGCTTTAGCTCTGCTACTTTATGCACCAAAAAAGAGCATTTTATTTGCAGGATTTTTCATAGGGCTTTTTTGGTTCTACTGGATTGGATACAGCTTTGAGTATCAAGGTGTGGGCTATATGGAACCCATTATCACAGTTGCATTTGGATTTGTCTATCTCCTCTTTTTTCTTCCACTCTACTTTACGGACAAACCTTACATAAGAGCACTTTTAATTTTTGCTTTAAGTTTTTTTGAGCCATTTGATTGGAACTGGATGCAAATTGAGCTTCTATTTGTTGAGAGCTACATAGGCATTTTCAAATGGCAGTTTGCACTTGTTCTGGCGGCTCTCTCTCTGCCCTCACTCTTACGTAAGCCTTTGAAATACCTGCCTTTGCTTTTACTTATTGGGGCTTTGAACTACGGTTACGTAACACCCAAAGAGGCACCTCTTAAGATAAAACTTGTTAACACAGATGTAAAACAGGAGTATAAATGGACTCGTGAAGCATTACAGCCAACCGTAGCGATGCTTTTTAGAGAGATAGAAAAAGCAAAAAATGAAGGCTATGAGCTTGTTGTACTTCCTGAGTCCGTTTTTCCACTCTTCATGAACCATGCAGAAAATCTTGAAGCAGCGCTCAAATCACTCTCTTATGATATTGCAATAGTAGCTGGAACACTCTATGAAGAGGATGGAAAACACTACAACGTCAATTATATTTTTGAAAATGGAGAGGCTCACATAGCAAAAAAACTCGTCCTTGTCCCTTTTGGGGAGTACATTCCTTTGCCAAAATTCATAAGCGGATTTATCAACAAAACGTTTTTTAGTGGGGCTAGTGACTTCATTAGAGCTGAGTCTGCGACAGACTTTACTATCAAAGGGATAAAGTTTCGTAATGCCATATGTTATGAGGCAACATGTCAAGAGATTTATGAGGGAGATATTGCTTACGTAATAGCCACAAGTAACAATGCTTGGTTTGCACCCTCCATAGAGCCAACACTGCAAAATCTACTGTTACGCTACTATGCGCGAAAAAATGGAGTTGTAATTTACCATTCGGCAAACTATAAAGGTACAGGAGTAATCAAATAGTAACAACTTTGCTGTATAATGAGTAAAAACATATCTATAAACACTATTAAACTACAGACAAAGGAGTACAAAATATATGCTAAATTTAAAAAATCCAAAACTCTACAACAACAGAGAGCTTTCATGGCTACAGTTCAACACAAGGGTGCTCAAGCAGGCGCAAGATGAGACACTGCCTCTACTTGAACGTCTAAAATTCTTAGCAATTTATGGAACTAATCTAGATGAGTTTTACATGATCCGTGTTGCGGGACTTAAAAAGCTCTTTTCAGCAGGCATTATCGTCTCTGGAGCTGATAGACTCACACCTCTGCAGCAACTTCGTGAAATTCGCCACTATCTGCATCAAGAACAGCAGGTTGTAGAGCACTGCATGAGTGGCATTTTGCATAAACTCGAAGATGAAGGAATTTTTGTAAAAGACTACAAAGAGCTCAACCAGAGTGAAAAAAATACCCTCAAGCGTTTTTTTAATGAAAATATTTACCCTGTTATTGTCCCAATTGCCATTGATGCTACACACCCTTTTCCACACCTCAACAATCTTAGTTTTGGTCTTATTGTTAAACTCAGCGACAAAGATGATGCAACAGTAGAGCGTTTTGGTCTCATTCGTGTTCCACGTGTTTTAGAGCGTTTTGTAGAGCTAGGAAACAACACTTACATCCCTATAGAAACACTTATCGCTGAACACATTGAAGATCTCTTTCCTGGGCACTCTCTCATCAAATACGCAGCATTTCGAGTAACAAGAAATGCTGATATGGAGATAGAAGAGGAAGAAGCTGATGACTTTATGGAGATTCTTGAAGAGGGACTTAAACTTAGACGTAAAGGGGAGATGGTTCGTCTAGAAGTTGGAAAACATGGTGATGAAGAGGTTATTAACTTCTTTAATCGTCACACAAATGTGTATAAAGATGATATTTACAGATTTCACACCTTTTTAAATCTCTCAAGTCTTTGGCAAATAGTTGGTAATAAAGACTTCGCACACCTATCTCTGCCACCATTTAAACCAAAAATGTTGCCTCCTTTTGATACTGACGAAGATATTTTTACAACCTTAGAGAAGCAAGATGTACTTCTTTATCACCCTTATGAAAGTTTTGAACCGGTTGTAAAATTTATCCAATCAGCAAGCAAAGACCCATCGGTAGTCTCAATTAAAATGACACTCTATCGCTCTGGAACGAACTCGCCTATTGTGCAAGCACTTATGAGTGCTAGTGAGAGTGGAAAACAGGTAACTGTTATGGTGGAGCTCAAGGCACGTTTTGATGAAGAGAATAATCTCATCTGGGCTAAAGCACTTGAGAAGGCTGGAGCACATGTTATTTACGGCATTAAAGGCTTTAAAGTTCATGCAAAAGCAGCACTCATTACTCGCCGTAGAAATGGAAAGCTCAAACAGTACGCACACTTAGGGACAGGAAACTACAACCCTTCAACTGCAAAAATCTACACAGATATGTCATACCTCACAAGTAAAGATGAGATAACAAATGACCTTACACGTTTCTTCCATTTTCTCTCTGGATTTAGCAACAAAGGGAAGCTCAACGAGCTCTATATGGCTCCATCACAGATAAAACCAAAACTGCTCTCACTCATTCAAAATGAAGCACGAAGAGGCAAAGATGGTCATGTCATAGCAAAAGTAAACTCACTTGTAGATGATGATGTCATTCGCGCACTCTATAAGGCAAGCCAGGCAGGTACAAAAGTTGACCTCATCGTTCGTGGTATCTGCTGTCTACGTCCTGGCATTAAAGGTGTAAGTGAAAACATTACGGTCATCTCTATTTTAGGAAAATATCTTGAGCACCCAAGAATGTTCTTTTTTAAAAATGACACCACGCAAGTATATATCTCTAGTGCAGACTGGATGCCGCGAAATCTTGTTAGACGTATAGAGTTGCTTACTGGAATAAAAGACCCTGTAGGAAAAGAGAAGATTCTTCAAGTGCTCAACCTACAACTCGCAGACAATACACTTGCACATGAGCTTCATAGTGATGGTACTTATGCAAAAGTCAAACAGATAGATGGACAAAAACCATTAAATAACCATAAATTTTTAGAAGAGTATGTAAATCGTATCTCAAAAGCAAATAAAAAAATGAGTGCAACAGACATTCAACAGATGGCTGCACGCTTTTTTATGGAGAGCTAGATGCTACATGAATTTAAAGGTATGCAGCCAACTCTTGGAGAGAGAACATGGATAGCTCCTTCAGCTAATGTTGTAGGCGATGTAACTTGTGGTCAAGATTGTTCTATCTGGTTTGGCTGTGTAGTACGAGGCGATGTTCATTACATTAAAATTGGAAACAGAGTAAACATTCAAGACTTAAGTATGATTCATGTCACACACTACAAAAAGTCCGATAAAAGTGATGGCAACCCTACTATAATAGGTGATGATGTCACAATTGGTCATAGAGTTATGCTTCATGGCTGCACAATACATAAGGCATGTCTGATTGGAATGAGTGCAACTATTTTAGATGGAGCGGTTATTGGTGAGGAGTCTATCGTAGGGGCAGGGGCACTTGTAACAAAAGGCAAAGTCTTTCCACCTCGCGCACTTATCATGGGATCACCAGCAAAAGTTGTCCGTGAGCTAAACGAAGCAGAAGTAGCTGAACTCTACGCTTCTGCTTCACGTTACGTAAGCTTTAAAGAAGACTACAGAGTGTAGCTTCTTTGTGGTTTAGAAGATATACTTTACACCTGCATAAATACTAGAACCACGTGGTGATTTAATACTACTCTCCTCATACTCAACAAGAGCCTCATAGTGACTATTTATGTGGTACTCAAGACCTCCACCATAAACTAGCCCACTATCATCGCCTTTAATGCCTAAAGCATCTATCTCTTCATGCTCAAATTCGTATCCTACTTTTCCCATAATACCCAAATGATACACTATCGGATATGTGTATGTAATATCTGCGGCATAAGTCCAATATGTGGCATTTCCACTTAGTATTTCAGCAACACCCTCTTCTTTTTTAGTAACTTTGTTTTTTGAGTATGATGTATCTAGCTCAACTGCGAAGTGATATGGGAGTCTGTACCCAATATCAACACCAATACCTCCACCCATATCTGCTTCTAAAGTCTCGCCTTCACCTTCATGAAGTGTCTCTGTAGTTGTAAGTAAACCTTTTACTATAAGGTAGTACTCACCCTCTTTTTCATGATGTTCTCTTGCCACTACCGTTGTAGCAAGTAAAAGCGAAGCCACTGTAGCTGAAGTTATTTTTTTTAGCATTTACACTCTCCCTTATTTTGTGTCAAGAGATTATTATAGTATTTAAAACTGATAAAAAGTTTATCACTTGGAACTCTTACGTAAGAACTTTATTGAGTGTGTAAAATGAGTAAAAAGGGTAACAAAGGCATCATATTGCCTTTGTAAAAAAGAGTATTATTGTTATTTACAAGAACAAATGTTACTCATCATGATGAAGGCTTCGTATATAATCTATAAGGAATTCTATTTGAGTGCTACAGTTGTGAATAAAAGGAAAAGTGTTTTTTAGTTTTTACCTAATCCCTATTTTTTATTTAGTTTCTATGCGTCCCCAACGGTGATGTTGGGGACGAGGGAAAGAAAATTTGATCTATTTGTCATTAAAAAATAAAACCTTGTTTTTGTCTTTATCAACTTCAAATTTAAAATTAGAATTTTTCCTAATAGCATTTAGTAAATTTTTTTCATCTTTTTCCAAATAGTGAAAACTACCTTCAACTTTATTTGTATCAATATTATGAACTTCATGAATATTATAAGCAGAATCAGGTAAAATCTCTGGTATCCATCCTCTTTTAATTGCATTATCTTTTAGTACATCTTGTTTATTGGTATAAAATTTTTTCTGTGTTTCTGAAACACTTAAATAACCCAAAAACAAAATGATAACTAATATGATAAATACTATAAAATTTAATAATTTTTTCATTGTTCTACCCAATCTGGTAACCACGAAGGTTTAAATTGTTTACATGTATCTGCACAGTTTCCACCTTTTCTTCCCTGTCTATTGGCAACTTGATCTGCTTCACAAGCATCCGCTCCATCGAAAGGCTCTTGATACCACTCTCTAAAATCACTAATAAATTCAGCCATACTTTTTCCACCTTCTCCTCGATTTGTAGCATGACAATTGGCTAAACAATGGAAATATTTATCACTCCCTTTGGTATTGGCATCTTTCATTTTATTGTAATAGTCCCACATATCATACATACCTAAAAAACCACTACTTGGGCTATTTCCATCATACGTTCTTCCCTGCCCATGTCCACCATTACGATTATCAAATCTACTTAAGCCCCAAGGGTCAATAAAGTTGATCGGGTCATTAAGCACATACCCATAAAGATTGCTATCTCCACCATTAAAGTCTATAGGGTCTTTAGTAGTCCATTTACCAATATATGGATCGTACTCTCTATAACCGAAGTGTACTAAGTTTGTGTCTTGATCGTATAGTCCACCTGCAAATCCAAACGGTATTGTAAAGTTTGGATTTGAGTCTTGGAGTATATTACCATAAGTGTCATAGCTTATCTCTTTTACTATGTTATGGTTTGTATCTGAGATAGCTTTTAGAGTTCCTACTTGGTCATAGTGTAGATAATATGTTTCTCCATCTTGAATCAATGATGTTGGAACTCTATTGTCTGTATAGTTATATCTTTGTACTAAGTTATCATTTCCATCATATATAGCTAAAAGTGTTGTTAAATCTGCCCAGAGGTATTTCTCTGTTATTTGTCCATCTACTTTTTTAGCTACTCTTTGACCTAATGGGTTTAGTATATACTCTATGGTATTTGTTGGAGTTACTACTTTTGTAAGTGTTCCTTTTGAGTTATATGAGTATGTTGTAATACCCTCAGATGTTATTTTTTGGTTTAGTTGTCCATCTGTGTCATAAGTGTAGGTATTATCTCCGTATGTGTCAATTCCATCTTCTTGATCGTAAGTAGCTTGTGTAGTTACTCCGTTTATTGTTGCACTTATTCTGTTTGAGTTGTTATCGTACGTATATGATTCAACTACTTGATTGTTTTTCTCTACAGTTACCAATCTTCCGTTTAGATCGTATGTATAGTTATACTCATCTAGACTTCTTTGTTTTTTATACCCTTTTTTATTATTTGCAGGTAAGAAGTTAATCCGTTTCTCTTTTTTATAAGCTATACGACCTTTTTGATATCTAAGTACCATTACAAAGTTCTCATCTGTTTGTTTTTTGAGTTCTCCATAAGCATTATATGTTTTAGAGATGTTGAGTGTAGTGTCACTTACTTCTGTTACTTGTCCATTGATGCTATCTCTTGTAAGTGTGAATGCTCCGCTACTGATGAGTAAGCCATCATTGTCGTAAATATAGTTATCAGTTACTCCTGCGT
>Ga0272440_1000555_pt1 | contig 31557 bp, 25 predicted proteins | sample SSMMMBAug17_FD_192440 | JGI IMG/M metagenome (GOLD analysis project Ga0272440, IMG submission 192440) | Marine sediment archaeal communities from Little Sippewissett salt marsh, Falmouth, MA, United States - SSM-MMB-Aug17 | ecosystem: Environmental > Aquatic > Marine > Wetlands > Sediment ... | reverse complement strand
TTATGTTCGCCCTCGAACTAAAAACGTTTGCGAACAATTGTTCGAGGGCGAACATAAGGTTCGCCCCTACAATGTGGACGAAACGATGATCAAGACCTTTTTCGAGCATTCCTAAGGAATTCTCGGAAAATAACTTCCTCATTTCATCTGATCGGTATCATGGCTAAGTTCGTGTAGAGACGTAGCATGCTACGTCTCTACAGTACAATTTTCTCAAAACGAACAATTTCAATAATGGGGAAGTTATTTTCCGAGAATTCCTTAGCGTATGCATTTTCGGAAATAGACGATTTGCACCCAAAATTTTTACAAGAAAATTACAAAAAATTTACTGTCTAAATTTTGGAGGCAATGATAAGTTGCTTAATGGCCAATCAGTTTTCGTTTCAAACGAGTCTTGATCATTTTTTCAATGTGATATCGGGCATCCATGCCAAATTTTTTTTCTATCATCATAAGATAAGAAGGCCTTGAAAAATAGGCATGAAAAGCTTGATCCCTAAATTCAAGAATATCACTGGCACCTAAAGATGATGTTGGTAATGGTTGAGTTTCATAAGCATGTTGGGAATATGCTTCCCAGATAGGGGGGGCTGTTCCTGCTTGAATTGCTTTTTCATAGTAAATTGTTCCAGGGTAAGGCATCATACAATTAAAATTAACAAATTCACAATTGAGCGTTTTCGCAATGTCTAATGTTGCTTGAAGTGACTCCAAACAATCATTGGGAAGCCCAAAAACATAATTACCCATCACACAAATATCATGACTTTTAATAGTGTTCACACAATTTATCATGTTTTGTTGCTGAATGGGTTTATCTACAGCATTTAAAACCGATGCATCAGCAGATTCAATTCCAAGTGCAATCCATTGTATTCCTGCTTTTCGTAATAAGGGTAAATGCTCCTGTCGAATGGTATCAATTCGGCTGTATATCCATATATTGATATGATAATTTTTGAGCATCAGTTGGTTTATAATTGGCATGTAATGATTTGGATTTAGAAGAAAATTTTCATCTGCTATTTTTAAATACTTTATTTGATACTTGTTGACAAGGTAATCAATGTCAGCAATCACCTCATCAGTGGGGCGATAAATGACCTTGTGATTTTGCCAGAATGTATGAACACAGCAAAATTTGCAATGATGAGGACAACCAATACTTGTATATAAGCTGGCATAGGGGCTTCGGTGTGACATATTAGATAAACATTGCCAGTTATGAGCCTGATATAGTGACATGGGTAAAAGATCCCAGGAAGGTGATGGAAAGCTTGATAAAAGTGGCGATTTGAAAGTAAATGATATATTGTTTGGAGATAGATAAAACCACAGCCCAGGTATTGTTTCAATTGTTTTTGATGAATCTTTCAAATAAAATAAAAGTTCAGCAAAGGAAACTAAACCATGACCTTCAATTATATAATCCGCATGTGTTTCCTTGAGCGTTTGTTGAGGTAAAGCTGTTGGATGAAGCCCTGATACAACCAGAGGAATATTACATTTTGATTTAATGGCATGACTGATTTTGATTGCTGATGGCATGGTTTGTGTCGATGCTGAAGGATGAACACCTGTGACCACTATACCAGCTAAAATAGGCTGAATATCATTGATTCTGTTTGCGACTTCTGTTGGTGACAAATTTTCAGCGTTGGCATCAATAATGTGAACATCAATCCCTTTGGTTCTAAGGTCAGAAGCAATGATTGAGCACCATATAGGAGGCTCTATTGCTGAAAAGGATTCTCCCAATTCTTGATAAGTGAGTTTCTTATTTCCTGGATGAACAAGAACAATATCTGTTTGTTCATGCATGATAATTACAATCTTTCTTCATACAAGCATTCATCACATGTCAATAAATTGGGTGTCAATCAGATCTTCAAGATCAACCAGACTTCCAATAGAGAGTTTGTCATACATATATTGTTGAATTTGATCAAAATCATCAATTACAGGAATCAAATCATCTGTTCGAATACCTTTTGGATCCATCATCACTTTCTGTAATAATGTGCTGTTAAATCCCAAACTTTGGCATGGATCAAGAAAGTCAGCAGCAATGCTTGCTGATTGTTCTGGTTCATCTGCAACATATTGCCCCGCCTGTATGAGCATATTGACAAATTCATTGGTGGCATCAGGATGTTTGTCAACAAATTCATTTCGCATGGCAAGCACACAACATGGATGATCATTCCAAAGTTCACTTGTCAGAAAAAGATCTTCACCAACATTTGTTTCAATCGCTTTTGCACCAATTGGCTCTGCCACCATAAAACCACCAACATTTTTTTCTTTGGTTTGAAAATCAGGCATCATAATTGGTGGAATCACTTCATAAAAAACATTTACACCTTCCTGGCCCATATAACCAGGATTTAAGCCAAGATCACTTAAATACATATGGGAAAGCATATGATGAACAGAAAGGAGATGGGGAAGATAAAATAATTTTGTTTTAAAAAATTGGCTCAAGGTGTCTCTATTGTACTGAATATTTTCAATCGCTTTATTTTTGATGCAAATACTACCATTTTTGTGAGCCAATAAAACAATTTTAATGGGTAAACCATAATTGTACATATCCATGACAATTGGAGCCAGAATAAAAGCAGCGTCAATATCCCCATTTTCAAGGGATTTCTGAATGGGATTCCACAGAAGCATTCGTCGGGTTTCAAGTTCAAAGTATTTTGGTGTATATTTACCAGTATCAATAAAATGCTTTAAAACCCCCAGTATAATATGATCAGTTATGGGAATATGTCCTACATAAATGCGAGTTTTCCCTGATTTTGTCTTCCCTGGCAGTTTTTGATTATTCTTTTTAGGTGTACCTGTTGCTATATTGCCCAATGAATGATCAATAGCTTTTTTCAATTCCTCAAATCCAAAAGGTTTCACAACAAACTCATTCACTCCGGCATTAATCGCCTGGTCTACAACTTCTTTTTCTGCCTGAGAGGTAGCCATAATAAAGGGAATATGCTTGAAAGACTCATTTGATCTCACCCACATTAAAAATTCAAAACCATTCAGATTGGGCATATTCCAGTCACTGATAATCAGTCCAATATCCTGATGAATTGTTTGAAGTTTTTCAATGGCCTCATCACCATCAGTGGCAGTGATAATATGATTAAAACCTATTTGTTGAAGCATTTTTGTTTCTGTCAGCAGCATAAATTGAGTATCTTCAACTAAAAGAACCGGAATATCAGAATATTCATATTGCCTTGATTGAATGGTCATCTGGTTGACCAAGGCCAAAAGTGATTCAGAGAGAAATGGTTTTTGCAATACTTTGATACCATCTGATTCATTGAGTTGAGCAGCTCTTTTTTTGTCAGCAATAATAATGCATTGAATATCAGGATTTATATTCTGGCAGTATCGAATTAAATCATTAGCATCCATATCCTGAAGATCTGCATTCGTTATCAGTAAATCAATATTGGATTGATACATTTTATCAAGAGCTGATTCTCCAGTAAAAGCCAGACAGATTTCATATGGATGGCAACTGAATATATCTTTTAAGCTATTGGTATTTTGTTCTATATCAACAATCAACAAACGTCCATTCTGTTTCATTTCTATTCTCCTATAATAAAAATTGGTTGGAAATATGAGGGTTTAAATTATTTATTTATATAGACAAAAAGGCATTAGTCAAGCTATTTTTTCAGTGCCGCCATACCGTCTATTTTGATGTCATTCACCATTATAATTTTTAATTCAATGCTTGACAATTTTGTCAAATAGCGTATAAATCGATTTAAAACGAATGTTCAATATAAAACTTTATAAAATTTTCAGCCAGGAGGTAAATTATGTCAGTTGTCGCAGGGTGTGATGTCGGGTCTTTGACTTCAAAGGCTGTCATATTGAAAGATAAAAAAATTATAGCCAGTGCCATTATTAAATCAAAGGCAAAGCCACAACAATCAGCAGAAAAAGCATTTGTTCAGGCCTTATCCGATTGTTCGCTTGATCAAGCAGATATTCAATGCTGTGTGGGAACTGGCTATGGGCGAAACCAGATATCATTTGTTAATCATGTCGTGTCTGAGATTAGTTGCCATGCAAAAGGGGCACTTTGGTTGATGCCATCTGTAAGAACCATAATTGATATTGGCGGACAGGATTGTAAGATTATCAAAATAGATAAAACAGCAACTGTTCAAAATTTTCTTACCAATGATAAATGTGCATCAGGAACCGGTCGATTTTTGGAAGTTATGGCCCAGATTTTAAATATTGAAATTTCTGAGTTGGGCGGTTTAACTCAAAAATCCAGATCTCCCATTACATTGGCATCAACCTGTACTGTGTGGGCCCAGGCAGATGTGATCAAACATTTAAATGATGGTGTACCTCCCGAAGATATAGCGGCAGGCATTAATGCAGCGATGGCGAATCGAGTATCTATCCTTGTCAGAAGCATTAAACCGGAAAAAGATATTTGTATGACTGGTGGTGTAGCAAAGAATCAAGGCGTATTGTCAGTTATGGAAAAAATATTGGGGCAGCGAATTAAAAAAATCAGAAAAGCAGATCCCCAGATGGCTGGCGCTATTGGTGCTGCTTTATTTGCCCTGGAAAAAATGTAATTCATAACAATCAAAGGAGATTAACATGAGAGTAGCTGGATGTGACATTGGATCATTAACCGCGAAAGTAGTTATTTTAAAGGATCAAGAAATTGAATCAAAAACTGTCCAACGATGTGTTTCAACCCCTGAAAAATCAGCAGAAAGTGTTATGGATCATGCTATCACTCAGGCAGGAATTAAACTGGCGGATATTGATTATATTGTTGGAACTGGATATGGACAAAAAAAGATTCCATTTGCCAATCATACAGAATCTGAAATTACCTGTCATGCTCAGGGAGTATTTGCGTTGTTACCCAAAGTTCGCACCATAGTGGACATTGGTGGTCAGGATGCCAAAGTAGTAAGAATAAATGATCGGGGTGTGGTGAGTCGATATGTTTATAATGATAAATGTGCTTCAGGTACAGGACGTTTTTTGGAAATTATGGCTGATGCACTTGAAATAAGCATTGAAGACATGGGGACATATCACGATCAAGCGAAAGAAAAGCTTCATATCTCCAATCAATGCGTTATTTTCGCGGAATCAGAAGTTATTTCTTTAATTAATGAAGGCAAAGAAACACCAGATATTGTATGCGGACTTCATATTGCACTGGCTAATCGTGCAGCCAGCCTGGCCAAAAGTATTGGTGTAGAACCAAAAGTTGCTTTTACCGGTGGTGTGGCAAAGAACTCAGGTGTATTCAAGGCCCTTGAACGTTCTTTAAAAACACTTCTGGAAGAATATCCCATTGATCCTCAAATAAGTGGTGCATATGGAGCAGCTGTTTTGGCATCCAGGCATATTCAGTAAATTTCCAAAAAAAGATTAAAAACTGATATGTGAACACTTAAGTAAGGAATCATAAATTTTCGGGTATATCGTAGTAAATTATAACATAGCCCCACTATGAAACGATTTCCTGATAGGAATAGGATTCTCCTCTATAAGTCGAAAAGTTCCACACATGTTCGTCATGACTTTTGACATACGCCGGTCCAATAGGAATTTTGCCATATCCTCCTGGCAGATCAAGCACATACGTGGGTATACATAAACCTGAAACATAACCGCGTAATTGCTGAATCAGCTCATGGGTTTCGGCAATTTTTGTCCTGAAATGTCCTGCACCTCGGGCTAAATCACAATGATGCCAATAATAGGGTTTTACACCCAAAGTATACAGCATTTCCCGCATCAGCTCTTTTAGTGTTTCCACATGATTATTCACACCTCTTAAAATCACAGATTGATTCAGCAACATATATCCGGCCTGACGGATTCGCTGGCACGCGGCTGCTGTTTCGGAAGTGATCTCCCGGGGATGATTTATATGGGTAACCACACATTTCATGGTTCGTCCCTTAAGTGCGGTGATAAAATCCGGAGTAATGCGATGAGGTAACGTAGCGATCATTCGGGTATGGATACGAATCATCCGAATATGCCCGATTTGCTCAATACGTTCGCGAATATATTCAAGTTCATGGTCCATAAGCATCAGCGGATCTCCACCAGTCAAGATCACTTCTTGCACCTCGGGGTGCTCTTTCACATACTGCAATGCAGGCTCAATAGCAGCATTGGAGTAGGCTTTAGAATTTTCACGTAACTGGTTTTTTCGAAAACAGAATCGGCAGTAAGCCGAGCATTGATAAGTGGGATATATCAACACACGATCCGGATAACGATGTGTCAAGCGATCTGTAGGACTATGCACCAGATCACCGATAGGATCCTCTAACTCTCGCTCGTCGCAGGTCAATTCTTTTATCGAAGGCATGATTTGCTGGCGAATAGGATCATTCGGATTGTCCCAATCAATCAGGTTTAGATAATACCGAGGCACACGGATTTTATATGTATTCGCGACAGTTGTCATCTCCGAAATTTCTTCATCACTTAATTTCAGACTGGCAAGATCCTCAGTCTTATGAATTCCTTCTTTTAATTCTTGCATCCATTGTGGAACCAGCATAATATATTTTACTCCTTATTATGAAAGTAAGTTATGCAAGATGAATATCAAAGTAGTGGACATATTCATGAATCTTAAAAATTTTTTTCAAATACCTGACCAGGAATAATCCTCCAGTATGCCTTTCCTTCTAACATCCAAAGTCACACAATGCCCCCCTCGGCGCCCCTCGCCGATGGTCGCCGATGGTCGCCGAGGGTTCGGCAATTCTGCAATTTCAAAGAAAGAAGGAATAACATCTATACCATTTTTTCAAGCAGCTTCATAAGTGGTTTTTGAGCTACGTTTAATATGGCCAGGTAAGGATTGAAAAAAATGATTAAAAAGACTTTACATTCAGGGGGTAAAACGTGAATATGTTGAAAAAGTTTTTTCGTTCCAACGTTTTGCAATGGACGTTGATAATTTCAATAAGTCTTTTGACAAAAATTATTGAGTTTGGTTTAAGTCGATTTGGGTTGCAATCAAAATAATTTCATAATGACAAATAAACAAAATATCATTTTATTGAATTTTATGAGGTAATCATGACATCATGTACGCGCCGAATGTTTTTAATGAATAGCGCAAGCTTGCTTGTTGCTTCTCCGGCTTTTTCGTGGCCAGGCATTAAAGGGCTTATATCAAAAGATTCTGAAGATATCCGCGGACATATTTTCAAAAATGATGCTCCCGAAACCTTATGGAAATGGTCTTGTGAAGGCCATATTTATCATCGTTTAAAAAATAGTAGGGTGATTTGCGGTATTTGTCCCAATCGATGTGTTCTATCTCCTGGTGATCGGAGTGTTTGCCGATCAAAAGTAAATATTAATGGCAAATTATATACATTGACCTATGGAAATCCATGTTCAGTTCATATTGACCCTATAGAAAAAAAACCACTTTACCATTTTATGCCGCGAAGCCAGGCATTTTCAATTGCAACAACAGGTTGTAATTTTAGATGCTTGAATTGCCAAAACTGGGAAATTTCGCAAGTTCGTCCCGAAAAAGTCAACCATTACAATTTATTTCCTGATGATGTGGTAAAAGCCTGTCTTGATAATCACTGCAAATCTATTGCATATACCTATTCAGAGGCCACAACATACTATGAGTATATGATCGATACTGCAAAACGTGCCCATGAGAAAGGGATTAAAAACCTTTGGATTTCAAATGGTTATATTAACATAGAACCTTTAATAAACTTATGTCGTTTTTTGGATGCTGCTAATGTCAATTTAAAATCATTTGACGATGCTATTTATCGAAAGCTAAATGGTGGTCGTTTGCAACCGGTATTAAATACATTTAAAACGCTTCATTCAAAAAAAGTTCATTTTGAAATGACTCATCTGGTTGTACCAGAATATGTGGACAAACCAGATCTTTTTAAGACCATGTGCCAATGGATTGTTGATCATTTAGGCCCTGATTATCCATTGCACATCAACCGATTTTTTCCAAAATACAAGTTAACACGCCTGCCGCCAACGCCCATATCAATACTTTCGCAATTTAGAGAAATAGCATTAAAAGCAGGGATTCGATATGTTTATGTAGGCAATGTGATCAATCATGAAGGCAATCATACCTATTGTCATAACTGCAAAAAATGTATTGTCGAGCGGAAAGGGTATTTTATCACTAAATATCATATTCAAAATAACTGCTGTTCATTTTGCAATACTCGCATTCCTGGTGTCTGGGATTAGAGAAATCTCTATCTCTAATTTTTCTGGACTTTCAGACTAACTGTTGATACGTAATCCATCCATTGTACTATACATATAAGAAGATATCAATTATACGTTGGATTTATACCATGAAGTGTTTACAACTTGTTCAAACCCCTGACGATTTAAAAAAAATTAATAGTTCACTCCTACCGGTGTTGGCTGAAGAAATACGAGATATGATTATTTCAACTGTTTCTAAAACCGGAGGGCATCTGGCATCAAGTCTTGGCGTTGTTGAGCTGACTATTGCTTTGAATTATGTATTTGATCCCCCAAATGATACCATTATCTGGGATGTTGGCCATCAAAGTTATGCTCATAAAATATTGACAGGACGACAGGATCAGTTTCATACGCTCAGACAATTGAATGGAATATCAGGATTTGTTCGTCGAAATGACAGTCCTTATGATGCTTTTAGTACTGGACATAGTTCAACATCTATTTCAGCAGCCTTAGGAATAAGCTGTGCAAAACATATTACTGGCCGAAAATCAAAAACAATTGCTGTTATTGGTGATGGATCAATGACTGCTGGATTGGCTTATGAGGGGTTAAATCAGGCTGGTGATATTCATAAAGATTTAATTGTTATTTTAAATGACAATAATATGTCAATTGCTCGAAATGTAGGTGCCATATCATCTTTTTTGAGTCGAAAATTATCACACAAATTTCCGCAAAACATCAAACATGGCATTGGCGAATTTATCAAATCCATTCCTCGAGTAGGGCCTCCATTCTATAAACTGGCCAAACGCAGTGAAGATACATTTAAAACCTTTCTCACTCCGGGAATGCTTTTTGAAGCCTTTAATTTTGATTATTTTGGTCCAATTAATGGGCATCATTTAAAACACCTGATCAGAATTTTAAACAATATCAAAAATCTTGAGGAACCCGTTCTGTTGCATGTTACAACAACTAAAGGAAAGGGATATGAACCGGCTGAAAATAATCCTGTATATTTTCATGGTGTTGGCTCTTTTGATGCTCAAAATGGCATTAAACAATCGTCTTCTTCAAAAAAAATATCTACATACACAGAGATTTTTGGCCAAACATTAATTCAACTGGCTGAAATGAATGATAAAATCGTTGCGGTCACTGCTGCCATGCCAGAAGGGACAGGACTTGTGTCATTTGCTGAACAGTTTCCGGATCGTTTTTTTGATGTTGGAATTGCAGAGCAACATGGGGTTACATTTGCCGCTGGAATGGCAGCTGAAGGGTTAAAGCCGGTTGTTGCTATATATTCAACATTTTTACAAAGAGCTTATGATCAAATTATTCATGATGTATGTTTGGATGCTTTACCAGTTGTTTTTGCAATTGATCGCGGAGGAATTGTTGGTCAGGATGGGCCAACACATCATGGACAGTTTGATTTATCATATCTTCGCCATATTCCCAATCTGATCATCATGTCACCCAAAGACGAGGCCGAACTTAGACAAATGCTATACACCGCAATTCAATATAATGGTCCAATTGCCATACGATATCCTCGTGGAAAAGGGACAGGAGTGCCAACCGATGACCCCTTTACCCCAATACCCATTGGGGAACATCAGATCATTCATTATGGCCATGATTTGTTGATTTTAGCTATTGGTCATACTGTTTACGATGCGATCAATGCCAGAAAGCAACTTCTTGATCATAGAATTGATCCAACAATTGTAAATTGTCGCTTTGTCAAACCTTTGAATGCTGAATATTTATTACCATTGATAGAAAAACATTCCAGCATTATTACAATCGAAGAAAATTCTCTTCAGGGAGGTTTTGGAAGTGCCATATTGGAATTTCTATCTGACCATGATGTACAGTCAGTATCAGTCAGACGCATTGGATTACCTGATCAGTTTATTATACATGGTTCTCAGGAACAACTAAGAAATAAATATGGTATTACAGAAAGTCATATTGTTGCCAGTGCATTGCAGTTAATTTTTTAAATGAGCTATCCCATTTAGGTATAAAATTAAAATGGTATTCCTAATTGAAATCACAGTATAAAATTAAAATGGTATTCCTAATGAAAAAATTTAGAAGGTACAATTCGGCAAGGTCAAGACTTAGATTTTACCGCCGCATAACCATTAAACGATCATTTCCGGCATAGTCTTTAATGCATTTAACCTGTTCATATAGATTTGTTGATGACAGGCTTGTTTCAATCAAACTTCGTTGATTAAATGCGATTTCCATCAATAAATAGCCACCGGGAACAAGAAAATTGGGTGCTTGTTCAACAATTTGTTTGATATGATACAATCCATCTTCTCCACCATCAAGCGCCATAAGAGGCTCATAATGAATAATATCAGGTTGAAGATCTGCCAGTTCCCTTTTACTAATATATGGTGGATTGGTCACAATCATATTAAAAGAATGTTTTTTTGACAGGCTTGAGAGCCAATCGGCTACCACAAAATGAATGGTATTGGTCTTAAGAATTTTTTTTGAATTGTTCCGGGCAACAGAGGCTGCCTGAAATGAAATGTCTGTTGCAAAAAAATGATGGTGTGGAAATAGTTTTGCTAAAGAAACAATTATGGCACCTGAACCAACGCCTAACTCAAGTATGCGCATAGGAGAAGTTTGCTGTTGAATATATAAAATGGCAGTTTCTATTAAAATTTCGGTGTCAGGTCTTGGAATCAATACATGAGAACAAACATCAAATGATGAATCCCAGAATGCTTTTGAACCAATAATATATGCAATGGGTTCATGCTTGACTCTTCGAAGAATTTTTTGCTTAAAGGATGTTAATTCTTTTTTTTCCAGGGGTCTATCATATTGAAGATAAAGGTCAATTCGTTGTAAATCAAGGGTGAACGCCATCAACAATTCGGCTGATAATCGTGGATTTTCAACGAATTTTTCAGTAAAATATGTTTGCGTCCAGCTAAGAACTGATTTAATTGTCCATTGTTCTGTTGTCATTAACGTCTTGAAGAGCCTGTGCTTGATAAAAAGTAGTCAATTGATCAACTATGTCCTGGATTTCGCCAGTAAGAATATTTTCCAATTTATATAGCGTCAGTCCAATGCGATGATCAGTCACTCTTCCCTGTGGGAAATTATAGGTTCGAATTCGTTCACTTCGGTCACCACTTCCAACTTGATTTTTACGTTCTTCTGATCGTTTGGCCTGTTGTTCTTGATTTTTTCGATCCAAAAGCCTTGCTCGTAATACTTTTAGGGCTTTTGCTTTGTTTTTATGTTGAGATTTTTCATCCTGGCATGTAACAACCAGACCGGTTGGAATATGTGTGATTCTGACAGCAGAATCAGTGGTATTAACACTCTGTCCTCCAGGCCCGGTGGATCTGTAAACATCTACTTTTAGTTCACTTGGATCAATCTGTATATCAACGTCTTCAGCTTCAGGCAAAACAGCTACAGTTACAGCTGACGTATGGATTCGGCCCTGACTTTCTGTTGTTGGAACACGTTGAACCCGATGAGTACCACTTTCATACTTAAAAACGCTATACGCTTTCTGACCATGAATCATGGCAATAATTTCTTTAAACCCACCCACTCCAGTTACATTTTCGCTAATGATTTCAACTGTCCATGCCTGATTCTCCGCATATCGGCTATACATTCTAAATAAATCCGCTGCAAAAAGAGCAGCTTCTTCTCCACCAGTACCTGCCCGGATTTCAATAATAACATTTTTATCATCATTGGGATCTTTGGGCAAAAGTAGTCGTTTAAGATTTTCTGTAAGGTTCTCTTTTTTTTGCGTTAAGTCAGAAAGTTCTTCACGTGCAAGCTCTTTCATGTCAGGATCAGAATCTTTCAGCAATTCTTTTGCATCATTTATTTGTTCAGCAACTGCTTTATAAGCCCTGAACGCACTGACAATCTTTGATAATTCAGAATGTTCACGTGCAATCTTTTGATACTTTTCCTGATCTTGAATGATATCAGACTGACTGAGCAAATTTTCGATTTCAACGAATCGATCTTCAACACCTTTTAATCGATCAAACATAATATCTCAATTGTTAAAAGTGAAAATAGACAATGGCAAGCTCAAAAACTGAGGTGTCATTTATAAAAAAAATGATTAATACACTTCTGAAAACAGAAAAGGCTAAAGACTTTTAACGAACTAAAAAACCTTTAGCCTTACAATATTGCTATTTGCTTTATGCGTCCTGTTTTTTTGTGTTGAATTTTGCATATTTTTGTCTGAAACGTTCAATACGTCCGGCTGTATCCACCAACTTTTGTTTACCAGTAAAAAAAGGATGACATTGAGAACAAATTTCAATTTTAATATCCTTTTTTGTAGATCCTGTAACAATTTTATTGCCGCAAGCACATGAAATAGTGGTTTGTTCATATTTCGGATGGATATCTTTTTTCATTTAGCTAACTCCTTAGTTTAACTTACATGAATGCGTAAGTAATTTTATCAAAAAGAATGACACGAATATTCTTTTTGCGCAATAAATATAAAGTTAATATTTATACCACTATGTATTCATGGAATCAAGAAAAACCTGATTATTTTCTGTGCCGGTCATTTTCTCCAACAAAAATTCCATGCTATCTACAGGGTTTAAGGGAGCCAATAACTTGCGTAAAATCCACACGCGTTGAAGCGTTTCACCTTTAAGGAGTAATTCTTCTCGTCGTGTTCCGGATTTATTGATATCTATTGCTGGAAATGTTCGCTTATCTGAGAGACGTCGATCCAGATGAATTTCCATGTTGCCTGTACCTTTGAACTCTTCAAAAATAACCTCATCCATACGGCTTCCAGTATCTACAAGAGCTGTAGCAATGATGGTTAAACTCCCTTTTTCCTCAAGATTTCGAGCTGCACCAAAAAAACGTTTGGGACGATGCAATGCATTGGAATCCACACCACCAGATAAAATTTTTCCACTGGGCGGAACCACTGTATTGTATGCACGAGCAAGACGAGTAATGCTGTCTAACAAGATGACCACATTTTTTTTATGTTCAACCAATCTTTTGGCTTTTTCAATAACCATCTCAGCAACCTGAACATGCCGCTGTGCCGGTTCATCAAATGTGGAACTGATAACTTCAGCATCTACCGAACGTTGCATATCAGTTACTTCTTCAGGACGTTCATCAATCAACAATACAATAAGAAATACATCTTTATGATTTTTGTTGATACTATTTGCAATATTTTGAAGTAACATGGTTTTTCCGGTTCTTGGAGGTGAAACGATCAGACCGCGCTGACCAAAACCAATAGGAGTCAACAAATCCATTACACGCACCGAATAATTGTCTTCATCACGTTCAAGATTCATTCGCTTGGTTGGGTACAATGGGGTCAAATTGTCAAAAAGAATTTTATCTCTTGCAGTTTCTGGATCTTCATAGTTAACAGCTTCAACTTTTAGAAGAGCAAAATATCTCTCTGACTCTTTTGGCTGCCTGATTTGACCGGAAACAGTGTCCCCTGTCTTTAAATTAAATCTTCGAATTTGAGAAGGAGATACATAAATATCATCCGGACCTGGAAGATAATTATAATCCGGTGCTCTCAAAAATCCAAACCCATCAGGCAAAATTTCTAATGTACCTTCTCCATAGATCTGGCCATTTTTCTCAATTTGTGCCTGAAGGATTGAAAAAATTAGTTCTTGTTTTCGCAAACCAGAAGCGCCTTCAATGTTGAAGGTTTTGGCCATCTGATTTAACTCACTGATTTTTTTGTCTTTTAAATCAACTAGGTTCATAATATCACTCTATCACAGGATGGTTTTTTACTCACAATTTACTTGTGAAGTCATTTAAAAAAAATTTGATATATTGCTAACAGTAATTCATTTTTTTCGAATGGTCACACCATTCAATCTTCACTTTATTGGATAGTTCATGCTTTGGTAGTTATATTAGATATTAATCAGAAAAGTAGGCTTAGTGGTTTCCTTTTTTGGAAGGGACCAAAATCACTTTTTCTAATCATTTATCGAATCATTACTTTTGTGTCAAGTAATTAATCAGAAAAATGCAATTTTTTTAGAAAAAACAGCATTTAGAAAAAACATATATTTTAGCATGTTTCGTGCCATTGCAGTACAAAAACGTTTAAGAATTGCATTTAATTTTGATAACCTTCAAAATTACTTGGTTGATCAAGAAAGAAAATCATTTAAAAGAGAAACTTTTGAATTGACTGTTTCAATGAACAAATCTGTATATAGAGGGTTAGTGCCTGATTGTTCATGCACAAATTGCTGATTTTTATTTGAAACCAATTCATAGTAAAGGCATGAATACTGGAAATCAGGTAAGTCTGGTTTGATTCCCATACATAGTAATTGACAGGCCATCTTTTTAATATCAGATTCGAATTGCTTGTAAATAGTATAAATATAATCATTAGAAAATGTAGGATTAATTGTTAAAGATCGTTCATCGGCGATAAAGCCCGCCATGATACTTGATCTCAATAAGATATCATCAAAAAGCCTCTCATGTTTTTGAATACATTCAATCAGAATGGGGTTAAAATGAGTCCCTAATTGAATAGCCAGTTGTCCTTTTGGGGTTATTGATCTATCAATATCTATAAAACCTGTCTGGATCAAATAATCTTGAAAAATTCGATAGGTCATTTGTAAGAAAAGAAGTCGTTTGCTTTTCTGTTGCCTATATTGTTGCAATTGTTCATCAATTTCTTTGAATCGTCGAGGTTCACGGTGATTTTGACAGAAATCATTGTGCTTACAGTCATTGCATGGTAAACAATTGGCTTTAAATTGATATTTTTGTAATTCTATGAGTAATTTTTTGCTGGTTCTGTTTCGTAGACAACTATGAATTTCAGTCAATTTTTTGTCCAGGTTGATCTTATAATTGATCAAAAATTGTCTTGCCAATAATGGTTGACATCTGGCATAGGGTAGATCAGCCTGAATTTCCATAACAATATCGTGAAATTGAACATCATTTTGAGCGGCATCATCAGACATTGAAAATAATTTTGTTAAGCTATCAATGCTTATACTCTTTTGAGCGTTTAGATATAAGACGTGTTGAAAGGTCAATTCAAACCGACTCTTTAAAGTATTTTGGCCAGGTATCAAATAATCTTTTAGGTGAACAGGGTCAACATCTTTTGTATCGATGCTAATGCAGTAAAAATCATTATCCTGTTCTATGGATTCATTATGATCCAATCGCATCAACAAAGAATCAGACATTAAAGATAAAGGGGCTTCGCTTTCTTTTGTTTCAGGTTGTCCTGTAAATAAAATTGTTTTAAAAGAACAATATAAATGATGAATCATATCTGATGTTATAAAAACAAAGTCAAACGCATTTACCCAAAAAAGGCTTTCTATCAGCTGAGCCCAGTGAATATCACCAGGAATACAAAAAGCGGCTCTTTTCTGCAACATTTCAAAAAATAGAGGATTGCTTTTTAAACGTGGATAATTTTCAAAAAAATCAACAATAGCTGGTATGGTCAAGTATTTGCCTGGTGATGATTCTGATATCAGGCAATGTTGCCACATATTCAGATTTTTTTCATGTGAAGATGAGACAACCATCGCAGGAAAAAGTTTTTTTGAATTTAAGAGTTCAATAATGTTCATTAGTTTTTTTTGAATAGAAACATTATGATTCTTTTTTGATTTCAAATGCAATTTAACTTTTTTATTTATTTTCTTTTTATCCAAAAGCGGTAACCATTCACCTTGTTGAGATAAAAAAGTACTGATAATTCTTTTGGGATAATTAACTTGAATAATTTTGCATTCTCTTTGTCTTGTATGTGACACCCACTGTGCAAAGGTATCAATATTGGATCGTTTGTTCATCCCAAAAACGACTGAAATTGACTGTGGTAATGTCAGAATAAGAGATTCAAGCCATCCTCCCCAAAATTTATTTTCTAATTTTTCGCATTCATCAATCAACACCACTCCTGAATTGTTTAAGATTTCCCTGTTATTGATAATATCATTAAGTGAATAAACAATGAGCTTTTCCAAAGGAAACGAAGAAAGGAGTCTGTCATAATAAGAATGATACTTTGAAGGCACTATTAGTTGTTGTAATTTATCATTTGAAATGGAACTGGCGATGGTCAATAAGAGAGTTGTTTTGTAAGACGCCGGTGATACCATCAGCAAACAATCATGATGTTTAAGAAGAGTTGACGTTTGTAGCGCAATATCAGTAAATGTTTGGCCTTTTTTGATATCAGGCTTTTTTTCAATTAATTTTGTTAGTTTAGGATCTATTGATAAGTGCATCTTAAAAAATAAAGTATAAAATTGATGGGAAGTTTTTTGCATAAAAAAACCCTTCTGATTTCTCAAAAGGGTTTTTTTAATACGTCCCCAAGGGGATTTGAACCCCTGTTGCCGGCGTGAAAGGCCGGTGTCCTGGACCAGGCTAGACGATGGGGACTCATTTAAAAATGATGGGCCGTGCGTGGCTCGAACACGCGACTCTCTGCTTAAAAGGCAGATACTCTACCGACTGAGTTAACGGCCCTCCAGATAAAAAAAAGATATATATAAATAATTATTTATTCTTTGTCAAGAAAAAAATTAGGCTGCTAATTTTTGTTGGCCCCTGGGAATTTTTTCAATTTTTCCTGAGCGAATACAACGTGTGCAAACCATGATTTTTTGAACCTGACCTTTATGAAGGACTCTAACACGTTGTAAATTTGGATTAAATTTTCGTTTGTTTACATTGTGGGCATGGCTGACATGATTGCCTACCATTGGTTTTTTTCCACATATTTCACACACTTTAGACATTCGTTCTTATCTCCTTGTAATACTTTGTCCGGTTTTGGCGATTGCCAACCTGCATTTTGCAATTTGTTGAATAGCTTTTTTATGAAATCCAACATCGGGATAGCGCTTAACAATTGTTTCAAAACGATTCAGAGCAGCTTTGTAATGTTCAGCTTTATAATAAATGATGCCAATATAAAATTCATTTTTGACAAGGCTTTTATAGCAGGTCAACATCTTGTTTTTTGCATCAATTGCATATTGACTTTGAGGATATTCATGACGAATACGATCAAAATATCGCAAAGCTTGAATAGCCGGCGTTTGATCTCTATCAATCGTATCTAATTGATAAAGAAAACAGGTTCCAATCTGATTCAATACATATGGTGCTTTTAGATGGGTTGGATGCATCCTTTCAAATTCTTCATATGTAAAAATTGCATCATGATATTCACCTATTTGAAAGTAAGCATCCGCAATTTTTAATTCAGCCTTTGTCTTATGAATACTAAATGGGTACCAATCAATCAGATTTTCAAAAGAGTCAATTGCCATCCTGTATTTACCAGCTTCATAATAAGCATTACCTTCCTTAAGCAATTCAATGGCACTTTTTTCTCTTTTGTGAGGACCTGATGCACAACTCATTGTCAACAAAGAGACGATAACACCCAACCATGTTATTATTTTATATGACATCTGATCAGTATGCTTATGCATATAACAGGCTACCCTTTTACAGCGTTGATTGATTCTTCAATTTTTGACTTTGGAACCATTCCAGTTATCCGGTCAACAGCTTCGCCATTTTTAAAGAAAATTAATGTTGGAATTGCCTGAATACCATATTTAGTTGGCGTTGATGGGTTATCATCCACATTACATTTAGCGAATATTACGCCATCACCCATTTCATTAGCGAGTTCTTCCAAAACAGGACCAATCGCTTTGCAGGGGCCACACCATGACGCCCAAAAATCAACGACGACCGGTTTTTCTGATTTGATGACTTTTTCTTCAAAATCATTATCACTGACATCTATTATACCTTCTGCCATTTTTTTATCCTTTCTTTAATAGAAAAAGACCTTTTAAGAATAATAAAAAAAACTCTTTGAAAGTCTATTCTTTTGGTATCTGTTAATCATATAACATTTTTTGAATTTTTTATGTTATACATAAAAATTGATTTTTATATGGTAAAAAAAAAAAAAAGTCAATCAAGTTTTTCTAATTGGTTCTGCTTGACAAAAGTTTTCAATTGTGGTTTGTGGTGCTAATCATAATTTATTTTTTTGGTTTCTAATGGAGTAATAAGAATGAAACAAACATTTCAACCCAGTCGAATAAAACGTGCGCGTACGCATGGATTTCGAAAAAGAATGTCAACAAAAGCAGGACGACGAATTATAAACCGCCGACGGGCTAAAGGACGAAAACGCTTAAGCGCTTGATATAAAGTGAATTTATTTTCTTTTTCTAAAAAATTTCGATTACGAAAACGCATAGAATTTGAGCGCCTCAGACAAATCGGTTCATGTGTAAACAACAACCTTTTTATGATATCATATGCTCAAAATTCAAAAAATGATGCGTCGCGACTGGGAATTACCGTCACGAAGAAAACAGGAAATGCTGTTGAACGAAACCGGATTAAACGATTAATTCGCGAATTTTTTCGAAAAAACAGGCACTTATTGACACATAATTTCGATTTGAATATTATTGCAAAACAACGGATACGATATTATAAAAATACCGAAAGAGAGGATGCTTTAAAAGATGTATTTCATCAGTTGGCAAACTCTCTATAAAAATTATTATGTCCGGTATCATTAAATATATTTTATTAAAAACGATTTATTTTTATCAATTTGCAATTTCTCCTTTTTTTCCATCAGTGTGTCGATTTTATCCAAGCTGTTCGGTTTATGCCTACCAGGCCATTTCAACATACGGCTCTGTTAAAGGGTTATATTTGAGTATCAACAGAATACTCAAATGTCATCCTTTTCATCCTGGCGGTTTTGATCCTATTCCTTAAAAATTTTAAACAATTATGGAGATTATGGATGGAACAGGTCAGGTTTCTCCTTGCAATAGCACTTTCATTTATCGTGCTTTTTGTATGGCAAAATTATTTTCTTGAAAAACCCGAATTACCACCTTCGGAAATAACAGAAAATCAAACAGATTTAAAAAAACAGTCTATTGAAAAAAAGTTGACTCAACAATTATCATCAAAGTCACCTGACAATCTGTTACCGCCAGAAGAACAACCATTACCTCAAAAGAGTATTGAAAATAAGACTCCTGCCAAAGATATTTTTGTTCAATCACCATTGTTTGATATTGAATTTTCAGAACGTGGTGCAGCGATCAAAAATGTAATTCTTCTGAATTACACAGAAACAAAGGACAAGGACTCTCCTTTTAAACAAATTGTCCAATTGAATGACATGGGAACGTCGCTTGTTTCTTTTCATAACCAGGTCATTCCTGATTTGGATAAAGTTGTATTCCAGGCAGACACACAACGTTCAGTGATTAAAGTATTAACACGTCCTGAGAAATTATCGTTTACCCATATCTTGCCTCAAGGGATCAAAATCGTTAAAACATATTTTATTGATCCTACTTCTTATATAATTGATGTAAATGTATCCATTAGCAATTCCACAAATATTCCATTAGGTGATCAACTGAATATCATCATGCGCCGCCAGGTACCGACAGGTATTGGTGGATATATTTTTGAAGGTCCAGCCATTTTTCTGGATAACCAATTAAATGAAATAGATGTGGACGATATATTAGAAAAGAAAGTATTCAATGGTACGACCTCATGGGTTGCGATTGAAGATCGATATTTTGCAACAGCTATTCTACCCGTTGGATATCAATCAGAAAGCCTTCAGACTCAAATGCACGTTCAAAATAATATTATCACATCATCTTTAAAATTGCCTTCAATGAATATTGCACCTGGCACTCAAAAAAATATTTCATTTCAGCTTTTTTATGGGCCAAAAAGTTTAGCCCTTTTAAATGTATTGGATAATAATTTTAATGAAATTATAAATTTTGGTTGGTTTGATATTTTAGCCAGACCATGTTTGTATTTGATGAATATGATCTATCAAGTTATTCCTAACTATGGTATTGCTATCATATTATTGACCATATTGATAAAAATTCTTTTTTGGCCATTGGGTACTAAAAGCTACAAATCCATGAATGATATGCGAAAACTTCAACCCATGATGAAAAAGCTTCAAGAAAAGTACAAAGACGACAGACAAAAAATGAATCAAGAATTAATGGCCTTATACAAAACATATAAGGTCAATCCTTTAGGTGGATGCCTCCCGATGGTACTTCAAATACCTGTTTTTATAGCACTTTATAGGATGTTGTATCAAGCTATTGAACTACGTCACGCACCATTTTTTTTATGGATCAATGATCTTTCAGCGCCTGACCGACTTTTTCATTTTAATATTGACTATATCCCGCTGATGGAAAAACCATATGGAATTCCGGTTCTTACAATTATAATGGGCGCAACAATGTTAATCCAGCAAAAAATGTCTCCTGCACCAGGCGATCCGGCTCAGGCAAAAATGATGATGTTTCTTCCTATCGTTTTTACATTTATTTTTATCAATTTTCCCGCAGGCCTTGTACTATATTGGCTGATCAATAATGTGGCATCTATCTTGCAGCAATACTACATTAATAAAACAAACTTGTAATACGGAGGGTAGTTGAATGAAATACCTTGAATTTGATGGTAAAACCGCTGAAGATGCAGTACAAAAAGCATGTAAAGAGTTAAACATTTCTAAAGAAAAATTGAAATATGATGTTATTTCATTTGGTTCTACAGGAATATTTGGTTTAGTAGGAACCAAAAAAGCAAAAATTCGTGTTTATTCCTTTGATTCTTATCCTAAGAAGTCAAAAGAAGACCCCCCTGAAATCAAAGAAAGAAAAGATACAAAATATAGGAAAAAAGACAGAAAAAAAGAATATGACAGTTCAACAGATGATGATGATCACTCAAAAGCAGATACCAATGATCAATCAAAAGCTGATACAGAGGATCAATACGATCCTGATGACCCTATGCTTTCAGATGAATATGTCCAAAAAGGCTTTGACGTTCTGAAAAAAATTGTTGAATCCATTACTGATGATGCAACAGTTTCATGTTTTGCCCGTCAGGGACAGATTTTCTTTCATATTAAGGGTGGCAACTCTGCGGTTCTTATTGGAAAACATGGGCAATCACTTGAAGCCATGCAATTTCTTATTGATAAAATAATCAACAAAAAGCGTTTTAAGCAAAAAGTCAGGGTACGAATTGATATCGAAGGATATCTTCGTATTCGTGAAGAAAACCTGACAAAGTTAGCCCTTCGGCTGGGTGAAAAAGTCAAACGTTCAAAAAAACCTGAGACGGTCAGCCCCATGAATGCCCATGACCGAAGAATTATTCATTTGGCGCTAAAAAATGATAGCCGATTAAAAACTCAAAGTATTGGTTCTGGCTATTATCGTAAGCTGGTAATTTTTCCTCATCGACATCGACATTCTTCATAAATGACTTGGATTCATCAACAGTTTATAGGAAAGTGGATATTGTGGACGACAATGGAAATGATCAACATTACAGGTTCTGTCAACAATCTCCACTTTTTTTCAAGGTGTCTTTCATTATTCAATTGTTTTTATGGCAAATACTGATCATTTTTTTATTGACCATCCCCCCGCAACGTATTTATTGTGATGAAATCGTTATTCAGTCTAAACTGAAGGTATTCCAACGTAAACACCATATCAGATGGGTAGTGGACATTGATAACAAAGGTGAAACCAGATCAATTGATCTTTCTGTAACCATATATTTTTTTAATAAAATCAATACATCAAATATAATTGATCATATTGATGCTGGTCACTCAAAGACCATCCATATGAATATGGATATTCCCAATCTTATGGCAGGCGCATTTCCCTTAGTTGCTGAAATCAAATTTCATGATACCAATTCATTCCCATTTTATTCGCTTCATTGTACAAATATTTATGTGAATAGCCAGCAATTTGAAGAAACACTATCAGCAACTGTCAATGATATTCATATTTCAGATAAGCAAGATATTCATGTGTGTATTCACAATAAAGAATTAATGCATCAGTGGATTCATGTCAAAATGTTTCTTTCAGGCGCATTTTCGTGTGACAAGATGACACATGATATTTTGTTGAATAGAGCAACAGAAACCATTTCATATCCAATTTTAATTCAAGCAGCATTGCCTGATACGAATCATCAAGGTTTTGTCATGATTACCTATGTAAAAGACAGGATCAACCACTCCTGTATTACACCTTTTACGATACGTGTAAATTCAGACAAACATACCTTATTTTTTTCAAAACGTTGTTTAGTGAAGATTTATGCAAGCTTTGCAATTGTGTGTGCGCTGATCATAACGATGTATTGCCTGAAACAGGGAGATTATCACTTTATTGCCAACTAATTTTCGCCAATCTTTTAATCTTAAGAATAATTGAAACTCAACTATTGAAAATACTCTATAAACTTTATAAAAAGGAAATCACACAAGGTTTAATCCCTGAACCAAATGCGAATATCCTTAGCCTGCCCTTCAAATGTCAGATGAAAGGCTTTCTTGGCATTAATCATACACCCTTGACTGCCTTCAAAAATTGTCAATTCCTTATCCGGTTGATTTCGATAGCCACCTCCCATCTTTTATTAAGGTTTTTATTTCAGACACATCTTCATGACATAGCCAAAAGATTACTTTTTCTTTTTATTATTTTGATGACATTTATACAATGTTTGATTCAAATGTTTTACATCAAAAGGTTTCATAAGATAGCCGTGGATATTATAGGAAATACATTCTTTAATGATAGATTCTTTCTTTTGTACAGTTGCCATGACAATTGTTGTGGATTGATCTTTACTCTTTTCACGAATATCTTTCAGCATTTGAATACCTGACATTTCTGGAAATAAAATATCCAAAACAATCATGTCTGGTTTCCAGTCTTTATATAGTTTTAAAGCAGCTTGAATGTTTTTTGCTGTCTTGAATTCATATACTTTGGTTGACAAACATTTATCATAAATACTGATCATTTTGGGATCGTCATCGACAATGAGAAGTTTTATTTTCGTTGCTTTTTTTTCGGTTGTTACCGGACTTTTTTTATTGACAGATTTTTTTTTGCCTGAAAGCTTATTGTCAGCTGATTTTGCATTTAATGCAATCCAATGCATGATATAACTATCTATAATGGTTCTATTGATTCGAGTAACATCAAGTGGTTTCAGTATATATCCCTGTATACCATGCTGAATGCATGTTCTAACAGTTTCCTGTTTTCCTTGAGATGTTGCCATAATAACTGCTGTTTTTGGGTCTTTTCTGGCAGCACGAATTTCTTTTAAAACCTCAAGACCAGGCATTTTGGGCAACAATATATCTAATAATATGATGTCTGGCTTCCATTGATCGTATGCAATAAGGGCTTCTGTACCATCATTGACCATGCGTGTTTTAAAAGCAATACCAGATAAAAATTTGTCATATAGTTTTATAATTTTGTCATCATCTTCAGCAATCAATAATTTGAGTTTATTTTCTTCTTTTCGTTTAGGGCCAACGATTTTATCAATCAATTCATTTATGTGAAAGGCTGTAAGCATTCGTCGTTGAAATTTTTCAGCTTTCATTTGCTTGTGCAAATATAGTTGAACATTATAATTATCAGGTAATTTTTCTATTTTATTTTCTGTTGACTGTACAATAATTAATTTTGTCATGTCATCATTATTAATGTTTCTGACAGTTCCTGCCAATTGGCTGATAAAACGAGATTGTAATTCATAATTAATGACAATGGCATCAGGGTGTTTATTGCCATATAAATTGTCAAATTGAAGATTATTTTGGGAAAATTGTAATTTAAAAACAGCAGGCGACAACATACGTTTAAAAAAATGTTGAGACTCATATTTATCAATGGATATAATTAATTCAATCAAGTCTTTCATCATTAACCTCCTTTGGTAAGGATATCGAAAAAAATTATTGATTTTCTTTTATTTTATGCAATGCGTTTTCAAGATCCTGAATATATTGAAGAATTAATCCTTTCTCATCTTGGTCTACAGCTAATTCGATAGATTCACCAATTTTTCCAATATGATCTTGTCCATAAGCACCTGATGAACCTTTAAGGCTGTGACCAATGCGGCGAATTTCTTCAAAATTGTTTTCTTGAAATGAAATGTTTATTTGATGTAAATCTTGCTGTGTTGATTCAATAAAAAAAGGAAGCAATTCAGCAACACTATTTTCGATGTCAACATCAGAAAAGTCCGGCATATCATCAAAATCATCTGTTTCAATTTCCAGACCAAAGGTATCATATTTTTCAATGGATTGATTGTCAGAAGATTCTACGATTGTTTTTTCACGATTGTCTGCAAAGCAATGAACAGGTGCATATTGTTGTATCGTTTCCATAAGAAGTTGATATTTAACAGGTTTTGTCAGGCATGCTGTTCCCCCAGCTTCAAAACATTGATTTCGATGTTCATCCAGAGCATGAGCAGTCAGGAAAATAATGGGAATAGAAAAGGACATATTATCACGTTTTTCGGTTTCTCGAATGGTTTTCGTTGCGATCAGACCATTAAGTACAGGCATTTCCATATCCATAAATATCATATCGTACTCATTTGCATGATATTTTTCCACTGCTAACTGGCCATTTTCTGCAAAATCAATTTGAATAGGATCATCCTTTAAAAACATCTCAATAACTTTTCGATTGGATAAGTGATCGTCAGCAACCAATATTTTTAAGGATTGATGAATATCAAGAAGTGAGTGTTTTTGGGGCAAAGATTTTCGATTATCACTTCTTTCTTTGTTAATCGATATATCAATCGCTTTATCCAATTCTGAAGTCATTATAGGCTTATTCATAAAGGCATCAAAACCTTTTGTTTTAGCATCATTTTTTTTGATCAAATCATTATCTGAAGAAAAAATCATAATAAATAATGGTCGAATGGATAATCGTTCAAGAATATGCTCACGCAACTCAAAAGGATCACTATCAGTGAGACGTTGATTAATAAAAATTAAATCAGGAATTGGTGTAGCAGGAATACTATCGATATGAGTCAGCGCCCTTTCGGCAGAATCAAAACAATCCACATGGATCAACCAAAATTTTAAACGCGATTCAAGTGCTTTTGCACTTGACATTCGTTTTTCTATGATAAGCGCATTCTTTCCAACAAATTTTTGTAATGCTCTGGTTTTGAAATCATTGGATTGATCTGAAAATGGAAGGGGTAATGTAAAATAAAAGATTGTACCTTCACCTTTTTCACTTTGAAACCACATCTTTCCATCCATCAGTTCAACCAGTTTTTTGCTGATTGCCAGTCCTAAGCCTGTTCCACCATAATGTCTTGTAATAGAAGTATCAGCCTGGGAAAAACGTTCAAAAATTGTACTGTGAAACGAGCGATCAATTCCAATACCAGTGTCTTTAACAGAAAATAAAAAAGATTCCAGGTTGTTTTCATCCAATGATACTTTTAAAATCACTTCACCGATTTGTGTAAATTTAATTGCATTACCGGTGAGATTGATTAAAATTTGTTGCAGACGTATGGGGTCACCAATGACATATCTTGGAACGTCCGGTTCAATATGAATGATCAGTTCCAACCCCTTTTCGTGAGCTTTAAACGATAGAACTTTCCCTATATTTTCTAAGATTTGAATAAGGTCAAATTCAATCGTTTCAATTGCCAATTGACCGGCCTCAATTTTTGAAAAATCTAAAATATCATTTATAATATTAAGAAGAAGTTCTCCGGATGAGCTGAAAAGGTCTACATATCTTTTTTGCTCGTGATTCAGAGGACTTTTCTGTAACATTTCAGCCATCCCCAGAATAGCATTCATGGGAGTCCGAATTTCATGGCTCATTCGGGCAAGAAAGTCTGTTTTTGCTTTATTGGCAAATTCGGCAGCGTTTCTTGCGCGTTCAGCACGATCTCTTTCCTTCCGGTTGGTAATATCCAATAACGTACCTTCATAATATAACAGATCTCCCTTAATCAAAACTTCACCATCAATATCAAAAACAGCCCTTGCACTGATTGAACACCATATTTTTTGTCCACTTTTTTGATACAACTGTGTTTCAAAATCAATGATTTGTAATTTTTCTGCCAAAATGTGCTTAAATTCCGATAAATCATCAGGTTGAACAAAGGATTGCTTCGCCAGATCAGTAATTTCAGACAGTAATTCATCCGGGGATGAATATCCCAGTATCCTGGCCATTGCAGGATTGACATCAAGAAATCTTCCATCAGGGGTCATTTGGAAAATGCCTTCAACAGCATTTTCAAAAATGCCTCTGTACTTTTTTTCAGTGCGGGTTAAAAATTCTTTTTTGTCCTGAAGTTCAACAGTCATCTCATTAAATGCAGAAGCCAGCGTTTCTATTTCATCAATTCCTTTTACAAAAAGACGATGATTATAATCGCCATTTCGTATTTGTTTGACGCCATCCTGAAGCTGTCTGACAGGAACAAGAATACGACGCTCTATTCGTGTTCTAAAAAAAAGTCCTAAAAAAATAGCAAGACACAAAATAACAATATGAATAATCACAGCAAGTTGCTGTGTATTGATATATGGATTAGCAGTGCGTTGGATCGCTATGATAACAACCGGTTGGTGATAAAAATTTTCAAAAGGTAAGCAAAGGGTAATGTAACCATTTTGGAAAAACTCTGAATGAATCATAGGATTGTTTTTGATAAGGCTTTGTTTTAAACGATTGACAGGTATGGGATGAAAAATTGTTTCATTTGCTTCCAAAATAGTTCCCAAATAAGAGGTGCCTTGATATAATCCTGTATTCATTGATAAGGTTTGAGATATTGATTTTATTATTCCTCCTTTTGGATCAACAATTTTACGAACAACGATCGCCCCAATAATTTCAGATTGTTTTCGATCATATACAGGGGCAGAAGCGGTCATCATTATCAAAGATAAGGTCGTTTTTGACAAACTTGTTGGGAAATTGAAACCTTCATGGCGCAAACGTTCGTGAGAAAAAATTTCGCTTGCTGCACAGGATTGCCCGGATAAGGCTTTAACAATATATGGATATTCTGAAATGGTATCACCCGAAAAATCAGGTGAATGACCTCGAATAATAACCTTTCTCTCATTATCAATAATGGTAAACATATCGATTTGATCTGATTGAATATGTTGTTGCAAATCTTTTTGAAAAGCCTGCCCCAGGGGATATGATAATAACAATCCAACATCGTTTCTTTTGGCATAAGTTTCTGCTAATTGTTGAACATCATTTAATGCATTTTGATACAATAAATGCGCAATTTTTCCATCAGAATACATCTTTTGCATGGCATGATTGCGTAATTCCTTACTAAAATAAACAATTGAAAAAAGTGTCGCAATGATCATCGGCGCAACCATTGTAACCAAAAATGATACAGTTAATAATGTCGCTAATTTTTTTGTTTTCACATTAATCAAATCCAGCATATCTAACCGGCCACACAAGGGCTCGTTGCGTTTTTTTCATATAACCTGTTTTTCCATACCACAATTTCATTTGATAAACATATTGAGGACCGAACCGATGGATTGTTTTTGACCAATAACCAATTCCAGTATGAATGGATTCAAAAGGGTGCCCTTGGGGAAGTGCTGGATTTTTTCGATGAGGATCTATCATTTGTTGCCATTCTTTCAAAGTAGGCAGTCGCCAATTTTGCAGGCCATCTATGTTAAGCAATCGGCAATATTCAACCGCTTGTTGGTAGGTTTCAGGAATCGTTTTAGGGTTTTTTAACCACATCAATTGTGTGCTTTTATCAGTTACCACACCATTACCATGATCAATATATCTTTCTTCAGGCGGCAAAGGAATAAACGATTTTTGTTGGTGAATCTGTTTTTTTTCAGGCAATGCTTGTTCAATGACAGTAAAAGAATCAGACTGAACCATGCCTTCGGTCCCTGCATGATCTAACGCTGCCACATAAAAATGAATAATTCCACTTTGATATCCATTTAATTGGGTTTCCCAATGTTGATCTTTCCCTGACATTTCATACACAGTATCTGAAATGGTTAACAATACGCGATGAGCTGGTTTATCAGTAGTTGCAGAAAAATGAAACTGATCTCCAGGAAGGCCTTGTTTGGGAAAAACTTTGACCTGTGTTACATTAACAGGATTTTCAGCTTTTTCAAAAATTTGAAATTTACCGGTTTTTGGTGTCCCTGACTGACCTTTTTCATTAAATGCTGCAATAGAATAATGATTTTGACCTGATTTTGTTATGGGACAGATACAGTGCCAGATCTTTTTCACACCATTCATTTCAATCGTCTGATCATTCAGCGTTAAAATCGTTCTATTGGAATGAACATTGGTTTCTGCTGAAAACAAAAGGGTTTCATTCATATAAAATCCTGTTTCCATCGTTTTGATATCAACGGACAAAATATTTGGAACAGGTAAAGCGTGTTCATAAATAATGAGTTTTCCATTATGTTTTTTTCCAGCGACATCTTTTAAATTGTAAGGTTGCACCATAAAAGGATATGTATTTGCTGAAAAAAACATTTGTTTGAAATAAAAATCCCGATCTTTTCCATTCATCGGATAAATGATGTTTGCCATCTGAAGATTCATTCTTCGGGCCGGCCTGTCTGTTTTGACGTGAATCATTACAGGCTCTTCTATAAAAGATTTTTCAGGTGAAATACGAATGGATTTTACTTTTGGAGTGCCGGCAGATATTTCGATATGATCAATATATGATAATCCTTTTATCTGTTTATGATTATAAGGAATAATCGCAAAATACAACAAGCCCATTATATTGATGGAATGAGTTAATTGCCATTCTTGATCTTTTCCTTGCATGGAGAGCCGTTGGTCTTCAATAACAACATCTATCTTTGCAGCGGGCTTGTCGGTTAAAATATGAAAAAAAATATCTGACCCCACATCACATGATCGAGGTGAAACCTCAGCATGAACAATTTTTATGCTACCAGCAGGGACTTCTCTAATATCCAATGAATTATCCTGGGCAAGTCCCTGCATGCCTCGATGATTCTTAGCAATAATACGAAAATGGATGGTTTGAGATTTGTGTATGACTGTTTTGTAAAACCATTCAGTACCACTTCCTTTTAAAATATCTTTTTGATTGCCCAGTTCAATATACATAAATCTTGCCGGTGAGCTAGATGTCGCATGAATCAAAACAGATTCCCCTTTATAAACAATGTCTGGCAATACATAAATATTCATCACATCAGGTATTTCTAAAGGCTTTCTGGATACAGAAAAATTAGCAGACAACGATTTTCCCTTTTTTTTCATTTGATTCAGAGCAACTGTCTGAAATTCAACAAGACCGGGTTTATTAATGTCTGTCTTAAACATCCAGTCTCTTTCAGAGCCTTTCATGGCATAAGTTTCACCATTAATATCAATAAAAACTTCTTGTGCTTTTTTGTCGGTCACTGCTGAAAAAACAAAAGAATCCCCAATATATCCCCATTCTGGCATAACTTTTGTTTTGATGACATTGACAGGTGGAACAATTGTTTGAAATGTTCCTTTTTGCATTTGTCCAATGATACCTGATTCATTGGAAGTAAGCATGCGATAATTCATATGACCAATGGCTTTAATACGCTTGTTAAAACTCCAATTGGTATTATTACCATTCATATTGTATCGTTTATTATCTATGTATAAATGAACATGATGAGCCGGGATATCTGTCTTAGCTTTAAAATAAAATGTTTCACCAACACGCCCTTTTTTGGGAGAAACATTTGATGAAAGAATGTTACATACCGGAATTTTAGGTGAGACCGATTGAATAGACCCTTTAAACGTTTTACCTTGAACATTTTCAAAATTATAAGGCGTAATATAATAAAATGTTTTACCTGGCGTATGAACAGTTGTCTGAAATTTCCAGGATGTATTGTTGCCAGACATTTGATAGTGATTTCCATTGATTTGAATGCTGACACGCGGTGCTGCATCTGTCATTTCACAGGAAACTAAAAAAGGCTGTCCCAGATAACCTATATCAGGATATGTTTTGCAGTGACTTACATCCACTTTGGGCAAAACCTTTGCTTTTTCCAAAACAAACACACCTCCCTGGTCTTCGATATTTTTAAGTCGTCCATAAATAACAGGAATACCAGTAATAGATGCTATAGTGCCATCAAATAATTTAGAGGCTAAAAGGGTAGCTTCAAGGTCTACACGTCTTTTTTCAACATTGTTCAAAGCCTTGTTCAAGTACCATGAAAATAAACTTAACTCATTGCTTTTATTGTGCATTTCCCATATCCAGTCATTTAAAGCCAACACTTCCCTTGACTTGAGATAAGATTTTTTTTCAAGCCATGATTTGTATTGTATCTTCGGAACTGAGATACGTTCTTTGATTTTACGAAAAAGGCGTTCAGAAAAATAGCCATCAGAAAATATGGCAATATGCCTTACATCATTCAAATGTTGAGAAATGATCGTTCGAAGTAAATATCGATGATTGATACAATGATTCTTATTTGGGTAACCATTCACAGGCACCCAAAATGTATCGCCATTTCCATCCATCATACTATGGCCTGAAAAAAAGATAAGTAATTGATCCTTTTCAGTCAATTGCTTACCCAGGGCTTTCAATTTGTTTATGATTACGTCATCAGTTGGTTTTTGGTTGTTTTTATCAGTCATCAAGAAAACACATGCTTTTTGAAAATCAAATCGTTCTACTAATGTTCTTGCCATAGCTTCAGCATTTTTGACCGGTGTTTTTAGTGATCTGAAATTAGAATAATCATTAATCCCAATAAGCAATGCATAACTTTTTCCATGTTTACCCATTTCTAACTCATAAGCAAAAGCAGTTGAAATTATAATCATAAAAACGAATGTTAACGTGTAATAAAACCAATGTTTTTTGATTTGTTTAATTGTATACTTCATTCTATAATCCATTAAAAAAAATATGAAAAAGCGAAAGTTCCTGATACAGATAAATAGGATCGCTTTTAAAATTCAAATAAATTAAGCAAGATAAATGCCAAAAGCATAAAAAAATGATCTAAATATCCATTTTTAAAACACTTTTTATATTATCAGGTATTTCGCTTTTTTCAAGAAACAAAATCGGTTTTCTTGCATTTATCGAATATTCTACCTAATAACCTTGCAAACATATTTGCAAATGAATGAAATGGCCAGGGCAGATCAGTGACAAAAAGATCCGGAAAAAGCATGGAAGCAAATGAATATG
>Ga0272440_1000554_pt1 | contig 31558 bp, 26 predicted proteins | sample SSMMMBAug17_FD_192440 | JGI IMG/M metagenome (GOLD analysis project Ga0272440, IMG submission 192440) | Marine sediment archaeal communities from Little Sippewissett salt marsh, Falmouth, MA, United States - SSM-MMB-Aug17 | ecosystem: Environmental > Aquatic > Marine > Wetlands > Sediment ... | reverse complement strand
TGATACCACTATATCCAAGACCTGCTGCATTAGCTCCAATATCATCTAAATGAGATTTGATTACAAATACAAATCCATCAGCCCCTGAATAATAGGCATCTGTAATCATAAACGAAAAAAAAGTACTGAAAGATTGTGTTGTTTTTGGAACTTTTGTAAATGCAGTACCTGTTTGCCATGGTTGATTTGATGTTAATCTGAGAATATTTTGATCATTTGAGAACATGAATAATGAGGATCCTGATAAATCAAGTAGTTCTTGAGACATTTGTGAAAGTGTGCTTTCCGGATTAGACTTAAAAAATTGACTTTCTTGAAAACAATCAGACAATCCCTGACCTTTTGAAAGACCAACAAGCGCATGATCAACTTGAATATCTAAATAGGTTATTTTTATTATTCCATTAAAAAACAACTCTACCTGAACATTATTGTTTCCACCATAAAAGCCTTCAATATTTTCAAATGTGATAAGAACGCTTTCTGTTGTTTGTTTCCACCAACAAATTGCTTGTCTTGGATTTAAATCAGAAAACAAGGCTGATATTTTGGGTATCTCAAAATGAGCTTCACGAATGCTTTTAAATGCAGTTTCCCATGATTGACCATTACCAGACATTGTAATGGTATTATCAACAAAAAATTTTCCTGGGCAATAAGGTGAATCATTAAATGGTTCAATATTGATCATTGCATAAGATATCATATTATAGTCATAAGGCATATTTTCAGGGAAAAAATACCATCCATAAGCAACATCCTTGCCCCATCCAAAATTAAAATGAAACTCTCCAGTTTCTTTATATCCATCTGCAATAATAGCGTGTGAGCCTGGATTGATATCACTACAATCATTTTTACAATCAACAATCAAATAGATTGGTCTTTCTTTGATTAAATCTTGTTTTAAGAGATTTAAATCTATTTCAGTGTCAAGATCAACTGCTTTGGCATATTTAAAATCACGAATAAGTGTTTGAGCAGTCAGTGAACGATAACCGCCAGTGCCATCTTGAGTTGCTGTATAATCAGCTTTTAACATAATCCCAATAGAAAATAGAAGTGCAGCTATCATCAGGATCATCATAATTAATAGGATTAAGCATTTCATTAATTGCCTCAAATGATAAAAAGTCATGGGCCATATAATCTTCATCGATTCTAATATTTCTTTTTTGAGTTATATATTTGCGATTATTGTCAAGGTGAAACTTACGAGGATAGCGCCAATAGTTTATAATCTGACCTATAGCAAGAAAGCTGCATCCAACATATGATCTATTTCCTTTTGGGTTTTCAGATGATATTGTTGTTGGATCTATAGGAAGATATTTATTATATGGCTCAGTTTGGCTTCCTATCATTGATAAATTTTGGAAACTATATTATATTTTTTGAACGAAGAAATACATCGAGTGTTTCTTTTGATGAATATTTAAATTTAAAGTTTAGTTCATTTTGGATACGCGAGCTGTCTAATACCCATGGGTATTTTATATAATCGATAAATCCTGGCGGTATTTTATAAAAAGGAATTTTTAAACGCCATGTAAATGACATCATGGGCTTAAGTATATAATCAGGTAATAATATGGATGGTTTATTAGCAATTTTTATTGCATCATGAATTGTTACTGTGTCAGAAGGTGCAATATTAAACGGGCCTGTTGCATTATTTTCAATTATTGTCAAAATTGATCGAATAACATCATCTTCATGAACAAACTGAACAGGAGGATTATAGTTTTTAAGTGCAACAGAAACCGGCATTGTCAATAGACCTGAAAGGTAATTATCAACACGGGTTCCATAAACAACACAGGGCCTTATAATACTTAAATTAATGTCTGAATATTCTTTGGAAAAAATTTTACATAAATCTTCCTGCTCTGCTTTGTCATGAGCATACTTAAAATTTTTATATTTTCTTATAGGGTCTGTTTCTTTTAAACTAACTGGATTATCTGGCCATGCACCATAAGCTGTACCAGAACTGGCAACCAAAATCTGGTTTATTTTCGCCTCTTTTGCAATATCTAAAATATTTTTTGTTCCTGAAATATTAACATTCGACTGGATTTTTTCATCATAAATAGGATTGACTATAAAAGCCAGGTGAACAATCGCATCAGGCTTAATTTCTTTTACCCAGTTAAGAATACTTTTATCATTAATATCAATTTTTTTAAAAGTGCCTTTATCATATTTTTCTAATGGGAATTTAATATCAATTCCAAAAAACCTTTCACACCAATTTGTTCTATCTAATTCTCTACAAAGGCAGGAGCCTAAATAGCCCGACATTCCAGTTATAAAAATGGTCTTTTTCATAATTGCTCCTCTTATCTAAAATTTAATTGTTTTAATAATACCCTTTGAATCAATTCTTAATATAGTCTTTTTTGTTAACCAATCAGGGACTATTCTCAAGATACCTGAACATTGGTCAATTGTTATTTCTTTATCAATATGGAAATGACCTATAAAAAAACAGTCCACGTTATTTAGAACATTTTTTGCAAATAATTTAATTTCCTTTTCTGGAAAAGATATTTTAAATTTTTTATTTGTAGTTGACATTAAGTTTTCACCTTTTTTAGCTATCCATCTTGCAATAATTTCTGGAGTAAAACGAAAAATTGACTCTATTAAAAAACTATGTGAAAATGATTTCCATCGAAGATAATTTTTATCATTAAAATTTATTGTATCTCCATGAATGAAGCCATATCTTTTTTTGCCCCAGTTAAGATAAAATTCATCATGAAATATAAAATTAAATGGAAAGTCTTGTTTTAAAGATGCGCAGTATTCTCTAGGTAAAAGTAATTCACGATTACCAGCAGCAAAAATAATATTAGTATTATTATTTTGAATTTCCTTTAAAATATTAAGTACATAAAAATTGTACCTCGACCAAAATTTTGGTAACGCAAGCCATATTTTAAAAAGATCTCCAAGGATAATTATTGTATTAGGAGATTCTAAACTTTTTAGCATATTATTAAATGAATCACATGATTTTTTGTTATTATCAATATGAGAGTCTGAAATAATATAGATATTTCCTTGAGGATTGAGAATAGTAACTTCATTTATTTTTTTTTTCATAATACTTTCTTTGTTATTATTTAAACAATGAAAAGAAAATTTAATAATTAATGTCAATATAAAATAATTTATAAGAAAAAAAACAACTCTGCAAGATAAATAATATTTTTTAGATCATTAGAATCAGATTTATTCTATTTAAGATTTAATAATAATAATCCGAAAAGAATCATAAATCAATAAACAAATTTAATTCTATTATTAAGGAAACTTGCTATGAAATTAGAATCAAATGCAAATTTTTATAATAAAACTTATGAAAATTATATGAGTTTTAATTTGTTTGAACAAAAACAATATGGTTTTCTTGGAAAAAATCAATCATTATCTTTACAAAACAATAAATCTGACAAAATAAGCTTATCTGATAATGCAAAAAATTTGCTCAAAGATGTACAAGATAAAATAAAAGAAGCAAAACAGAAATATGAAAATGAAACTAATAAGGCAATCGATGAAAAAACATACGTTACAGCAAAGATTCTTAAGGCAATTTTTGGAAAAGAAATAAATGTAACTAATGCCATTGATATTGATAAGGATTTTGAAGAACAAAATAAAAATATTCAAGATAATAAAGATGAAAGTCAATATGAATATTATTATTCAAATAAATATTATGAATATGAAGAAGTGAATTTTAATGCTTCTGGAGTAATATCAACTTCAGATGGTCATGAAATTGAATTTGATTTAAGTTTAAAAATTGAAAAATACCATTATTATGAAGAATCTTATTATTTTAGAGGAGGAAAGAACCTATCATATCCTCTAAAAATTGATTATGAAGGAACCAGTGATCAATTATCTGATTCAAAATTCCTTTTTGAATCAGATTCTAATAATATTAGTGAAAATTTTCCATTTATAAAGTCTGGAATGGGGATGTTGCTTTTTAATAAGTAATCCAACTTTGGAATTTGTTTTTTGTTGACACTGACAGAGGGCACTATAACTTTAAAGTCAGCCAGCTGAATTGCATGTTATGTATAAATTGACTTTGTAATACCCCTAATTCCAAGTCCCATTAAACCCGATTTGGATATCAGTTCCAGTATGGAAATTAATGGCATCTGATCTCCTTGCTTTTTTCCTGTTCCACCTTCACCTATCCATTCTTCATATGGACTTGTTTTGCCATTTAATTTAAAGACATAATTTTTAACAGGTTCCTCGTTCTATTGAGTGACTTTTTTAGCAGATCATTTATTAAGTATATTCAATCATTGTCTGTAAATATCATAGCTCCTGTTTTGTGTAACTTTCACTGATAAAAATCTGTCTACAACGTACTAAGAGTACACCCAAATTGATTCCTTGGATTATATCATCAAACTCATTGATAGAAGCCTCATAAGTTGTTTTTATGTCGTCAATTATTTTAATATCCATTATATTATTTTTTGCATCACTTTCTGCTTTTTGAGCATGCATTTTTAACTGAACTGCACCTAAGGTTTCTGAAATGTTTTTTATAGTATGAGCAAATAATTCTGCCTTTTCATTATTTTTATCAATAACTCGTGAGTTGAATTTTTTATGTTAATTTTTTTCGTAACTCACCCCTATGACCAATTATCATTATTAATTTTTTGTTTTATAAATCACTTGTCTGTTTGAATTTGCCCCCTGGCATTTTATAATTTTTTTATTCCCGCAAATATCTCTTGCGAATTTTACCTAATATCCCATTTTGAGCGAAACTGCGATAATTAATAACCAATAAATTGGATATTACACTTTTTACAGTTCTTTCTGATGGAATTTCTCGAGATCTAGTTCTTATAAATCCTTCGTATTTGTCCCATATTAATTCAGAATATTTAATAGCTATTATCTGAAGTAGTCCAAGAGAGATAATGGCTAAAAAGACAAAAGGTTCACAACCATCCCAACAACGTTTAATCGTGGATATATTTTCTAATTTAGGATTCGCCCAAAAATAAAATTATATTTTAGCGAGGTCTAATAGTATAATTCCATTTTGGGAAAGTATCATCCTTAATTATTGAAAGACTTTCCATCTGCTCATTAGTCACTTTTTCACCAAGTTTATAATGTTTCCTAACAAAATGAGCATTCACTTTTAATCCTGTTGTTGTTTTTGTTCTTCTTATATATTTTAACACTGTCTCATAACTTTTTAAGGGTTTACCTTCCCAATTATTGCTAATTTGGTTATACAGACAATGTTCAACAGGATTTCATTTTGATGCTCCTGGTGGATAATGGCAAACTGTTGTTATTAAACCATGTTTGTCACATAATTTTGCTTGAATATCGTATTTCCAAACACGAGATCTCGAACTGTTGCTCCCACCACTATCAGCAAATATTAACAACTTTCGTGAAGAAGGATGCAATATCCGACCTTCTTTTTGCCACCATTTTTCAATGCAATCAACTGCAAAACGTGGTGTATCATGAGTTGTTCCCACAAATACAGTACCACGGTTTAACGTCATGTTATATATGCTATATGGGATAGCTTTGCCATTGGCATAACTCGGAAAATCATGATCATTAACAGGGATTTCTTTATCACTCCATACTTTGCCATTATTTTTAAAATTTCCAATTAACTCTTTCTTTTTTGTATCAACGCTTATTATAACATCATTTTCATTTGCAAAAATACTACGTAATTCCTCTATATATGTAAACTGCTTATCTCTATCCTTATTCTCTTTTGCTGTAAGCTTTTTATCACCATTAGAATTCTTTTTGCAATTGAATCTAAGTAAAAATTTCATCTCTTTAAGTAACGTTCCAACTGTATTTTTACAGACTTTGATTTCAATTAAATTAAGTTCGTCTGATAGTTTTTGAGTTGTTTTTTTTGTCCACTTTAATCCTGTCATTGGGTCGCCAGCTGTTTCATTTTCCATCATTTTTTTTATTTTTTCAATTATCTCTGGAGTTTTTTTTTATTTTTTTGCTTCCACCACTAGCTTTACGAATTCTTTCGATATCGACATCACCTGATAGAAGTTCTTTTCTTCCTTTTGCAATAGTATGAACATCTACACCTAATAATTCTGAAATAATTTTATCACCACCATAGCCTAACTTAAGAGCCTCTAATCCAACATAAAGTCGTCGCTGTTTTTCATTAAGAATACTAAAAAATAAAATAATTGCTGCTTTTACTTTATCAGATAATTCATCGAGTTCTTTAACAATAATTGTAGAAGAAATTGACTTTAATATACTTTTGCGCATTAATACCTGATGTTTTCGAATTGATGGTTTTATTGAAAAATAATGATAAACACCTGATATTTTTTCACGAAAACCAAATTTTTTTTTATAGATATTTAACAACGTTTCTTTAGTACTAACATGTAAAAGATCGTCTAATTCACGAACAGAATATCCAGCTTCAGAATTTTCTGTTAACCTTTTAATGGTTTCTGATAAAGTGCCATATATTGAAAACCATACTGATTTATATGACCAAAGTCCAAGTTTATCAAATTCAGCAATATCATTAGTTGTATAATACATTCCTTTATGTGAATAACTTGATCTATATGCCAATTTTTTGAGTTTTCGAAAAACGGTTTTGTGAGTTTTGGTCCCAAGAACTTTTTTAAGATCAGAAATTGATGCTATTTTATTTTTTATTAAGTAGTTATGTAAATCATTTGTAGAGTATTTTTCAGTTCTCATAATGTCCAAATTCCTCCTTTTATTTTTATAATAAGTGAAATTTGGACATTATGCATGAAATTTATTATTCTTCTGGGAATTTATGTATACGAATAAATCAAACTACTTATAGGGTAGTTATTCTAAAAAATACTTAGCAATAAAAAAAAACCAATGTCCTTATTCGGCTAAATTATGTTAAGTTAAATTTGAGCGAGTCCTATAGCTCCAAAATCTTTATGACTAAATCTGTAATACTATCAAACAGAATTTGATCCATGTTGAATAATGTGAAAAAACAGGACGGAATGACCTCAAAGCCTTGAAAATAAACGCTATCATATTAACCTCCTTAATAATTTATATTAAATTGGTTAATATAAACTAATTTCGTCTAAATATTTAGAATTATTTAAAATGTTTATATATATTTTGTAAACTTTTGATTTTTCGGGGTATTTCTTTTGAAGTGATATAAAATATTCAACTGTCGAGTTAATAAAATAAATCACTACTCATTATGCAGTATCAAAATTTCATTGTACTGTTATTAATTCTACTATATAAATCGACTAATTCTATTTTATCCTTTCTTTGCAAAAAGCTCTGTTTATAACAAATTCAAGAAATTGCATTGACAATTAATAAATATAGTGCTTTAGATAACTTTACAATTAAAATAAATATTTTCACTTTGTGCTATGATGAAATAAATTTTGTAAAGCAATCAAAAAATATGTTTGTGCAAATTGAAAATACATCTCAATTGAGATTAATTTTAATATTTATTGAGTTAAGAAAATAAATGAAGATATAGCAAATGATTATTAAAAATCTTATTAAACTTTTGATGATTACCGGTATGTTATCCCTGGTTAGTATCACTGATGCAAACCAGAAAATTGATGTTGGTATATATCAAAATTACCCTCTTTGCTTTATTGACAAAGATGACAGCTTTAAAGGAATATATATTGACTTGATGAATTATATAGCAAGCCATGAAAACTGGGATATTCGATATCATGTCAAAAGCTGGAAAGAGAGCATAAATCTTTTAGATAATAACAAAGTAAATTTTTTGTGTGGAATTGCTTATACATCTAAACGAGCAGAAAAATATATTTTCAATAAAGAAAATGTATTTGTTGATTGGGGAGTAATTTATCTGCCCAAAAATTCTAAAATAGAATCGATTATAGATTTGCAGGGAAAAAAAATTGCAACAGTGGAAGAAGGTATTCTATTGAAATCATTGAGTGAAATTCTTGATCGATTTGAGATCAAATGTAAATTTATAGAGGTAAAAGAACCCATAGATGTATTAAAAAAAATTGAACAAGGTGAAGCAGATGCTGGAACTGCCTTGCGCCTTTTTGGCCTTCAGCATTTATCAAAGTTCAAAATTAAAAAAAGTACTATAATTTTTTCTCCTTTGCAATTACGTTTTGCTGCTTCAGACCAAAATAGCGTAGATTTTTTAAACATTCTTGATAAATATTTATTAGAGTTCAAAAAGAATAGTTCATCTTTTTATTATGAATCAATCGAACATTGGCTTGACTTCATACATCCTGTTATAAATATACCAGGGTGGTTAAAATGGTTAATATATGCTATTTCTGGAGCTGTTATGTTCTTATTCCTCTTATCTGTCGTTTTTAAGAAACAGATTAAATTAAAAACCAAAGAGTTGGAAAAACAAAATCGTGAATTGAATATACAAATTTGGGAGCGAACACAATTTGAATTAGCATTGCGCATGAGTGAAGAAAAATATCGTTCTTTTATAGAAGATGTACTTGGAAGTTCATCAGTCGGTGTTTTTATTCTTAATTCAGACTTTAAAGTAATATGGTTAAATCATGCTTTAGAGCGATTTTTTGGTTTGCAAAAGGATGAAATCATCGGGAAAGATAAACGACAACTAATTAAAAACCATATTGCAAGGATATTTCAAGATCCTAATAGATTCATTAGAAAAGTCCTGGCTACATATGATAATAATACTTATGTCGAAAATTTTGAATGTTATATCCTTCCAACAGAAGGAAAACAAGGACGTTGGTTAGAGCATTGGAGTCAGCCAATAAAGTCTGGATTATATGCTGGCGGCCGCGTTGAACATTACACTGACATAACAGATCGTAAAATAGCGGAAGAATACCTCCGAGAAAGTGAACTACGATTTAGAAGTACATTTGAACAGGCAGCTGTTGGAATTTGTCATGCTGATCCAAATGGTAAGTTTCTTAGAACTAATCACAGATTTAGTGATATAGTTGGATATTCACAAAATGAAATGATTTCCCTAAAATGGCAAGATATTACTTATCCTGATGATCTTGAGACGGATTTACAAAATGTTCAGCAAGTAATAGACAATAAAATTAAGACTTATTCAATGGAAAAACGTTTTATTAGAAAAGATAATTACATGATATGGGTTAACTTGACAGTTTCATTGGTTCGAGAATCTAATGGAGCACCACAATATTTTATAGGTGTTATAGAAGATATTAATTATCGAAAAAAAATTGAAGAGAAACTTCAACAATCAAAAAAAATCGAGGCTATTGCTACATTAGCAGGTGGTATTGCTCATGATTTTAATAATATGCTTGGTGTTATTACAGGAAATATATCATATGCTCTATCTTTGTGTGAAAAAAATACCGAACTTAATGATGTGCTTATAGATGCACAGGAAGGTGCAATACATGCTCAAAATTTGACCCTTCAGCTTCTCACTTTTGCAAAGGGCGGTGAACCAATCAAAAAAACTCACAATATTAATAATTTGCTCAAAGAATCAGCAATCTTTGTAACAAGGGGTGCTAAATCCAAATGTGATTTTAAATTAGCTGATGATATATGGCCTGCTGAAATCGACTCCGGCCAGATCAATCAGGTTATCAGTAATCTAATAATCAATGCTGATCAAGCAATGCCTCAAGGTGGTATAATCACAATTAAAAGTAAAAATATCAATATAGAAACAATCAGTGAGTTTCATCAATCAACTCTTCCAATAGGTCGATATATCAATATTTCAATAGAGGATCAGGGAATTGGAATCCAGAAAAAAAATTTACATAATATTTTTGATCCATACTTTACAACAAAGCAAAAAGGAAGCGGGCTTGGTCTTGCAACTGTTTATTCAATTGTAAAAAGACATGGAGGATATATCAATGTTTACTCTGATTTTGGAAAGGGAACTGTTTTTAACATTTATTTACCCGCCTCTATTAAAAGTTTTCTTGAATCAAAAAAAATATTAGAAGATCATCATACTGGTAAAGGTAAAATTCTCATTATGGATGATCAGGAACCAATCTTAAAAATGCTTGAAAGAATGTTAAAACAGATGGGATATGAAACCACTTTAGCATCCAATGGTAAAGAAGCAGTTGAAATATATTGTAATACATATAAATCAAAAAATAAATTTGATCTTGTTATTCTCGATCTAACTATACCCGGAGGAATGGGAGGTACCAAAACCATGTCAGAGTTACTTAAGATTGATCCCAGCGTGAAAGCTGTCGTATCAAGTGGATATTCAAACGATCCTATTATGGCAAATTATCAGGATTATGGTTTCTGTGATGTTGTGCCAAAACCTTACACAAAAGCGCAAATATCTAAAGTTTTAAATAATATATTTGGATAAAAAAAAGTTTAATAATATAGATCAGATATGAAATAAAAATATAAGTCTTATCGTAAATACATTTAAGGGGGAAGATTTGGAGATAAGAATTGATAATATTAATGAAAAAGGCAAAAAGCTTGAATTTGAAAAAACTTATGATTTTTTTCCTGTTATCAGTGAAATGGTAGAAAAAAATGAATTGAAAATTTTTTCTCCAATTATTATTAATCTCTTAATAAAACCTCAACTTGATATGTTTAAATTATCCGGCTGGCTCAAAACAAGGGCTCAATTTATTTGCAATAGATGTTTAAAGAATTTTGAACTTGATTTAAATCATGATTTTGAATTAATGTATTCAACAAAAATACCTGAAACTAAAGAATTTTCAAATGAAGAAAACGAAATTGAAATAAATGCTGATGAAGTCGGGCTGGTTATATTTAGCGGCAGCAGGATTAATTTTAAAGATTCAATTGAAGAACAAATTATTCTCAGCCTTCCTTCATGGCCAATATGTAATGAATTATGCAAGGGGCTTTGTTCTCAATGCGGTGCTGATCTTAATATTGAAAAATGTTCTTGTAAAAAAACAAATTTTGAAAATAAATTTGACGCTTTAAAAAATATCAAATTTGATTGAAACTATAATTTAAAAGTAGTAGATTAATGTAATGATTAACATATTGATTATTTACTAAAAAAAATTTTTATCAAAAAAATTCAAAAGAAAAGTATCATGAAAAAATATTTATTAATTCTATTTTTTGCCAATATTTTATTTTTACAAGCTTGTGGTTATGAACTTGCAATAAAAAAAAGAATATTATCAAGCAATATAAATAAAATATGTGTGCAATTATTTTCAAATAATACAAATTTATCAGGCTTTGAGGTTATTTTGACAAATGATTTAATAAATGAATTATTAAAAAGAGGTATAAACTGCTTAAATAATTGTGATAATGCTGATGCGGTAATTTTTGGCAAAATTCTTTCTTCTCAAATAAATGCTGTTTCAAAAACATCATTGGGGCAGTCATTAGAAAAGCAGATACTGATTAATATTGATTTAAATATCAAAGACAAAAATGATAATATATTATTAAATAATGTATTTATTCAAGATTCTGAAAGCTTTCAAACTTCTGTTGATTTTGAAATTTCAGAACAAAATAAAGATAATGCTATTAATAAATTATCTCAAAAGCTTGCTGAAAAAATTTTTTTGCAATTAGTTCAGCCTTTTTGATTATACAATCGAGCTTTGGTTTTTCGAATTTCGTAAGTACTGACATAGACAAACACAGACTGACACCTTATATGATCGGAAGAAACAAATTAGGCTTATAATAATACAATTTAAATTATTATTATTCAATTTGATGAAATTGATAAGGAAATAAATAATGAAAAATATTTTATCTGCTTTTACTAGAAATACTGTTTTTGCGAATATATTATTAATTCTATTTTTTTTAATTGGTATAATGGCTACTATGTCAATGATAAGAGAAACATTTCCAGAATTTTCTTTGGATATGATAACAGTTTCTGTTGCTTATCCTGGTGCTGATCCAGAGGAAGTAGAAGAGGGAATTTGTCAAAAATTAGAGGAAGCAATTGAAGGGCTTGAAGGAGTTAAGCAATTTACAACAGAATCTTCTGAAAATTATGGTTCTATGCTTATTGAAGTTAGTGAGGATTATGATGTTAATTATGTTCTTGATCGTGCCAGAAGTAAAATTGATTCTATTTCCACATTTCCTCAAGATGCAGAAAAACCAGTTATTACTGAGTTAAAAATTAAAGAATCAGTAATTGTTTTATATTTGACTGGTGATATGTCTGAAAGACGGCTTAAAGAATGGGGTGAAAATATTAAAGATGAGCTTCAAAATTTAAAAGAAATATCACAGGTACAATTATTTGGAACCAGAGAATATGAGATAGCTGTTGAAGTTTCTGAACAAAGGCTTAGAGAATATTCTTTAACTTTTTCAGATGTATCTGAAATAGTTCAAAGAAGCAATTTAAATCTTGCAGGCGGGACTATTAGAACAGAAGGTGAAGAAATTAGAATTAGAACTATTGGCAGAAAATATACTGGTGATCAATTGTCATCTATTGTTGTAAAAGCAAGCAAAGAAGGTGATTTAATAACATTGGACAGAATTGCAACTATTAAGGATTCATTTTCTGAAGATCCAATTTATGCAAAAATCAATGGTAAGCCTGTTGTGTTTGTTCTGATTATGAAAACACAAGAGCAAGATGCACTTGTTATTTCTAAAGCTGCAAAAAATTTTGCTAAAACTAAACAAAAGAGTCTTCCTGAAGGACTTGGTATAAAAACACTTTATGATTCAACTGAAATGCTTAGTGCCAGAATTAATCTTTTATTAAAAAATGGTGCAATTGGTCTTAGTCTTGTATTTTTTCTTTTATGGCTTTTTATGGATATGCGCCTTAGTTTCTGGTGCGGTATGGGAATACCAGTTTCATTAGCTGGTGCTATGGGTATAATGTGGGCAATAGGTGCTACAATTAATATGATATCACTTTTTGGTCTAATAATGGTTTTAGGAATTGTTGTTGATGACGCAATTGTAGTAGGAGAATCAATTTATAACCTTAGACAAGAAGGAACAAAATGTCTTCAGTCAGCTATAGATGGTGTGTATGAAGTTGGAATGCCTGTTATATCTGCTGTTATAACGACTATTGTTGCTTTTATTCCACTTGCATATATTGCAGGTATTATGGGAAAATTTATATCTATTTTGCCAACAGTTGTAATATCATGTTTACTTATTTCTCTGATTGAATGTTTAATTCTTTTACCAGCTCATTTAAGCCATCTTCCAGATCCAAATATTTCATATACTAATCCAGTTATGAAATTATTTGATGCAATTCATAAAATACCATCAAATTTTCTTTCATGGTTTATTGATAATGTATACGAACCTTTTTTAAGCAAAGCAATTAAATTAAGATATATTTCTCTTTGCATTGCAATTTCAACTCTTTTAATAGTAATTGGTTTTGTTAAGGCTGGTATTTTAAAATTTCAAGTTTTTCCAGAAATTGATGGTTTTATAATTACATCCACTGTTGAATTTCCTAATGGGACTCCTGTAGAAATTACTCAAAATGCTGTAAATCAAATAGAATCGGCTTTTAAGCAAATTGCAAAAAGAACGAAAACATTATCAGGTGAACCAATGATAAGAGATATATTAACTCTTGCAGGCCAGACAATAGGAGATAGACCTCAAACAGGATCGCATTTAGGTTCTGTTCAAGTAATATTATTAGAATCAGAGAAACGAGGTGTACATGCAAAAGATTTGCAAATTATGTGGGAAAAAGAACTTGGACCTATACCTGGAGTTAAATCTTTAACTTTTGAAGGCATGAAAGCAGGCCCTCCTGGTGCTCCAATTGAAATATGGATACAGGGTCATGATATGAAAAAAATACTTGCTGCTTCTGATGATTTAAAATTAAGATTAAAAAAATTTGATGGTGTATATCAAATTAGATCAGATTTCAATCCCGGAAAAAATGAAATGAGATTAACTCTAAAGCCTGAAGCAAGGGCTTTAGGACTTACTGTTTCTGACCTTGCAAGACAAATTTATGCAGGTTATTATGGTCAGGAAGCTGTTCGTATTCAAAGAGGCAGAGATGATATTAGAGTAAGAGTTCGCTATACAAGCGATGAAAGAAAAAATATTTCTGATATAGAAAGAATAAGAATAAGAACAAAAACAGGAGATGAGGTACCTTTAATTTCTGTTGCAAATATTAGTTTTTCACCTGGTTATTCAACTATAACACGTACCGACGGCTTAAGACGAGTTGTTGTAAGTGCAGCAATTGATTCAAAAAAAGCTAATGCCAGTGAAATCTTTGCAAAGCTTTCAAAATCGTATTTTAATGAATTAAAAAATCGTTATTCAGGAATATATATTGCTCTGCAAGGTGAACAAAAAAAGATGCGAGAATCACTTGGCAGTCTTATGATAGGTTTTCCCCTTGCTATTGTTGGAATTTTTATTATTATTGCAACTATGTTCCGCTCATATTTACAGCCATTTGTTATATTAATTACTGTTCCTTTTGGAATTATAGGGGCAATATTGGGTCATATGATTCTAGGATATAATCTTTCAATGATGAGCATGTTTGGTATGGTCGCATTAACTGGAGTTGTTGTTAATGATGCAATAGTATTGATTGAGCGTATTAATGAAAATTTAGCTCTTAAAATGTCATTTTATGACTCAATAATATCAGGCGGCAAAAGAAGATTTCGTGCTATTATTCTTACAACTTTTAGTACTATTGGAGGACTTGCACCCTTAATAATGGAAACAGATTTTCAAGCAAGATTTTTAATCCCTATGGCAATTTCAATTGCAGGCGGAGTTGGTTTTGCAACTCTTCTCACTCTTTTACTTATTCCCAGTCTTTTAGTTATTTTAAATGATTTCAGACTTGTATTTTATTGGTTAAAAAATGGAAAAACTGCAAAACGAGAAATTCTTGAGCCAGCAAGATTAAGACACAATAAATAATTAAATAAATTAATTAATCGAAAATTCATTGATATGGGAGAAATTGTACGTCTTCGGATAATTTTGATCTGGAAGCTTGCCAAAATCTTTATATGAAAGTATAAAATTTTGGCATAAATTCAATATGTTCTGGCTCTAATGATTATGTCTATGAAAAACAAATTTGTAGTCTGGAGTCCCAAATCTTTAGATTTGGGCGTCAGTAATTTTTTCAAATCGTTGTTTTTTTTGACGCTAATGATTATGCCTCTGAAAAACATATTTTCAGTTTGGAGTCCCAAATCTTTAGATTTGGGCGTCAGTAATTTTTTCAAATCGTTGTTTTTTTTGACGCCCAAATCTAAAGATTTGGGACTCCAGCCTGCATTAAAATCCCATAACATTGTATAATCTTTAAATTTCGGGATGACTCAGCGCTGAAAGCGCGAATTATTATAGCCCAGGGCGAAGCCCTGGGTAATATAAAACCATGATTTAAGCCCTGAAAGGGTGAATTAAAATATGAATAAATTATTAATTCGCCTTTTCAGGGCTTAAATCATCATAGATCATTACCCAGGGCTTCGCCCTGGCTTTTGCCCTGGGCTATAATAATTCGCACCTTCGGTGCTTAAATTTGAAGCCCAAATCTAAAGATTTGGGACTCCAGCCTAGGTCTAAAAAACTATAAAACTTTCATGCTTTGTTGTGATAACAATTCATGGAAGTTTATGAAAAAATCTATAAATTATCAAATATTTCATGTGGACTACTGACACGGACAAGCACAGACTTACACTTAAGATAATTGGAAAAACCAAAGTTAAACTTTGGTTTTTCGTATTTCGTGTGGACTGACAAGCACAGACTTACATTTAAAATAATTGGAAAAACCAACGTTGGACGATAATATATATCTTTAACAGACACTTTTTTCTTGTCAAATAACAAAAACCAAAATCGGACAATAGTGATTCTTATAATTACCAGGACATTAAGGATTTTTGAAGTATTCTTTGTATTGGCATAATATATGAATTATAAACATCTTTAATTTCATCAGGGACTTCATTACCTCGACAATGCCATGCTATAGCAGATAAAAGCCTTGATATAGTAATAAGATGTCCGCCGATTAAAGATTTTCCAGTTGTCTGCAAGGAAACAGCAATATCTCTATCAGGGTCAGCCCAGCAGAAAATATTTATAAAACCAAGATGTCCATATGCTTTATTAGTAAATGGTCCCCACATGCCAAAAGGTGATGCTCCCAGCATCATTCCAGCACTATATCGCATAGGTATTACCATAGTGCCATCAAATTTAATATTATCTGATTCCATAACTGCTCTTCGAATTGTTAAGGGATCAAATATTCGTACACCATTTAGTTCACCGCCATTTAAAAGCAGTTGAAAAAACTGAGACATTTCATCACAAGTAGCAACAACATTTCCTGCTGGAATTATCGTTTGAACAAACCTTGGATCATTAGAAACTCTAACAACATCTTCAAATGGCGCACTTAGAGCCTTATCGCTTATTGTAGAAAAAGGAAAAAACAATGGAAGGCCTGTTGCATAATTTTTTGCAACTTTTTCAATATCTTCCTTTGCAACTCCATAATTAAAATATCTAAATTCCAAAGGCTTAGTAATTGTTTCATCTAAAAATTCTCTAAGTCCTTTTCCAGTAACTCTTTGAATTATTTCTCCTAGAATTGCTCCCCCAGTTATTGCATGATATGCCTGTCTTCTTCCGGGTTTAGACTCTGGTTTTAAATTACATAATAATTGTACAATTCCATCAGGATCAAATAATAATTCTGGATTTGTATTTGGCGGTGGTGTTGGAATTCCTCCATGATGAGAAATAATATGATAAATTGAAGTATTTTCTTTGCCTTTTGCTGCAAATTCTGGAATATATTGAGATACAGGGTCTAAAAGATCAATTTGTTTTCTTTCAACAAGTAAATGTATAAGCATAGCTGTTACAGCCTTAGATGCTGAAAATTGAAGAATAGGGGAGTCTGGAGTCATTAAAATTTTTTCAGCATCAGGCGGGTCTCCAGGACCATTTCCATGAGAATGACCAATACCTCTATTTATAAGAACTTTGCCATGTTTACGTAATGTTAAAACTATTCCCGGAGAAATACCTGTGCGGTAGAGATCCTCCACACAAGACCATATTACATCAACATCTGATTTACTCATTCCAACATCATATGGGTCAATTTCACCCGGTTTAATAGTTGTTACACTTGATAAGTCTTCTGGAACCTTAACTCTTTTAGTAAAAAGATTTGTAACTGAATTATTAACAATTGCTGAAACTGGATCTTTAACAATTGCTGAAACTGGCTTTGTTACTATGTTTGATATAGGATTGTCAATAATTGTGTTTATAGGATCTTCAACAAATGATGATATTGGTTTTGTAACTATAGATGATATAGGATTATTTAAAAGTATGGAAACAGGCTGCTTAACAAAAGTATTTACTGAACTTTCTAATATATTAGTTATTGGACTTAATAGTTTCATAAAACCTCCATTTATATTGTAAAAAAAAATTATTATACTAATGAATGTTCAAAAAATAAGTTCCTCATTTGAATCTATGAATACTGGAAGTCCCAAAACTTTAGATTCGGGCGTCAATTTCTATGTCTTTCAAATCTAATAATTTGGGATTCCAGCTTAAAATGGGGAACTTATTTTTCGAGCATTCCTAAATATTGATTGAATAAAAATTATTGAAAAATTAATAATAATTATTGTAATTGCAAAATAATAACAGCCACAATACGACGATTTTTTGACCTTCCTGCCTCATTGCTGTCATCTGCCACAGGCCTTGTTTCACCATAACCAACTGGTTCTAATCTTGAGGAATCAATATTTAATTGTGTTACAAGGTATTTAATTATATTTTCTGCTCTTTTTTGGGAGAGATTTAAATTATAGCCTGCAGGGCCAATGCTGTCAGTGTGGCTTTCAATAATCGCTTTAGAATCTGGATATTTTTTTAATAAATAACCAAGTTTTTTTAAATTTTTATAATGCTCAGGTTTGAGATTTGTTTTATTGTTATCAAAATGAATATTTAAATTTAATCTAATTGTTTTTGAATATTTTTTTGCACAGCCTTGATTATCAACCCTTACATTTGGTTTAGTATCAGGGCAGTTATCTTCATAATCAAACAGCCCGTCTCCATCACTGTCAATTGGACAACCTCGACTATCAACAAGAGCACCTTCTGGAGTTTGCGGACATTTATCGTTATAATCATCAATACCATCAGAATCATTATCTAAAGCACAGCCTGTTTCATCAACTAAAACACCAAAAGACGAATCTGAGCATAAATCTAAGTCATCTGGCACACCATCACCATCTGAATCAGCTTTTTTCAAACCTTTTGGAACTGTATAAAAAGAAAAACTCAATCCAAATGTAAATGCCAGATTATGATTAAATTCATAATTTACATTAAAATCAGAATTTCCAAATGTTATTATATGACTTAATTCTGTTCTAAAAGATACATTGTCAGTTATTCTATATTTTGCACCCAACCCATAATTCCCAAATGAAAAAGTATGATTTCCTAAATGACTATTATGAGTGTCAATATAGATATTTCCAAGTCCTCCAAAAATATATGGAACAATCAGTTCATCATTATTTAAATAATAAAAGGTATTTAGCTGTAATATAATACTATCAGTATCATTGTTATAGCTGGTTTTTGTTACAGGATTTAGATAATTAATCTTAAATTTTGCCAGTCTCGGTGAAAATTCAACAGCCCAATTAGATGTTATATCATAACCAACACCAAGTATATAATACGTTCCGCCAATAATATTTTGATTTCCTTCAAATGAATATTTCCCAAGTTGAGGACTTATTGTTATTGTTCCCGGTAAAATTTCAGATTTTACAATATTTTGAGAAAATATTATAATTGAAATTATTAAAAAGAAGGTTTTTACTAAAATATTTCGATTATTATAAATAATAAAGGGTATTATATTTTGCATTGTTTTTCTAACCATTCAATCCACAAATCCATTCCCTGACCAGTTTTTGCTGATATTTCAAAAACTGGCATATCTGATTTAACCTGATGAATATTTTTTACTGCAAGTTCTTTATCAAAATCAAGATATGGAATCAAATCAATTTTATTTAATAATGCAATATTACTTTGTCTGAACATTAATGGATATTTTAATGGTTTGTCTTCGCCTTCAGGTGTGCTAAGTATAACCACACGACTGGATTCACCAATATCAAATTCAGCCGGACAAACAAGATTTCCAACATTTTCTATTATTAACAAGCGAATTGAATCTAAATCAATTTTTGTTAATGCACTTTGTATTACATGAGCAGCAAGATGACAGTCGCCTCCGAATTCATCTGTATTAACCTGTATAACCGATGGGCAGGATTTAATAAGACGATTGGCATCATTTGTTGTACAAATATCACCAACAATTACTGCTGTTGGGATAGCTTTTACAATTTTTTCAAGTGTTTTTTCCAATACTGTTGTTTTTCCTGAACCAGGTGAACTCATAATATTTAAAACAAAAATATTTTTTTGTTTAAAAAGTTCTCTATTTTGCCAGGCAACAGTATTATTAGCATCAAGTACTTGTTTTACTACTTTAATCTCCATTTTTTCAACCTCTTTAATTAATCTTTTTGTTCAAATAATTAATCTTTTAGTTCTATTGAAATAATATCAAGCTCCTGTCCAGATAAAATGTCAATATCACCATTTTTACATTTTTTACATATAAAATCAGGCCCTTTTATTGTCCATTCATATTTACATTTTTTGCACTTTGCTTTAACCGGAATTTCAGTAATATTCAATATTGCTCCTTCTAATGGAGTATTTTTTGTAGCAATGCTGAAACAAAATTTTAGATTATCAGGAATAATTGCTGTAAGCTTCCCTGCTTGTATATTAACTGCAAATATTTCTTTATCTTTGGCATTTTCAGGTATTGATGATTTTGCAATTTCTATAATTTGCATTGCTATCCCCATTTCGTGCATAGCAGTATTTTCCCATTTCTTTTCTAATAATTATTATAATTTATCATATTTCCTTTAATGATAGTTCAATTTTGCTTTATCTAAAATCAAATGAAATTGAAATCTCTGTTTGTCCGTGTTTGTCCGTCCCTGTCCGTCCGTGTTTGTCCGTGTCCGTCCGTGTCCGTCCACATAAAATCATTTAAATACCACTAAATACTGTTTTTGAAAGCCCCCCCAAATCACCCAAATTTTCACAAACATGAATACCAGCTTTTTTCATTGCTTCAATTTTAGCTTTTGCTGTCCCGCTCGAACCACTTATAATAGCCCCTGCATGCCCCATTCTTCTACCAGGTGGAGCTGTAATTCCTGCAATAAACCCAATTACTGGAATATTTATATTTTCATTTATATAACTTGCAGCTTCTTCTTCCGCATTTCCACCAATTTCTCCAACCATAACAATACCTTTTGTCTCAGGATCATCTTTAAATGCTTTAAGAACATCAATAAAATTAGTGCCATTTACAGGATCTCCACCAATTCCTATACATGTTGTTTGTCCAAATCCTTGATTAGTCAATTGATGTACTACCTCATAAGTAAGAGTTCCTGATCGTGAAACAACACCAATAGGCCCTCCGGGTTTATGAATTACTCCTGGCATTATTCCAATTTTTGCCTCACCTGGTGTAATAATTCCAGGACAGTTCGGTCCTATTAACCTTACAGATTTATCTTTAATATAGTTTTTTACTTTTATCATATCAAGAACAGGAATACCTTCAGTTATTGCAACTATTAATTTTACTCCAGAGTCAGAAGCTTCAAGTATTGCATCTGCACAAAAAGGCGCTGGCACAAAAATCATACTGCAGTCAGCTCCTGTTTCTTTAACTGCATCTTTAACAGTATTGAAAACAAAAACATCATCCATTTTTTGTCCGCCTTTACCCGGAGTAACCCCAGCAACAATATTAGTACCATATTCAATACACTGCCTGGTATGAAAAGAACCTTCTTTTCCGGTAATTCCTTGAACAACAACTCTGGTTTTTTTATCAACAAATATACTCATTTTGTCCTCTCTTTAAATTATATCAGGAAAAAAAATACCTGAAAAAATTTATTCTTAAAAAATTCAATAATTCAATGAACAAGCTTGAGGTACCCAAAAATCAAAAAAGAAAAACAGACATAGTCCAAAATCTTTATGACTAAATCTGTATATCAAATACATGTAACATAACTACTTTCTTTTATTATTGGATCGTTAGTTAAAATTGGAATGTTTAAAAATTTTGCTGTGCCGGCTATCAATCTATCATGAAGTTCAGGTATATCTTTAATTTCAAAAGCAGATTCAATTATTTCGATTTTAAGTATTTCTTCAATGTAATTATTAGAATTCGTGATATCCTTTATAAATTGAATAGATATTGGTATTCTATTCTTTTCAAATAAATATCCAATTTCAAATATTACAACTGAAGGAATTATTATAATATTTTTTCCTTCATCTGCTTTTTTGAAAATATCATCAATCTTTTCGTTTATTACTTTTTGTCCATTTAAAAATTTGATTAAAGCCATGGTATCTGTTACATAACTTGCCATTTGTATTATAATTCCATTTGCTTTAAAAGATTATTAATAGAGTTATATCTTGTCTCTCTTAATTCGTTTTCGATTGCATCATAATCTATTTCATATTTTTTAAACTTACCACCAACCTTTTTTATTTTACATTTTTTATCATCTGGAAATATTATCAAAACTTCTATTGGTTGTGTATATTCTGGCTTTTCAACAAGTTCAATCATGCCTTGTTTGTATATTCCTCTGAGTGCAATCATATTTACCCTCTATAATAATAATTATATCTTTGTTATGTTTATAAATTATTTACATAACTAACTAACTGACCGACTTTAAAAAAAAATTTTATATCTATATTTTAACACAATAACATATTAAAAAGATGAAATAAATATATATATTTCGAAACAATATTATAACTAGTATTATATGATGACATATTTAAGGCTGATAAATTTCAAGAATCATGATCAAATCTGCCAAATCTATACATATCAAAATTGAACTATAATAAAAAATTATATTTGAGAAATCTTTGCTGCAGCATCTTTTAAATCACTTGCAGAAATCAAATCAAGACCTGATTTTGCAAGTATTTCACGTCCCTGTTCAACATTAGTTCCTTCCATTCTTATAACAACCGGAATATTTAGCCCAACTTTTTTTGCAGCTTCAACAACTCCTGTTGCCAAAACATCACATCTTAAAATTCCACCAAATATGTTAATTAAAATGCCTTTAACATTTTCATCACTAAGCATAATTTTAAAAGCATTTTCAACCTGAGCTGCATTTGCACCTCCGCCAACATCTAGAAAATTTGCTGGTTTAGCGCCAGCCAGTTTTATTATATCCATAGTTGCCATTGCAAGGCCTGCTCCATTTACCATATTTCCAATATTACCATCCATTTTTATATAATTTAGATTATATTTTGAAGCTTCCACTTCAAGTGGATCCTCTTCATCTGTATCTCTTAATTCAAGTATATCTTTATGTCTATAAAGAGCATTATCATCAAATTCTACTTTAGCATCAATTGCAATAATTTCATCTTCTTTTGTCAGGATTAAAGGATTTATTTCAACAAGAGAGCAGTCTTTTTCAATAAAAAGGCTGTAAAGATTTTGAACAATCAAAGTAAATTGTTTGATAGCTGCTTTTGGGAGTTTTAAACCAAAAGCAACTTCTCTTAAGTGATATGCCTGAATTCCTAAAAGTGGATCAACTGATACTCTAATAATTTCATCAGGTGTTTTTTCAGCAACTTCTTCAATATCCATACCACCTGCTCTACTTGCCATAATAATTATTTTTGCAGTAGCCCTGTCAGGAATAATACTTAAATAAAGCTCTTTTTCAATATTTTGACCTTCTTCTATTAAAATCTTTTTAACAAGCTTACCTTCTGGGCCAGTCTGATGAGTAACTAAAGTCATGCCGCAAAGTTCATTAGCCATAGTTTCAATATCAGAGATATCTTTTGCAAGCTTAACTCCGCCACCTTTTCCTCTTCCGCCAGCATGAATTTGAGCTTTGCAAATAAGAGGGAAAGTATTTATATGCTGAGCAATTTTAATTGCTTCTTGAGAAGAAAAAGCAACTCCTCCTCTAGGAACAGGAATATTTTTTTGTCTAAATAGTTCTTTTGATTGATATTCATGTATTTTCATTATAAAAACTCCATTGTTTAAAAGTTTACCTGAATTTATTTTGATTTACATTAATTTGTTTTTCAGAATCATATGATCTGGCAGAACCTATTCTACCTTTATCATAATGTACTGTTTCGATTAATTTTCCATGTTCATCCCATCTATACCATTTACCATTTTTTCTATCATTTACATAAGAGCCTTCATCTTGTTTTTGGGCATTTTCATACCAGTTAACCCATCTTCCATTTCTTTGATCATTTACATATAAACCTTCACTTGCTTTAATTCCATTTTTTCTCCAGCTTGTATATTGACCATCTTTTTTACCTTTTGAATACTCAATTTCTTCTTCAATAAAACCATATTTATTCCATATAGACCATTTACCATGTTTTTCATTATTTTGATAATTTCCTTCTTCATGTTTTTGACCATTTTTATACCATGTTTGATATTTATTTGTTAACATTCCATTAATATAAGAACATTTTTTTTTCATTTGCCCATCTTCATACCAGTAAGTCCACTCTCCTTCTTTTATTGACCTGCCATCCAAATCAATTCGTATAGTTCCTTTTTCTCTTAGCTGTCCATTATCATATTTAATTTCTCTTTGCTCTATAATATCTTTTTTTTCACCACATGCAGTTAATAATAAGGTAATTAGTAAAAAATATATTAAATATTTTATTTGAAGCATATAACCTCCTTAAAAATTGTTTATCATTGATAAATAAAACAGGAATTATAGTTAATAACCCTGTAAAAAAAATTTTTAAATACAGAGAACTATTTTAATTGGTGAAAAAATATTTCGTTTAAATTTTGATGGTTTCGTAAAAAGTCAAAAAATAAAAATTTTTTTTTTACGTAACACTTTTAAATTTTTAAAACCAATTTTTGTAAAATCGACTGTTTATGAGACCATCAATTTTATTTAGAGAATGAAAAAAATCAATTGATTTTAGTTGATATTAATAATTTTATCAGGCTAAAGTAAAAATTGACCTTTTTAGCACTATATCAATTATTATCTCAATATTAACTGTTCTTTATTATTAATATTGTACTTTGTAAAATGAAATTCGTCAATACAAATATTGCTAAGAATCTGATACTATAAATGTTCTATAACTATATTGACTAAATTTTCAATATTTGAAACATCAAAATTTATTTTTTTATAAAAAATTCTAAAATTATATGTTATAAAGTAAATCTTTTTTTGTCTATTATTGATGATCTCGTAAAAAGTCATAAAATGAAATTTTTATAAATGTAACAATTTGAAATGATTAATACCGATTTTTGAAAAAATTGTCATAAGCCCCGAAGGGGCTAAAGCATGTAGCCTGTGGCTTTAGCCTCAGGTAAAGTATATACATTCTTAAGCTCCGAAGGGGCGACAGGAATTATCTATCGCCCCTTCGGGGCTTAAGAGATTTTTTTTATTTACCTGGGACTAAAGCCCCAGGCTACATGCTTTAGCCCCTTCGGGGCTTAAGATAATACTTAAAAATTTTAAATAGTTAATTCTAACCTGAGATATGGAAAGAATATTATTAATCATGAAAATGTACTAAAAAAATTTCTAACTCTCTATAAAAAAAATTAATTTGTGTAAAAGGTGGGACACACCCAATTAAATAGTACGTAGTTTCGCCTTTAGGCGGAATTTATCTATTTGAAATATACTAAGTTATTATTATTTAAGAACAATTAATGTTTTTTGCCGAAGGGTATTATGCTCCCATATCAAAACTCGTCCTCAACGTACTAATTTACCCCTGCGGACAATTTTGATATGGCACCCTTCCAAAATTTTTATAACTAAATATGCAGCCCTGAAAGGGCGTAACATACCAGCCCAGGGTAACGCCAGGGCAACGCCCTGGAAAAAAATAAAAAAGAATTTTTAGCCCTGTAAGGGCGTTACATAAATGAGCTGCCTTTTATTATTGTTATTTTTTGTTACGCCCTTTCGTCCAAAAAAACAAAGTTGTATGATTCAACCTTAGTTTATCCAATTATCTTAAGTGTAAGTATGTACCTGTTTGTGTCAGTCCGAAAAACCAAAGTTGTATGATAATAAATAATATGTTATTTGTTGTCAGTATTGTTAGTCTGCTCCAAATAACAAAAAAAATAAAAAATTGGATTATTATTAAAATTAATTAATCAGGTAAATAAAAAATGAAAAAATCTAAAAAAAATAGGAAAAAGCAAAATACAGATATTAACAGTTTAAAGCCTGCTCAGTTAATTAGTTCAGGAAAAACTTATTTATCTAAAAACAATGCAAGAATGGCAATTGATTATTTAAAGCTTGCATCGAAAAAACAGGGTTTAAGTGAAGAATTAAAGGAGCTTATTTTTAAAGCTTATACAATGCGTGCAGATGAACTAAGAAAAAAAAATTTACTGGTTGAAGCTGAAGCATTGTCAAATCATGCTCTGGATTATTTACCATCACTTAATAAAATTTCAGAAGATGATTTATGTATTTATTTATCCAAAGTTAATGATAAAATGGCAATTGATGCCTATTGTGAGTATTTAAAACATAATAAAAGATCATTAAAAATTGAGCAAAAAATTTCTTATTTTTTGTTTTTAAATCAAAACTTTGCAATTTTAGATATTTTAGATATATCAAATCCATTGAGGATTAATGCTGAATTAATGGAAAATGCATTGAATTTAATGAATGATGGAAAATGGGAAGATGCTCTTGTTAACATGAAGTCTATATCTAGAACATCACCATATGCTGCAATAAGAATGTTTTGTTATTCAATGGTATTATTTTATCAAAATGATGATAAAAAAATGGCAATGATTCTTTCTAAAATACCTGATGACTTCCCATTAATTAAAATTGCAAAAGGTCTTATTAATTATACAAACATAAATGTCCAAAACAATACAAAACAGAAATATATTTCAGATATTAGCTGCTTGTTCGATATTCCTGCAAATTACAATCAACTTATAGATGAAATACTAAGTATTTCAAGACAATATAAAATAAAAAAGATTCGAAATGATTTAATTGATTTTGCAAAATATTTACTTCCAAATGATTCTCAAGAAGATGTAATATTTTATTTAATTTCTTTGTGGTGGCATGATTTTTCAATTGATGATGTTTATTTCAAGCATATAACAAAAATCGCTTATGAACTTTTACCAGATAAGAAAGTTGATTTATTAATTGCAAAAATTGAATTTAATAAATTTAAATATCCATTAAAAAATACCGGTGATTTATTACAGCTTCTAATATACAAATATAAAGTTATAAAACAGCTAAATATCGCTTCTGCAATGGTATTAGTAAAAGCTGTTGATTTAATTCATTCATATCAAATGAATATTGATATGAATAATTTTTTTAAATATTCGGAAATACTTGGGATAAATTCCAGAAATTATGAATGTATTCTTATTGATATGCTTAACACAGCAATTAAGTTAGATCAAAAAAATTACAATAGCTATCAATTATTAGTAAAACTAAAACGAAAATCAAAATCCGCTAAAAATACTGTTGAAAAATTATTATTAATAATGAAAACTGCTTTTAAAGATGATCCATTACCTTGTTTAGAACTTGCAACTATCTACTATGAAAAAAATGCATATAGAAAAGCTGAGTTAATACTTGAAGAAGCTATAAAAAGAGCACCTCATGATAATAAAGTTATTGACAGGCGTACATTATCTTTGCTTATTTCAGCTCAAAAGAATTTTAAAAGAAAAAAAATGCATCTTGTTTCGATAGATATGGAAAAAGCTAAGAAGCTGGAAAGTAAAAAATTAGGCCCATTTATCTTAGAAAAAGAAATATTATTAAGTATTATGGAAGATCCAGAAAAATTAGTCTCTATTATAGAAGATAAAATTTCTGAATTGCCTCTTAATGAACGTATAAGAATTATTGCAATTTTATTTTTAGATCTAACTTCTTATTACCTGAGAGGTTTGAATATAAAAAAGCTTGAAAAAATTTTTGATAATAATTTACAAAAAATAGAAGAATTATCATCACAAGAAATTATCAAATTATTAAGTCCTTTAGAAAAAGAATATTTATGGATTTTACCATCAACAAAAATTACACAGGCTTTTCAAAATAAATGGAATTTCATCTATAAATCAATTGATGAATCAGATATATTTATCCTTTTTGATATAATGTTAAATGATAATTTGTTTGATAATGTTTTAAAGGAAATTAAGAAAAGAATAAAAAGAGCAAATGAAAATCAGATGCTAAAGTATCGTTTTTACGAAATTACTATCAATCACATAATTGGGAAATATTTAAAACCAAGCTTATTTTATGATATTATTGATAATGCTGATATGGCAATGCTTAATTCACTTAAGACAGAATCAAGAAGACTTTCAAAACATGCCTATGGGCCATTAAAAATGGCTCTTGAAAAATTTGATTTTGAAATACTAATGTTTAATTTTGGTTTTATGAATTTTATTGATGAAATTGAATTTGATGATTTTTAATGAAATTTTTTTTATGATTTGGTAAAAAATGTTGGAAAATAGAATTGGACGAAATGCCTCTTGAAAATTCTAACATAATCAGTAATAAAATCACTATCTGTTATGGACTACCAAAAATTTTATAACATATAACAGCCCATAGCACTTGTTCCAAAAAGATTTGCAGGTAAAAAATGGTAATCAGCAATCATAGCATATGAAATCAGCCTATGAAGTAATCTATTTAATCCTTGCGGCGGTTTTAGAAGAACACTCCTTTTTTGTTTCAATTTAATTAGGAGTAAAGCTGGAACATACAAAATGTGAAAAAAATAGCCTTTTCTTTTTAGACTCCAACCAAGTTCGTTTGAAATTTTTTCAAGTATTTCAGGTGTATATCGAATATAATGACCATAAAATTCGTCATAATTAGACCATAACTCCTGGCGGGAAGGAACTGTGATGATAACATTCGATAAATTAGGAAAATTTTTTGCTATATTCTTGAGGAAAGCGGCAGGTTTTGGAATATGCTCTATAACATCCAGAAGTAGTATTGTTTCATATCTCTGTCTTTCTCTATGTGGCAGATCAACAGCGTCTATTCCAACATGTACGTATTTTTCAATAGTTTGGATAGGTGAAACATTTGCTATTTCAACGCCATAACAATCTATGCCTGCATTTCGCAATTCTTTAACTACAATACCACGCCCACAACCAATTTCTAATATAGATGATTTTGGTTTGACCAATGATTTAATCAAGCTCGTAATAATTTTGCTGCGAGCATAGGACCACCAGTGAAACTCCATATCATCTGCATAAGCGTGTTTAAATTGATTATCAGAAAACTCTGTTTTCATAAGTTTATTTTCTCCCATTTATAGCCTGATAATTGATAAATTTATTTCAAGATATACGAGGATCCAAACAAGCATAAATCCAATCTGAAATGTAATTTGCGCTTAATACAAAAACTGTTACAAGTAAAAAAATTCCCTGAATTAAAGGATAGTCGTGCATCAAAACAGCTTCGCGCATCAATAAGCCTAAACCAGGATAAGAAAAAACATTTTCAACTAATATTGCACCGCCAACCAGAGACCCCAGAGTTAAAAAAATTCGGGTAATTATTGGAAGCATTGCGTTTTTCAAAATGTGACGAAAAAGAATTCGATATTTATTCAAACCTTTAGCTGTTGCTGTTCGGATATAATCTTTTGAAATTACAGTAATCATGCTGTTTCTGGTTAGAAGAAACATTCCGCTGCTCCTGACTAATGTAAGTGATAATATCGGTAATGCTGCATGATGAAATACATCAGCTAACCAAATCCAGCCCCTATATCCTGCAAAATGTGTAATTGCGCCAGACATAGGAAAAAGGTTTAGTTCTACTGCAAAAATAAAAAGTAGTATCAATGCCAATAAAAATGCAGGAATTTCAGCTATCAAGATTAGACAAAAATATAATAAACTATCAATCCATCGACCTTGAAACCACGCAGAAATACTTCCAAAGATAACTCCTATTAATGTACTGAAAAAAACAGCGCTTACAACCAGAAACACTGTCCAGGGCAGTCGTTTTGAAAGAATAGATCCAACAGATTCATTAAAATGTAAACTTTGACCAAAATTTCCTTGAAAAAGTTCAAAAAAATAATGAATATATTGAACATGCGCAGGATTATCCAATCCATAAAGCTGAATATATGCTTTTCGTACACTCTCATTGTTTTGTGCCAAAGCATTACCTTCATCACCAGAAACAAACAAAAAAGGGTCTCCGGGCATCAGTCTTGGTAAAAAAAAATTAAGTGTTAGAATAATCCAAAGAGTAATAAAATATTCGATGATCTTAAACATATTAATGACGCTTTTTTAAAAAAGATAATTTGCTGTGCGACAAAGAATGGTGATCATACATAAATTTCCATCCATCATATGTTGATGGACGAAAAACAGTGTAATTGGTAGTATTGAACAATGGTATCTCAGGTAATTCTTCTGAAAAAAGCTTTTGAATGTCAAAAATAAGTTGTTTTCTTTTATTATTATTAAATGTAATTGACTGTAAATTGAGCAGCTTATTTAAAAGATCGTTATGATAACCATATGAACAACATTCTACTAAGGAATTTCCCTGTTTTATTTCATCAGCAAATCGTTTTTTTAGAAATTGCGGATCAGATCCCCATCCACCATGACCTAATAATACCATCTCGTAATTATAACTCTTAACAGCAGAATCCCTGCTTCGCTGATCAGCACTTTTCACTTTGATGTCAATACCTGCCTTTTGCAAATATTCTTTTATCATTTCCGCAATGCGAATTTCTGAAATAGGAGAACGAGATATTCTAGCACCGCTGCTGCAAAGCAATTGAAATGTCAACTGGTCGCCATTTTGATTTTTTCTTATTCCATTTTTATCAAAATATTTATATCCAGAATTTTCCAGTAATGATATTGCTTTTTTCAAATTGTATTCATATTTTTTAACATCAGGATTAAACATTACATTATCTGGGGATAACATACCAGCACTTCCAGGAATGGCTGCACCACGAGCTGTTTTTTCAACAATAGCGTCTAAATCTAAAGCATACCGAATAGCATGCCGAATTGTTTTGTTTTGGAATATTGGGACATCTACCATATTGAATAACATCCGAAAACCCCAAAAAGATGGACTTTTAACAATTTTATTCTTAGGGTCTTTTTGAAATCTATCCAAAACATCAGGAGGAACAATTGCCATATCAATGTCTCCTCTTTCATATGCCAAAATGGGCTGACTAATTGGAATAAATTCAATAATATTAACAGCTTGTTTTGCCCCCCAGTAATCTTTGAAAGCTTCAAATCTATAAATACCATGTGATTTATTATAGTCTGTCAAACAATATGGCCCGCATCCAATGATAGATTCTTTACTTTTAAATAGCTTTGGTTGTGTAATATCTTTCCAAATATGTTTGGGAAGAATTCTTGTCCGGCCGAGATACAATAACATTGGTGCAGAGGGTATTACAACTGTTACCAAAACATTTTTATTATCATGAATTTGAACAGATTGAATTGCTTTGTATAGATAAGACCACGATTGGGGATATTTATTCGCATATTCAAGACTAAAAGCAACATCTTCTGGTGTCAATAAAGAACCATCATGAAATTTAACATTTTGTCGAATAGTAAAGAGATATTGTTTGCCATTATCAATTGTTTGCCACTTTTCTGCCAGCCAGGGAATCAAACCTTTTTCATCTGATTCAAGAAGGCTGTCAAAAATCAAATTAGTTTTATATCCTCCTGGACCTCTTGGATAATGTGCATAAGGATTGGGATATCCCCAGTCTCCACCTTCAAGGCGTATAATTTGTGTGTTGGCAGCTGATTTTATTTGATTTTCAGGTGATTGTTTTGTGTTACATCCATTTAGCGCAGTTATGATAATAATAAAAGTCAAATATAATATGTTGAAAATATATTTTATTTTCATTTGATTCCTTAATAAAATTTCGTAAAAAATTCATTAATTACTGATGGCACTAAGCATCGATTGTGTTACAGGATGTCTGGGGTTTTGCAGGACGTTAAATGCAGCGCCGGATTCTACAATTGCCCCATCAGACATTACATAAAATTTATCTGCAATTTTTCTCGCTAAAAATAAATCATGAGTTATGTACAACATAGCAAAACCAGATTGATTCTGGATATTTCTTAATACTC